>Ga0307990_1004345_pt1 | contig 10450 bp, 7 predicted proteins | sample EllFjometagen129_FD_203168 | JGI IMG/M metagenome (GOLD analysis project Ga0307990, IMG submission 203168) | Marine microbial communities from Ellis Fjord, Antarctic Ocean - #129 | ecosystem: Environmental > Aquatic > Marine > Unclassified | place: Southern Ocean | collected 2014-10-08
TTGCCGTTGTGAAGAGAGGTACTCCTTACGTAGTAATGGCCAAATATGCTGCTTGAATATTTATTGGAATTCTCTTGTTTTTATCTTAGAATTCGCATTAATTAATTGAATTCTTAATAATTACTAATTTTACCTTTCGACTAAAACTTAGATTAGATGTTCAAGTGGAAAAAACGGAATCACTGACCACCCTTAGCCGGAATATGGCATCTAATGTAAGATACAGAACATGGATCTTAAATGGGATAATGAGAATCGGCTTGAAGTGGTCAAGCCCTCCGTTTTTCCACTTTAGTATCGAAATTTACACAACAGTTCATCATCATCATCAGCAGCATGTATTAATAGTTTTATTTTTAAAAAGTATCTCTTAACTTTAACTAACAATCTGTCCAATAGGATTTGAATTTAAACAGGGGAAGAAAAGACCACATATATGAGTACAATCCTTTAATTTTTATGAGTATTCAAGCTGTTTCAAAGCAAATGATAGCAAGTAACCATGATATAAAGTACATAGACCTTGAAAAGATAATCGAAGAGGGAAATTCAAAATTATTAAAGAAACTTCCCCGCTTTGTTGTCAGGCTTGTTGCGAAAATTATAAAGCAAGAGGAATTAAACTACGTTCTTAACAAATACTCTGAGAATACCGGGGCTGAATTTATGCCTAAAATTATCGAGGAGTTTAACCTGAAACTTGAAATTGAAGGAGAGGAAAATCTTCCTGAAAATGGAAAATGTTTTTTTGCGGGTAACCATCCTTTCGGCATCATTGACGGGTTGATTCTGACACTAATTGTTTCACGAAAATACGGAACACTTAAAGCGATAGCCAACGACTCCTTTATGTTCGTCCCACAATTACGACCTTTTATTGCCGCCGTTAATGTCTTTGGAAAATCTTCAAAAGAATATTTGAACGCTATCGATGAAGTCTATAATAGCGATGTGGCTATTACTCACTTTCCTGCTGGATTAGTTTCCAGGGTGGTGAAGGGCAAAGTAAGGGATCTTCCCTGGAAAAAAAGTTTTATTAAGAAGGCAGTTTCAAGCAAAAGAGATGTCGTGCCCTTTCATTTTCATGGAAGAAATTCGAACCTCTTTTATGGAATATTCCTTTTCAGGAAGTTGTTTGGTATAAAGACGGTGATTGAACTTATGCTTTTGCCGCATGAGATGTTTAAAAAACGAAATAAAACAATCAGAGTAACGATTGGCAAACCTATTCCCTATGATATGTTTGACAAATCCTGCTCGAACCTGGAATGGGCCCAAAAAGTGCGTTCTCATGTATATGCCCTGGGAACCAATCAAACAGAAAATCTATTAAATTAAAACAAAAATGAAGTCCAATTTTCGCGAAAGAATGTTCAGACTATGGTATTGGTATGTGAACAGGGTTGATAAAAATGCTGAGATTCTTTTTATGAATTATGGATTTAGCGATCCTGAGCAGGTTGTACCTTTAGATAAAGAGAATGAGACAAACCGCTACTCCATCCAGTTATATCATCACCTGGCTGTTGAAGCGGAAATTAAAAACAAGGATATTGTGGAAGTTGGTTGTGGCAGAGGTGGTGGATTGTCCTATATCACAAAGAGCTTCCAACCTGCATCAGCAATAGGTGTAGACCTCGATAAACTGGCTGTAGCATTTAGCAACCGTCATTACGGCTTAGATAATTTAAGCTTTTTACAAGGAAATGCAGAGAGTTTGAGCCTGGAAGATAACTCATGCGATATTGTATTAAATGTTGAGTCATCGCACAGATATCTTGATATGAAAGCCTTCCTGGGAGAAGTCAAACGCATCCTTCGTCCCGGTGGATATTTCTTATTAACTGACTTCCGCTTTGATTATAATTTTGAAGGGATGAAAAAAGATATTCAATCCAGTGGCTTAACACTCCTAAAAGAAAGATTTATTAACCGGGAAGTGCTTAAAGCACTGGAATTGGATGATGAACGCAAGCGGCAACTCGTAAAAAAACTGACCCCAAAATATCTGCATAAGATTGCCCTGAATTTTGGAGGAACAATCGGATCTGAAACATACAATCGATTTGAATCCAAAAAGTATATCTATTTCAGTTACATATTGAGGAAGGAGAGCTGAGTGTATGCTTAGTTCATAGTTGGAAAAAACAGAATCACTGACCACCCTTAGCCGGAATATGGCATCTAATGTAAGATACAGAACATGGATCTTAAATGGGATAATGAGAATCGGATTGAAGTGGTCAAGCCCTTCGTTTTTTCCAATATATCAATGACTTGCAAAGAATTATTTATTACTCTAACAGCAACCCCTTTTGCATCAACATCTGATTATTTGAATAAAAGGGTACATCTGTATTCCCTAGCACCGACGCTGGCACATTTGATAGCTCATTCAGATTGTCCATCGGTACAATTACAGTCTTAGCTCCATTTTCTGAAAGCATCGTTATTTTTTCAGCAAAATTTATCGCTCTTTCAACTGCGCCACCCACTGATATATTACCCAAAACAGCTAAGCCAGGCTTTAGATTCTTTTTATAAATTGAAGAGATGAAACCCATGTATACTGCAGAACCAATTCCAGTAGTAATATTGGATCCGAGAACATTGGTTATCTGAACAGAAATGTCAAAGTTTTTTAGTGAATGCTGATCACTAAGTATTGTTTTTTCATTGGCTTTAATATACTGATAAGTGTTCTTTATATTCTCCTTAACAAGATTGTTCGTTGTCCCAGTTATGTTCAACTTACCGGATCCCTGAGAAGTTACAACCTCAACTCTTACCAAGGCAAGATTATCACCATCACTTGTGCTGGTGTAGCAAACTCCTGGTTGCAAAGGTGTGTTTTCAATTAGATGTGACCCTCTTTCTTCGGGTAAACCAACAAAATGTTCTTCCTGCGTTTCTTTATCAATGTAGGAGAAATTTGTATCCCAAAATTCCATTCCACCAATTCGTTTCAGTTGCTCTTTTACCCTGCGCCTCATTTCAATGGCAAGTTCAACGTATTCTTTAATGTCTTCTTTCGTATAATTGCCATCCGGATGAAGTAGTTTTATGAGGCCAGAAACTGTTTTCTTAACAGGTTTTGTATCTCTTTGCTTTAAATGTGCACCCAAGGTAAAATACTCTTCCAATGCGTCGGTAAATGTGATTTTCCGGAATGATTTCAAACATTCTGAAAAATAGTCTGTGCTAAAGCCAAAATTGTTAGTGAAGTTCTTAGGTGAAAATTTTATCATTTCCCAACCTGGAAGATAATAATGAATCCTGTCTAAAAAAGCTGTATCTCTGTTTACTTCGTCTGACAGTGGACTAAATAAATGACTTGTTTGTAATACAGTTTCTACCGGTTGATTAATATTTCCATTAAAGATAATAGAGGCAATTCCGGTTATTTCCCCACCTGCACCTGCCCGGGAAAAAGATCCGGATTCTAAATAATCTTTCATTAATGGAATTGCATCTCGGTCTTTAAAGATTTTATCAGTTGCTTCGTCAAAGCAGATGGCATCCCATTGACCCACTGCACCCACTTTACCTGTTGATCCGTGCACAAAGAGCTTGGCAACTGTTCCTTGTCCACCAGAGACCAAAACGGCGTATGGAGTTAGTTCCTTATAAACAAAAGATTTACCTGTGGATCGTGGCCCCAGTTCGATAAAATTGAAATTCGATTCAACCAGGGGTATTAACCGGGATAAGAGCAGCATCTTTACTCGTTCTGTCATTCCTTCTGAATCCGGCTCATAGCCGCAGCTACGTAATACTACGTTTAGCCATTCCTGTTTGCTAAATTCCTTGCGTTTTTCAAGAATCTTTGAGTTATCGAACGACGAGAGCTGAATTGGTTTAATGTTTCTTATCAAAAAGGGATGCAAAGTTGTTCCCTCTTTACTATAGGCATCATATTCAATATCAATGATGGCCCATATACCGCCCATTAACATTTTCTCATGTTCAGCGACCATGGCATCAGAGATAACTCCATCTTTTATGTTGCTGTTTTGTAATTGTGCCCAATAAACATCTTTTTTAGTGTCTAATTTTACCGAGATTTTATCTATGATTTTGTAACTGCCCTTCTCCCGTATCCTGGATTGTATCAGATTGCTCTCTTCAGGATTAACATAATGTTTAGCAAGAATATCCTTAACATTGTCCATTCCTTGCTTAATCTTTTCTTCATCATCTGTCGAGCATGAATTAGCTATTAAGTATTCGAGCACAAATACCGGTACGTTGGCTCCAACTTTTAAAGAAAGAACCAGATCTTTCTTTACAACAAAACCTCTGAAGTTTTCTAATAGCTTATTATCCAGATTATCTAATACTATCATTGGTGTAATTTTAATTAATTAGAGGTTATTACAATAAATCACCCATATCCCTTGCCGTACTTTGTTTAATAGTTACTTTGTCTAATTGTTCTTTAGTTACTGCGTCAATAATTTTACAATCAATGGACTTATTTGAACCAAAACTGTAATCTTTCTTTATTTCCTGGTTTCGTTGAATGGTAATTATTTCGCTTTCATTATGCTTCTTATTATCCACAAAAAAGAGTAAAATAATCTTCCTTTCCACTGTAAACAAGTCTTGCTTTGCAGATCTGGTATTTAGCTTAATGGCAAATAAATCTCCGGTAACCTCTTTAAGGTCTTCTTTATTTGAGAAATATATTTCAAGTGATTCATGCCTGGTAGGTATGTTACTCCATTTTAAGAATGGCACAATAGTTTCCTGAGGAGAAAAACCACCATGGCTAAAGCCATATACTCCGGGTGTTTTAAAAGGACCTAATCTTTTTGCAAAATAGCAGTATTTATAATCCTTATAATTGATGTTTTTCTCGATTAATAAATTTTTATCGATAGTCTGAGGATCGGCTGTCCTGATAAATCGCTCATTCTTATTCACATTTCCTTTAAAATCCACTTCGATTTTATCAGAGTTTTCTAGTATTCCGGTCAAGACATATCCGTGGTCGCTAACCAAATACACATTTTGATAGCCGTTCTTTAAAAGTTGCTCAATTTTACTGGCATATAAAGCAGCCACTTCATTAAAATATTTCAATGCTTTTTGTTGGTAGGTTTCACCAAGTTTATCCGGATCTTTATGACTGCAAATCAGGTATTGAGAACTATCAGCCATTTCATTCACTGTTTCTAGCTCCCTAAAGCCAATGTCTTTAGATGGGTTATTAACAGCTATAAATGACTCTCTTTCACTTTTAGTAGGAACAACATCTCCTGAAGTCAAATAAAGCTGGCTCATATTGTTTTCGGTCTCGGAAGGCAGACCCGCCATTAAATATTGATGTTCTAATGATAACTTATACTCCCTTGAGACTTTTTCAGTAATATCCAAAGCAAACTCATAGGATACGCCATCACCAACGATTATAGCTGTTTTTAATTCATTCTCATCAATTATTTTTTGAATTATTCCAACTTGATTGGATTTATAATTATCAATGTATCTAAACCATTTATCCAGAAAGATTACAGCAAGATTTTTATAGAAATTTTGGATAGGCCGAATTAGCGTTTCTTTATCCAGAAATAAAGAATAAAGTGTTCGTATTGCTCTGTCAAGCTTGTAAAAATGCCTTAAATAGAATGTTACACATTCCTCTAATGAGCTTAGCTGATTTATGTTCTTTTCATCAAATTCAAGAATTGCTTTGATATGAATCCAGAAGGTAACACCAAGGTGTTGAGCCGCTCTATTGGCTATTCTCTGATTGATTTTTGGAAGAAAATCTGAAACGAATCCTTTATTGGAAATATTCTTACCTAATTCCTCCAACCAACTCTCATCTATTTCAATAAACGGATGGGAAAGATGGATGGCAAATACATCTGATTTAGCTTGTAACTTATATCGCTTCAAATAGCTCTCAAAAGATTGCTGACAAGATTTGCTATCCAGCCATTTATTGTAAACTTCCAGCAGAGTTTTATTTGGGTTGTTATTGGCCAAGCCATTTAACAAATGATTTACTACCTCAGTTGCTAAAGTTTGAGGAGGTTTTTCGAGATAAGGTTGATCAATTAATTCATTGATCTTCTTGAAAAATATCTCCTGTACCTTTTTGTCATATTTTTTAAGATAATTTTTTGGATCATCCAGAAAGGGTAACAATTCCTTCTCTAAGTCAAAAATTTCGGAGGCTCCCTTGTGACTCAAATCGAGCCAATATGTTTGATCCTTGCCAATGCTAACTTTAGCTGCCGATATAAGTTCTTCTTTTTCAAGATGAAGATTGAGGTTTAGGTGTTTGTGTACTTTTTCCTTAATATAGTTTTGCAGATATTTAATTTCAATACAACCATCAGTTTCGCAATACTCTCTGATAAACCGGAGCTTATCCCTAGGGCTTGTAGTGTAGATCAAGTATTTATTAGCCTTCTCTCGGTTCTTCTCAATCTCGAACTTTGCCTCTATTTCATCAAATTCAGTTTCTGTTTTTATTAATTGATATTCACCGTTTATTGTTTCAAGTAAAAAAGCTCCTTCCTCAGATTCATCAATAAAAACGGCGGTCTGATGAGCTTCAAATATTTTTTCGAGATCTTTATTAAACCAGGTGTCTATCATAATATTGTTTTACTCATTGATTCCTAGAAATAAAATACCAGCATTTTTTAGCTTATATTTTTGGTCCGGTGAAGACAAATTCACTAAATCTGTTTTTGTAATAAACTGAATTTGTTCCAGAGGCTTTATATAATTATCCCGGAAGGTTTTTTTGTTTGAATATCCAACAGCCAACATAATATCATCAAGACTTAGTGGGACTGCCGTGAGAGATAATATTGAGATGATGTAGCGAATTTTTTTGTGCAAAAGCCCGGTACTTTTTTTGGACCAGCCTGGTACCTTTTTTACTGATTCCTGATCAAGCGGTTGATTTTTAGGCCAATCTAACTCTTTTAGCCTGGTACCATTCTTGGACCATCCTGGTACCAAATGCAAAATACAATCTTCCCAATCAGATTCAGAAAGGTTAGAATCAATCTGAATTTTCCCCAAGGAATTCTCCATATGTTTTGTGTAATCAGAAGAAAGATCTAGCCAATTCAACCACTGATTGGTAAATTTCTTTAGGGTAACCAAAGAGAGGGGTATTATTGTTCTAAAAACATTTCCCTCTATAAAGGTGGGCTGTGCTTCATCGACATAAAGAGGAAGATACTTTTTGGTATTTCGGATTCCGGAACCAATCTCATCAGTCCAGCCTAACGCAGTAAAAAATTTCCGGATATTTGGATTTTTAGGGAAAGGGTTGAAGCTATCCAAATCAATAGGACCACTAAAATGAGGTTTATTTGGGTTTGTTGCAGATAATTGAAATTTATCAATAATTATTTCAGTAGCTAATGCTGAGCTGTATTCCCTGTGTGCAATTACATTGCCAATAACTTCCCTAAAAATTTTATCCCTTAAATCAATACGCTGATCTCCCTCCATGTAAAACTTTTCCGGAAGATATTTATAAATAAAAGATTTTAACTCTAAATAGGTGTCAATCAGATTCTTTCTTAGAGTGATCCTGTCATCCCAGCGATCCAGGTTTTCTTTGCGCAACATTGCTTCAACTTTGTAAGCTGAAACAAGACTTTGAATGGTGCTATCCTTCCCAAATATTAATGCTGCTGCCAGGGTTAAGCCTTCCTGCCCATTCAAAAAATCCTTTCGCCAGAGCACAGCTTCTTTTAGCATTGCCATATCATCCAATGCCAACCATGGGTGGTCGCTTTTAAAGGATCTAATAAGATTTCTTGATTTACTGAAAAGATCCGGATCCAGATCGTTCATTTCTAAATTTGGAATAATCTGTCCCTCCGTGAACATATTCCTTTTTCTTAGATATAAATCACTAATTTGTTGCTGATTTTTAGTAATATCAAGATCACTTTCAAATTCTCTGACATAAATATGTCCTTTATGATCATGTACCTGTGAGCTAACAGGTATCTGGATTCCAATAATTATTTTGCCCTCTATTTCCAAAGGGAAAGGCTGTAAATAAAGTGGAGGATTAATACAGTCAATAGAATTAATAGATGAAACCAAATCCTTTAATATTTTGTTTTTTTTATTGGAGTCTACGCCAGAGATATTACCATCATCCTCAATTCCAAGTAATAAGGTTCCGCCTTCAGTATTTGAGAAACTTACAATAGTTTCATAAGCATCTGATGGGAAAGAATCGCTGGCTTTCTTAAATTCAATGTTTAAGCCTTCGCCACTGGAAATAATATATTTAATTAATTCGATATCCATACTTACCAATCCGCATTTAAATATTTCTTTAATTGTCCCTTATTTAGCACCTCGTAAGCAATCATACCCTTTTCCTGCAAGGGGGCAATGTTCTTACCAACCCCATCATCCAGAATCGGATCATAACCTTCTTCCAGGAGTTCGTCTATCTTTTTCTTAAAACTCTCAATTTCTTTCAGTTGCCGGTATATTGTTCCCTTCTCATTTTGGGCACCAGCAGTTTCATCATTGGCCAGATCACTCTGCCGATTTACTAAAGCTCGTTCCCGGTTCTCAATATACACTGAACGGATCCTCATTAGTTTATCCCGGTTCCATTTATAAATAATAATATAGCAATCAAAACCATGGTCCGGACCACTAGTTAAATGCCAGATAAATGGCGTTTTTGGCAAATACATAAACAAATTCAAATGGTCGGAGAAAGTCTGAAAGAAATAATGGTTTAAATAATCGTTCAATTCCCTACCTAAAACACTGTCGAAGGATGAATACTGGGCCATGCTGAACCCTTTTTTCATAAATTTCTCCTCCACTCGATCTAATAATAATTTTTCTCCGGCATTTGGCACCAAGGGTATAATACCATCCTCATCTTCTAATAATATCTCACGAAGCATATCAGCAAGAAATTCCATGGCTATATCGTTCATGCGTTGCTCTGGAATTACATTACTTTCTTTAAGCCAATACCACACATTTATAGGGTTTACTTGGTTCCTGATACAGAATTCTTCTAAATCATTATTGCTTTGATATAAACTAGGGAATTCTTGTTCAATTTTTTCTATCTCCGGCATTTGGAAATCAATTTCGGGCAGGTTATGAATAAACTCGGTTAAATTGTCCAGAGAAAATTCCTTTTCATTGTTATCGCCACTTAAAAAGGCTTCTCGTGCTAACTTAGAAATTGGGAGAGATCCAACACTAAGTCCCTCTTGTGAAATTACCATATTTCTATCAGTATCTGTTAATTCATAAATGTTATAAATTATTTCATTAATAAGAGCTTCACTAATTAGTATTTGGGTTTGGAGATGATTATAACTACTATTAAAGGATTTGATATTTTTTCTAAAATCAACATTTAGATTGAGATACAATGGTGATTTTTCAAATTCCTTTTCAAAAAGAACAAATGAATTAAGAAATTTGACAATATTAATATTAGTATCTGACAGGTTAGAAACTAACACAGTGTCAATTTGATTTGGGATTACAAATGGTACTCTTTTTAAATCACCAACCTGTAAATATTAGTCCAAAAGTGTCCACTATTTCAATCGAAAAGTGTCCAGTTATCTGAGTTATTAATTTTGGTTTCTTTCAAAGAGAAAAGAACCAAATAAAACCAGATGATTACGATGAAAAAAAAGCAAGAAGTTATTTTAAGATTTTTCAGGGATGGTGACTCCAAGAGCAAGATATCACGCGATTTGCAGCTCCATAGACAGACGGTGCGGGCATACATTGCCGAGTACCTTGCTGAGCTGGAAAAGGAAAAACAAAGGGCACACATGCTGAAGGTTCCCTGGCAGCGTATGTTAGCGAGTCCCCAAAGTATAAAGCACGTACTACCCCTAAAGTTGCACTAACCAAGGGGGTTTGCAGCCAGATTGATTTGTATTTAGAGGAGAACTTACGAAAGCGCCGGGAAGGAATGCGCAAGCAGGTCATGCTAAAGAAGGATATCCATGAAGCACTTGTTGAACAGGGCATAAGCATTGGTTACACTACGGTATGCAACTACATCCGCCAGGAAAAGCACAGGAAAATGGAGGCGTTTATCCGTCAGGATTATATGCCAGGTGAGTCATGTGAGTTTGACTGGGGTGAGGTAACCCTGTATATAGCAGGAGTGAAAAAGAAACTCTACATGGCCACTTTTACCAGCAGCTACAGTAATTATCGGTTTGCTCTGCTGTTTGAGAAGCAAGATACATTGGCTTTTATGGAGTCACATATTGCATTTTTTGCCACTGTCTACGGTGTTTTTCAAGAGATGGTTTATGACAATATGCGAGTTGCGGTAAAGAAATTTATTGGCAGGAATGAGAGGGAGCCCACCCGGGCATTACTTCAACTCAGCGGTTATTACAAGTTCCGGTACCGGTTTTGCAATGTACGCAAGGGTAATGAGAAGGGGCAT
>Ga0307990_1004349_pt1 | contig 10446 bp, 8 predicted proteins | sample EllFjometagen129_FD_203168 | JGI IMG/M metagenome (GOLD analysis project Ga0307990, IMG submission 203168) | Marine microbial communities from Ellis Fjord, Antarctic Ocean - #129 | ecosystem: Environmental > Aquatic > Marine > Unclassified | place: Southern Ocean | collected 2014-10-08
AATCAACAAGGTTCTTTAAAAGGGATAATCAATTACCAATAAACAATAAGTTTATTAAAAAAGGATACTGTTTGGTATAAAATTTGCACATTTAATAAAAAGTAGAAATTTATCAGGAGGTAATATTATGAAAACCAGGATATACATAATAATTTTAGCATCGGGCTTTTTAGGAGCTTGTTCAGGAAGCATGATGTTGTCAACCGGATATGATGATATTTATTATTCACCCGGAGATGAACCGGTTCAAGCAATTGTTAAAAGATCTGCAGCTCCTTTGGATAATGCTTACAATGCAATGGAATTTGCTGATGCCGGGACAACCGAAAAAGGATTAAATGTTTACCAGACAGATACTCTTCAGGCTGATGCTTATTATGAAGCAGGTGATAGTTCAATGATAGTGAATAACTATTATGAAAATAGTGGCTATGATAACTATGGTGGAATACCTTATTCATCAAGAATAAGGAGATTTCACGGGTACTCACCCTCATTTAACTACTTTAGTCCCTATTATAGCTCATTCTATAACCCTTTCTCTTTCGGGCTTTATTCAGGATATAACATGTTCAGTAACAGGTATAATTATGGAAGTCCTTACTCTGGTTATGGTTATGGTTATAATCCTTACTATTATGATTCTTTCTACCCGGGTTCAAACTATTATGGATCTTACAGGACAAGATACTGGTCACCTTATTCGTATAACTCTTACGGGGGAAATCCTTATTATTCTAATTCCGGCGCTTATTATAGAAATTCGGACAGGTCGGATGATGTTTATGTTGGGCAGCGCAGGTCAAGTACGACAAACAGAAATGTTATGAGTACAATTGATCGATCAAAAAGTAACTATGCAAATTATCAAGAAGCAAATAGAAGGACTAATGCGAATTCTTCAGGAAGAACATCAAATACTGTAGCTACAAATAGAAACACAACAAACAGGAATACCACAACAGTTAGTAATAATAATCCTGCAAATAGAAGGGGAACTTCAACAAACAGGGTTACAACTACAACACGGGTTCCTCAAAAGAATTCAACTGTTAATATTAACAGGAGATCGTCTTCATATACACCCAGTTATAATAATACCAGGACCAGTTCAAAACCGGTTTATAACCGTAGTACAAGAACTTATCAGGGTAGTAGCTCTAATAAATCAACCACCACTTCAAGATCGGTTTATTCAAAACCAAGTAGTACAAGCAGGTCGACTTACTCAAAGCCGGCAAGTAGAAGTTCTGGGTCGAGTGGATCATATTCTCGATCAAGTGGAAGCAGATCATCTTACAGCCGCAGTTCAGGCTCTTCAGGTTCCAGGAGTTCAGGTTCATCAAGTTCATCAGGTTCAAGAAGTTCAGGTTCATCAGGTTCAAGAAGTTCAGGGGGATCAGGAGGCAGAAGATAAAACCCTGGTTAATTGAATTTTGGTTGATCTAAACAAGAAAATAAATAAACGGATTGTGTCTGTAATGGAGAAGTAATATTAAATTATAAAGATAAACATCATGAAGAAAATATATTTTACATTAATCGTAATTTTAGCTGTGAGTTTTTCAGGATTTACCCAGGGGGAACAGGATGCTCTTAGGTATTCACAGTACTTTACCGGTGGATCGGCCAGATTTTCGGCTATGGGAGGTGCATTTGGTGCACTGGGAGGCGATTTTTCGGCTTTAACCATTAATCCTGCCGGATTGGGTGTTTTTCGCAGTAGCGAATTTAGTTTTACACCAACATTTAGATATAATACAGTTGAAACAAATTTTGCAGGTAGTGTAAATGATGATTTCGATTATGATTTTAATCTTAATCAGTTAGGATTTGTATCATCATTTGATCTGGGGAACAGTGAGGGCTGGTCAAATATTAATATTGCTGTTGGTTATAGCAGGCAAAACAATTTTAACAGGAATGTAATAATCGAAGGGGTTAACAATTCAAACTCAATGCTCGATTATTTTGCTAACTATTCTGATGGATACCTGCCTGAGGAATTAAACAGCTTTAATGAATTTCTTGCATATGATACCTGGCTTATTGACACAGTGACTAACATGGGGTTTAATGATTATGAAACTATTCTTTCAGATTATGGTGATGATGCGAATTCAACATATGGGCAGGTTCAACAGAGGACTTTAAGCAGTAAAGGGAATTTGGGAGAATATATGTTCAGTGTTGGTGCAAATTACGGAAACAGCCTGTACATTGGTGCATCATTTGGAATACAAAAACTGTATTACTCCGAGAGTAATGAACATATAGAGTATGATCCGGATGACCATATTTTTGATTTTAAAAGTTTTACTTATTATCAGGACCTTATAACAAGGGGTAAAGGCTATTCATTTAAGATGGGAGCTATCTTTAAACCGGTTGAGGTGTTAAGACTTGGTGTTGCTTTTCATCTTCCTACCTTTTTCAAACTTGAGGATGAATACTATTCTTATATCGATGCTTCGTTTGATAACGTTGATGCTGAAGGGATTAAGGATTATAGTTCTGATTCCCCTGATTTATTCTATAAATATGAATTAACAACCCCTTTCAGAGCTATTGGAAGTGTGGCTTACCAGTTTGGTAAGCGGGCATTATTAAGTGTTGATTACGAATTTGTTAATTATGCAACAGCACGCCTAAGAAGAGGAGAGGATGGATATAACTTCAATCCTGAGAACGATGGTATTAAGGATATTTACAGGAAAACAGGTAATCTCAGGCTGGGTGGAGAGTACAGGTTGGGAGCCATTTCCCTAAGGGGAGGCTATGCTTTCTATGGTAGTGCGTATGCTAAATCTGAAGCCAATAAAGATGCAAGTTATTCATTGGTCTCTGCAGGTATAGGATTCAGGCAGAAGAAGTTTTATTTTGATCTGGGCTATACTCATATGATGCATGAAGAACAGTATTTTATGTATCCTTCTACAAACATTGTTCCTTCGGTGAATGATTCAAATATAGACAAATTCATGGCTACTGTTGGATTTCAATTTTAGCAATTATTAGTGGATTCTATTATGAAATATATTGCATAAAACTGTAGAATAATTATTGGTTTTTTAGTTTAAGATACACAAATTAGCATAGAGCCATTCAGTGTCTTAGGTTTGGAATGATTGAATAATTATAGATTTTCTTAAGAATTCCGAAGCCTCCGGACCCAAATTAAAAAGCAGATCAAGAATACTTAGATTTGGAATAAATCCATGTTTTGGACTGAATACCTGTGTATATTCCAGATTCTTAAAGTTCGGATCTCTGAAAGATTTTTTAGGGTGTATTTTTTCTCTGAAATCAAGCAGTTTTAAAGGATATTGTTTTTTGAAAGATTTGGTAAAAGAAAACTCCTGTTTAATATCAAGGTACCTTAGAAAAATTTTCATAAGAGAAGTATTATAATCAATCAGGTAGCGGAATTTCTGCTGGTAAAAGGGGATTAAATCGTCAATATAGAACTCGAAAAATGGAGCAGATTTATAAGATGAAATAATTGAACGCCAGTGATTTGCCTGCCAGTCTGTGTCATAATCGATCTCCAGTTCTTCAATAGCTGTTTTGTGAAAACTTCCCCGTTGTACCGGTACAACAAGAGTCAAAGGACCATTAGCACCGTATATTATGCATCTGTTGCGGTAAGATTGCTTAAGATAGTTTTCATTTTTTTCAATAACGACAGGATATGGCAGGAAAAACCTGGAGTAATAATAGATTGGACCCAGATAGGTTGTAGATAGAACTACAGATATTTTTTCTGACATTGGTTACTTTACTGGTTACTGGGTGCTTAGGGCAAAGAGCAAAGAGTTGCATGTATAACAAACCTTGAACTCTTCATTCTTCCTTACTCAACTACTTACCTTACTCAACTACTCACCTTACTCAACTACTTACCTTACTCAACTACTTACCTTACTCAACTACTTACCTTACTCAACTACTTACCTTACTCAACTACTTACCTTACTCAACTACTTACCTTACTCAACTACTTACCTTACTCAACTACTTACCTTACTCAACTACTCACCTTACTCAACTACTCACCTCTCCTCATTTAGAGTTTATTTATCAAATTTGCATTAAACCCGGCACCAAATCCATTATCAATATTAACCACAGATACTCCGTTGGCACAACTTGTAAGCATTGCAAGGAGTGCTGAAACTCCTTGAAAATTTGCACCATACCCTATACTTGTTGGTACTGCAATTATAGGTTTAGTTATCAAGCCTCCAATTATGCTTGCCAGTGCGCCTTCCATTCCTGCAATAACTATTACAACTTTTGCCTTTCGTAGAACAGATATTTTATCAACGAGGCGATGTAAACCTGCAACTCCTGCATCAAATATCCTTTCAACCTTACTTCCCAGAAGTTCGGCTGTTACAGCTGCTTCTTCGGCAACAGGTATATCAGAGGTTCCGGCAGTTACTATTGCTATGTATGATTCAACTGTTTCTGTTTTTTTCTGTTGCACACTTATTATACGGGCAGTGTTATAATATTTGGCTGAAGGAATTGATTTCTTTATGTCATCAAACATTTCTTGCCTTGCACGTGTGGCTATTATATTCCCGCCTTTTTTATACATGTGTTCACAAATCTTTCTCACCTGTTCAATTGTCTTTCCCTCGCAATAAATAATCTCAGGATATCCTGTCCGTATTTCACGGTGAAAATCGATTTTTGCAAACCCAAGATCAGAATAGGGAAAATCCTCCAGCTTCCGTAGAGCATCCTCAACTTCCAGTTTTTGTTCCTGTACCTGCGTTAATATTATTTTTAATTCTTTTGAGTTCATAATGGTTGTTGTTAATTAGTTATGAAGGTTCTTTTTGTTTCGGATTCAGACTCCCCATCCGGTAACCTTCTAAATCGAGAGTTACATAATCGAATCCCAATTGTTTGAGTCTTTTAGTTATTTTCTTTGGTAATGAACTATTTGCTAATCTGGGAATATCCGCCGGATTTACCTCGATTCGTGCAAGATTTTTATGCGATCTCACCCTTACTGCTCTAAAACCAGAATCCATCAGGAATTTTTCAGCTAACTCAATCCTTCTTAAATCATTTGGATTTACGGCATTATTATGTGGTATTCTCGTGAGCAGGCAGGCATATGCAGGCTTATCCCAGGTTGGAAGCCCCCAATATTTTGAAAAATCACGTATCTCTTTTTTTGCAATTTCTGCTTCCATAAAAGGACTCCGGATTTCTAATTCCTCCAGGGCTTTTAACCCCGGCCTGAAATCATTTTGGTCATCGTAGTTAGTTCCATCAACTACGAAATTAAATCCATCTTGTCTGGTAATTTCTTTCAATTTCTTAAAAAGGATGGTTTTGCATACGTAACATCTGTTTTCAGGATTATTCAGGAGTGTCTTATCAATTGGTAATTCTAATATTTGCAAAGGAATTTTATAATTGCTGCAAAACTCCTTTGCTTCATTTAGTTCCCAGTTTGCAATGTATGGTGTATTTATAGTATATGCTTTGGCCCTGTTTTTCAATATTTTGTGTGCAACATATATCATCAGGCTGCTGTCAACTCCACCGGAAAATGCGACAGCAACACTGCCCATATACTCAAGAATATGAGTTAGTTTTTTGTATTTTTCTACATGTACCATTTTCCTCATTTCCTCATTACCTCATTACCTCATTACCTCATTACCTCATTTCCCTTACTACAACAGTTTATTTATCTCATTCATTACTTCGTTCAGGGAAATATTGTTCTCTCTGGCAATTTCTTTACAATCCTCATACTCCGGTTTTACATGAACTTTTACTCCGTTCAACCACGATGATTTAATCCTTACTTTTCCCCATTTAGTCTCAATATCGGAAAACTTTCTTTCAAGACTTGTTTTATTTACTTGATAATCTCTAATTCCAATGGATGTAGTTTCAGTAAGAAGTATATGCTTAAGGGTTTCCATATTTTTTTTACTGCATAAAACATTGATCTTAATCCCGGGTCTGCTTTTTTTCATAATTACCGGTGTAAGAAATACATCATTAGCCCCGGAATCAAAAAGTTTTTCAATAACATATTCATAATGTTCTGGATTCATATCGTCAATGTTACACTCAATCATATGATTCACGTAACTTTTTTCAGGCAGAGAGGAGTCCTCAATCAATTCACCTAGGTAAACCCTTAGCAAATTTGGGATATTTCCTTTTTTATGTCCTACTCCGTATCCTGTTTTTTGTATTTTAATGCCGGGTTTGTCAGTAAACTCATTGACTGTAGCGGCAAGAATTGCGGCTCCGGTAGGAGTAGTTGCCTCAAAATCAACAGCTCCCAGCCTGATAGGAATTCCCTTTAATATCTCTGCAGTTGCAGGTGCAGGAACAGGCAGTGTACCATGGGCACATTTAACAAAACCACCACCAACTTCAATATCTGAGGCAATTATTTTATCCGGTTTGAAATAATTTATTGCTATAGCTGCACCTACAATATCAACAATCGAATCAACAGCACCTACCTCATGAAAATGAATCATTTCAACAGGTGTATTATGTACTTTTGCTTCTGCAATGGCAATTTTCCTGAAGATAAGCAGGCTTAATTCTTTAATTTCATCATTAAGGGCACTGGACCTGATTATTTTCTCAATATCAGACATATGGCGGTGTTTTTCAGTTTCTTCTGTGATCACATCCACCTTTGTACCAAAGATCCCATGTCTTTGATCTTTGGATACTTTTATTTCATACCTGTCAATTTTTAGTTTATGCAGTTCATTTTTCAGGTATTCCGGATCGAGGCCCAGATCAATCATAGCACCCAGGTTCATATCTCCGCTAATTCCGGAAAAACAATCATAATACAGTATCTTCATAGTTTGTTAATTAAAAAAAGAAAAATTCGGACAACAAAGTTATATTTAAAAATCTAAATAGCTACATTTGAGAATACAAATAATTATATTTGTAAACCGAAATAACAAAAATAATTTATATTTTTATTTTATTTGCAAATTAAAATATTGAATCATGAAACTTCCATGTATCATTAATCCACAAATAAAAATGATTAAATAATGATTGCACAACAGTATCCGGGTTTTTCCACATGGAAGTTCGCGAGCGGGTTTGTGCAATGGGTTATTGTGGGAGAGAGTAACCAATACCACAGAACTTGAAAAAAGGTAGAAAATATAAGTAACCTTGTCACTAACATAAAATATTTAAACGGATGAAAAGAAGAGAATTTGTCAAAAAATCGGTGGGTGCCGGGTTTGTTACAGGTACTGCTTTAGCTTTCGGATCAATTAATAATTTATTTGGAAAAGTGCCTTTGCCAGATTCACCGGCCGACCTTGTTGCAGTTAAAGGAGGAAATCCTGGTCAGATGTTCGATAGGGGGATTGAAGTTTTAGGAGGGATTGAAAAGTTTGTAAAACCAAATCAGACAGTTGTAATAAAGCCAAATATTGGATGGGACAGAGGCCCTGCGCAGGCTGCCAATACTAACCCACAATTGTTAACAAGAATAATTGAGCACTGTCTTAAAGCAGGTGCTAAAGAAGTACGGGTATTTGATCATACCTGTGATGTCTGGACAAAAACCTATAAGAATTCAGGAATTGAGAAAGCGGTTAAGGATGCTGGCGGTAAGATTGTTCCGGGAAATACTGAAGGATATTATCAAAAGGTAGATATACCAAAAGGAGTAAAACTTACTTCAGCAAAGGTACATGAATTGATTCTTGAATCAGATGTATTTATTAATGTTCCGGTATTAAAACATCATAGTTCATCACGGCTTACAATTTCGATGAAAAATCTTATGGGTGTTGTATGGGATCGGCGTTTTTGGCATCGTAATGATCTTCATCAGTGTATTGCCGATTATGCCACATATGAGCGTAAACCGGATTTGAATATTGTAGATGCATATAATGTAATGATGAGAAATGGACCACAGGGTGTTTCTGTTTCAGATGTTGTTAATATGAAAACACAGATACTTACTACCGATATGGTTGCTGCTGATGCTGCTGCAACTAAGTTTTTCGGAAGCAATCCAGCAGATGTACTTTATATTCGCAAGGCTAATGAAATGGGAGTTGGTGAAATAGATCTCGAAAAACTAACTATCGAACGAATAATGATCTGATTTTTATGCAATACACTTCTCTTAAAAAATTAAGGGTTATCATTTCGATGGTTTTTTTCGTTTTGATAACTCTGGTTTTTATTGATTACCGGAATATTATACCTGAAGAATTTACCAGGGGAGCACTTTATCTTCAATTTATTCCCTCATTGCTTAAATTCATTAATCTTCTATCTGTTTCAGTTGTTGGATTTATAGTTGTATTGGTTCTTACGTTTGTATTTGGAAGAGTGTATTGCTCATCTATCTGCCCGCTTGGTGTTTTTATGGATGTTGTATCTTTTTTTTCACGTAAATTAAAGAAGAAGAAAAAACGATTCAGGTATAAAAAACCACATAATATACTCAGGTATTCTTTATTAGCTATAACAGTTATATTTTTTGCTGCAGGAAGTATATATTTTATTCTATTGCTGGATCCTTATAGTAATTTTGGCCGGATAATAACATATTTTGTTAATCCGGTTATAATCCTGGTAAATAACGGTGTGGCAAGCATTCTGGGTAGTTTTAATGTTTATGCCATCTTTCCTGTTGAGATACAAAGTGTAAGATTTGAGTTGTGGATATATCCTTTACTGTTCCTTATCCTTGTAACCTGGATGTCATTCACCGATGGAAGATTATTTTGTAATATTATTTGTCCTGTCGGAACTTTACTTGGACTACTTTCAAGGTTTTCATTATTCAAAATACGGTTTGACGAGGAGAATTGTACATCTTGTGGTCTTTGTGCACGGGTGTGTAAATCAGACTGTTTGGATTTTAAGGAGCAGATAATTGATTATTCCAGATGTGTGGAATGTTTCAATTGTTTGCCTGTATGTCCTTCTGATGCAATTAAATATACTTATAAGAAAACAGGATATCATAATTCCGGTATTAAAAAGATAAAAACCGACAGTTTACCAGACGATCACGATAAAAAGAAAAGAAAATTTCTAACCCTGTTATTATCGGTTTTTACAGGAAGCGCTATTGGTAGCATAAAACTGGATACTCAGGAAGAATATAAAGATTCTACTGTGCCGGAAGAGAAAGAATTTCCTGTGACTCCGCCAGGATCATTAAGCATAAGGAATTTTACTCATAATTGTACTGCCTGTGGTTTATGTGTCAGTGCTTGTCCGTCAGACGTACTACAACCTTCGTTCAAAGAATACGGACTTACCGGAATGATGCAACCCCATATGGATTACCATACAGGATATTGTAATTTCGAATGTACCAGGTGTAGCGAGGTATGCCCAACAGGTGCCATACTTTCTGTACCGGAGGATGAAAAAACGCGGATCCAAATGGGTATAGCAAAATTTGTAAAGGAGAATTGCATAGTCCATACTGAAAAAACTGATTGCGGAGCATGCTCAGAACATTGTCCTACCAAAGCAGTGAAAATGATTCCTTATGAGGGTGATTTGTTAATTCCTGAAGTTACAGATGACATTTGTATTGGTTGTGGTGCATGCGAGTTTGCATGCCCTACAACACCCTTTAAAGCCATCTATGTTGATGGTCATTCAATACATGAAATAGCAAAAGAACCTGAAGAAGAAAAGCTTGAAAAACTAGTTGAGGAAGATGAGTTTCCTTTCTGATAAATAACTACCTGATAATTTTAAAAAACCTGTTCCATCTTATTTTACCAAGAAACTTTTTGTCTTTATCAAGAGATAGCCAGACAATTACCGGTTTACCAACAATATGATCTTCAGGAACAAATCCCCAGAACCGGGAGTCGGCAGAATTATGACGATTGTCGCCCATCAACCAGTAATAATCCATTTTAAAAGTATATTCACTTGCAGGAATACCGTTAATAAGGATTTGGTTTTTAGTTATTTCCAGGTCATTATCTTCATAAGCATCAATAATTCTTTCGTATAGAGGTAGTGTTTCCTGTGTTAACTGCACGGTGACTCCTTTTGCAGGTATAGTAAGAGGTCCGAAATTATCTTCATTCCATGGGTAAGCAGGATCATGCGGGAAAATATATTCGGCATATTTGCCCGGTTCCCTAAGTACTTCCTGAATAGATTCAACATTCTTGAAGTTTTCCAATTCATTAGCTATATCCTTTGAAAGAGGAAGAATATAAAAATTAGTAGTAAATGTATGGCGGTCAGCTAAAGCAATATCAAGACGGTCAAAAGCTTTAGGGTTTATTCGTGACGTGGTATTCACCATATAATTAAACTGCTGATGCTCAAATGGACCTTGTTCTTCGCCGTTTATAAACAGTTTTCCCTTTTTGATCTCTAAAACATCACCAGGAATTCCAACACATCTTTTAATATAAT
>Ga0307990_1004350_pt1 | contig 10446 bp, 11 predicted proteins | sample EllFjometagen129_FD_203168 | JGI IMG/M metagenome (GOLD analysis project Ga0307990, IMG submission 203168) | Marine microbial communities from Ellis Fjord, Antarctic Ocean - #129 | ecosystem: Environmental > Aquatic > Marine > Unclassified | place: Southern Ocean | collected 2014-10-08
TAGGGGAATCAGAAAAACTTGATTATGTAAAAGAGAAGCTAAGACATTTAGATTATATCATAAATATTGAAAAATCAGTAGAAATGAAGGCATTAGGTGATAAAACTTTATATGATGGTTCTAATCCAGTTTAATTATTTTCTCAATCTCTTCCTTTATTCTTTTTTCAAAATCAGCAACATGCTCGCCATCTTGTTTTTCCTTACTTAATACTGCCATGAACTGCTTTGTAAGGTTTTCTTCTTCTTCGACATTAAGATTATCAACTTTTATTTGGCCCAGACTTTCCTTTATCAATGATTCTTCAACCTCTTCAACAGAGCTTGTCTTTACCTCAACTTTATCTAACTCTTTTGTTGTTAGCTTGGATGTATTTTTCATTACAAAATAAGCGCTCTTGTCATAAAGCTTGCTGAATATTTCCTTTATGTTTATGTCAGAAGGCTTTCCTGAATCTAAACAGCCAGATAATCTTATTGTTACAATTGTATTAATAAATTCTTTACCTTTTATTTTTTCCTCAAGTTCTGCTTTTATTTGCTCAGGGCTTTTATTATTGCAGTTAATGTTTAATGACAAAACATTATAGATCACAATTGGTTCATATTTGAGCCCAAGCTTATCTGTTTTCTCAACAATGTAAAATCCTCCGTTCTCAAGCTTTTCAAGTTCGCTAAAGCTGTTTGGGAATAAAGGGCCAGGATATGCTATAACTCCATAATCTGGCTCTTTTTTACTGAATACATAATGCACATGCCCGCCTGCATAATAATCAAAGTTTTTTGGCAATAATGACAATGGCTGTGATTCCATTGAATCAAGCTCTTCTGGCTTGAATTCAGTTAAAGCAGTATGAAACATAAATATCTTAAAGCCCTGTTCCTCTTCAAGACTTTTCCTGACAAGTGAGCCATACTGCCTTTTATCAAGCATTCCTCTTCTTCCATAAATTCCTGTTATTTTTACTCCTGTTTTTTTATCAATTGTAAACTCAAGGTTAAGCTTTTCATCAATAATTTTGCCTTTCATAACATTTATCAATAATCCTGCATTCTCCAGAACATCAATTATTGTTTTTCCGCTTGGAGAAAAATCATGAGAGCCAGGTATTGCATAAACTGGAATATCATTGTCCTTTAATTCCTTGAGTTTTGTAACAACAACTTTCAATGATTCAATATCTGGCAGGGCTGTATTGAATAAGTCTCCAGCTATTAAAACAAAATCAACCTGCTTTTCAATGCAAAGATTTACTGCTTTTAGAAAGGCCTTTGTGCTTGCATCCCTCAATCTAGGATCTCTCCAAGAGCCAATGTGACAATCAGCCATATGTGCGAATTTCATAAAAGAAATAAGTAAGACATAATATAAAAAGATATAGTTTCCACAAAAAATATATATTAAAACTTTAATGTAGTTAATATGGCAGAAAAAGAGGTTGTTAATGTTCTTAAGGAATGGGCCGTCAACTACCTAAAACATAGGGATATTATTCTTAAAACAATAGTCAGTATTAATGAGGAAGCCGATAAGATAATTGTGGAATTTAGGGATAAAGAACAGGTTTTTCTTGTAATACCAAATTTAGATAAATCTTTGATTGAAGATATAAAAAATAAAAACCTTAGCATAATTTCGCTTAACTCCAAAGAGAACCTTAATTTCTTGACAGACAACTGGAAAAAGCTTGTAAAGTTTGAAAATCTTAAATTTTTCTTTGTGAATCCCTTTTCAGAGCCTGACAAGAAATGGTTTATCTCACCTTATGTGCATAATAAAATATGCGATGAAAATTCTTTAAAGCTCGGCCTTAAAACAATGTTTGAGACTGTTGAAAGCATTACAGAAGAAGAGATTATGAAGAAAATTTAGTTCAGGCTCATATAATTTCTTTTATTTTTTATGAATAAATTTTTTATATTCCATTAAGAAAAACTATTCTGACGCATAATTATCAAAGTAACCTTGAATTAATATGATGGGCGTTCCCTTGTCACCACTTCCACTAACTAAATCACATAAACTTCCCAATAGGTCTGAATATTGCCTTGGTGTTGTTCCCTGTGATTCCATTCTACCCATAAGATTTTTATCTTTTAATTGTATAAGTTCTCTCATAGCATTTTCGCATTCTTTCCCTTTTAGTTTTTTAAGATTATTATCTGCAACATATTTCATCTTAATCTCATTTGGAGAACCATTAAGTCCATTAGTAAAACTAGGAGAAACAACAGGATCAGCAAGTTCCCATATTCCATTAGGATCCTTAAAAGCCCCATCACCATATATCATTACTTCAACATTTTTTCCTGTAGATTTTTTTATATTTTTTTGAATCTTTTCAACATAATTTTCTCCTTTTTCATTTTCAGCCCTTGGAAAAAGTTTTAGGGATTCTTCACTCATTTTGTTTGAACCAAGCAGACCGTAATCAGGGTTATAGCCACTTTTCTCAGCAGGAGATTTGCAAATATCATCCAATCCATAAACAATCTTTGCTCCTGAATTATTTAGTATTCTTTTTGTTTCCTTTCTTGTGTGTATATCTGCTGCAAGAGTTTTATCTGTTAAACGAAGAATGTCCATAGGGTTGTTTGAAAACAATATAGAAAATTTTGCCTTTTCACTTTCAACTATCTTCCTATAAAAATCAACATAATTAATACCTGTGTTTGGATGTTGAAAATCACTAAAATGCTTAATATAATCTTTTTCTTTTAATGTTTTAGAGAAAGGATTTATCCCAAGATTATACAAGACTTCTTTGTCCATAACTGGATTTCCAACCTCATCATTAGGATATTTTAATAACATATTAACCCTTTCTGAACCTCTTGATATTGCTTTTAATATAAGAGAAAAACGATTTCTGCTTAATATCGGAAAAACAACTCCAACATTACCCTTGAATTTATAGTAAATTTCATCAGCAACCTGATCAACTGTTACATAGTTTCCCTGCGCTCTTGCAACTAATGATTCTGTTATACCAATAACGTCTTTATCTTTTAATTTAAAAGAATTTTCGCCTTGTGCCTTAATAACAGAGTCAACAACTATGCCAACTAAATCATCTCCTTCTTTTATTATGGGTGCCCTTATTCCTATTGCAACAGTACCTATTTTTCTTTCCATTTCTTAAACTCCTCGTTGTTTATAGAATAATTAGAAGCCTCTTTTGTAATGATTACATCATGAGGGTGGGATTCCTTCTGCCCTTCTGATGAATGAATACTGAAATCAGCTTTTTCTATTAACTCATTTATATTTGCTGCACCAACATATCCCATGCCGCTCCTAAGCCCTCCAATATACTGATAAATAACCTCTTTTAAGGGACCTTTGTAAGGAATCCGACCCTCTATTCCTTCTGGAACAAGTTTCTCTGCATCAGTTTGACTATATCTTTCTCTTGAACCCTTACTTGATTCCATAGCAGCAAGAGAACCCATTCCCCTATATTCCTTCCACTGCCTCCCATTGAAAAAAACTATTTCTCCAGGAGATTCATCAATGCCTGCAAGCATACTACCCATCATAACTGAATGTGCTCCTGCACCTATTGCAATTGTGATATCTCCTGAGTATCTTAACCCACCATCTGCACAAACAGGTATTCCAGAACCATATATAACTTTTGAACAGTTATAGACAGCAGTAACCTGGGGGCAACCTATTCCTGCAATAACTCTTGTAGTACATATTGATCCAGGACCTTGACCTACTTTTATGCCATCAGCCCCTGCATCTACAAGCCTCTTTGCAGACTCTGGTTCAGAAATGTTTCCTACAACAACATCAATGGAGCATTTATTTTTTATTTCTTTTAATGTTTCAATTACACTCCTTGAGTCTGCATGTGCTGTATCAATTACTACGACATCAACATTTTTTCTTAGAATCTTTTCAAGGCGGTTAAAGGCATCGTCACCAACACCTATTGCTGCAGCAACTCTTAACTGTCCTTTTTCATCAATATTATATTTATCTGCTAAAGGAGATTTTATTCTTTTAAGATCACTGTATACATAAAGACCTGCAATATTTCCATCATCATCAATAAGGGGTAAGGCTTTCTTTTTATTTTTCTTCATCAGTTCATAAGCTTCATCAATACCAGTTCCTTTTGGCGCAGTTTTCAGATTCTTTGTCATAACCTCTCCTACTGTTTTTGAGTAATCATTGCAGAATTCAAAATCTGTTTTTGTTAACATGCCTCTTAGTTTTCCATTTCTTTTTAAAACAGGAAATGTATGAAAACCATATTTTTTATCTTCTATAAGGTTAATGACCTCCTGCATCTTTTGATTTTTGTTTACGCAGATCGGCTTCTCAATCAAACCATTTAGATAGAATTTAACTTTTGCAACCTCATGTGCTTGTTCCCGGGGAGTTAAGTTTCTGTGGATTACTCCTAAACCTCCAAGTTTTGCCATTTCTATGGCCATTTTATGCTCTGTTACTCTGTCCATTGCAGCACTAACAATAGGAATTTTCAAAGAGATATTTCTTGAGAATTTAGATTCCAATGAAACCTCGTTAGGAGGAACTTCAGAATGGCCTGTTTTTAATTTTACATCACCAAAAGTCAATGCATAATGCGACTTTTCAATATCATTAAAGAACTTATCTTTAGGTAAAATGACATTATTTTTCATATTCCTTTCTTAGATTATCCAGATTATTTAAATATTTTGTTTTTGTTATTATTCCAAAATAAGGACAAAGAAGAATAAAAATAAAAAAATAAGTTTATTTTATATAATAAACTATGTTCACATTAGCTGTAACACTTACATCTGATGGCATTACTATTGCAGCTTCTTTAACAGCACCTGCTCCTACTGTTTCTTCCATAGCATACATGTATGGCCGATAATAAAAGTTGCTCTCTGAAACTGCTTTTATTTTTCCTAGTTTGGCCCCAAGGCTTTCTGCAAGAATTTCTGCTTTTTCCTTTGCATTTTCAGCTGCTTCTGACAATGCCTGCTTTTTGTATTCCTGCTCTTTTTCTTCAGTTAATCCAAAGTTTATATTATTGATTTGGTTTGCTCCATTATTAACAGCAACATCAACTATTGTTCCAACCTTTGTTAAGTCAGTTGTCTTTACCTTTAGTGTTTGTGATGCTCTCCATCCAATAACCTTTGAACCTTCGTCCTTTGTCCATGTTCTTTCTTCACGTAGGCTTAATCTTTCTGTTTCAATATCACCTTCATCTATACCTTTGTATCTTAAACCGTCAATGATTGCAGTAATAACCTTGTTTGCCTCTGATTGTGCTTCTTCTGCAGTATCCTTTACAATAGAAATTCCTGCCCACACCTCTGCCTCATCTGGATCAAATGTAAGCTCTGATGTTCCCTGTGCATTCAGCGTATGCTCTTCTTTTGTCTGCTGGCATCCTGTCAGGCCTATTAACGCAACAATCAATAATATTCCAAAAATTGAATTTATTTTCATTTTAAAACCTCCATACAATAAGAATAATCTTGTTTCTTTTAAACTTTTACTTTATCTTCGGTTAAGACCGAAGGATTCATTTAATACTGCAAATATAGATATTTTTATTTATGCTCTCATGTTTTTCAACATGCCCACAATTATTAAGTTCCTTCTCAAGCCATTCAAGATCAACAATCTTGTATTCATTTTTATGAGGAAATCCTTTTTCTGTGAATTCAGCGATTATCACTTTTTCTTTTGAAACCCTGCAAAGCTCTGAAATGAAATTTTTCCTCTTACTTAAAGGAATATGATGTAATACACAATAGCTTATTAAAACATCAAATGAGTTATTGCCATATTTTAGTTCTGTTGCATCTCCTAGTTCAAGATTTATTTTACCCTTATAGTTTTCTTTTATTAAATCCTGTCTTTGCTCTTCAAGCTTTTCCTGATTTAAATCAATAGTTGTAACATCACAATTAAAATCCCTTGCTGCAACTAAAGCAAGTTTTCCTGCACCAACATCAAGAAGTTTTTTGTTTTTTAAATTTCCTAATTCAAGAAGCTTCTTCCTGCTAATATCATTTTCCATTTTATACATGAGAGAATATTATTACAACAGCAACCATTATTCCTGCTGCCAAAGCCAATAATGAATATTTCTTGTTTTCTTTTTCAACTTCTGGAAGTAAGTGAGTTGCTCCAACATAAACAAGTGCTCCTGCTGAAAGTGAGAGAAGTATTCCAAGAGTAGAATCTGAGACTTTGCTTATGAAAGGCCATGAAACAAAAACGCCTAAAGGGGTTGTTATTCCTGCTGCAAGAAATGCATAAAATGATGCTCTCTTCTTGCTGAACCCTGATTTAACTAAAAGTAAGAAAGTAATAATTCCTTCTGGAAATTCGTGCAAAATCATTCCAAGTGCAGCAATACCTCCTGCAAGAAAACTGACACTAAATGTTATTGAGTAAATTACTCCATCAATAAAAGAATGAAATCCTATGCCTAAAGCTGGAATTATACCAAATGCTCTTTCATCACATTTTCCGCCATGGCATACAAAAACTTTTAGGAATCTATTTAAAAGATGTAATGAAAAAAATCCAATCAACAAAAAAATAGGGGCATATTTGCTCATTTCCATTGATTCAGGAATTATATGCATAAAGGAAACAGAGATAAGCACTCCTGAAGCAAAGGAAGTAAAATAAACCATATTACTTTTTCCCCAGTCTGAAAATTTATTTATTATGTATATTCCTATTGTTGTTATTGCACATGCAATAAGTCCTGCAATTGCAGTTATCCAAAATCTGCTCAGCATTTTAACACCTCTTTAAATATACGGCTGCCGGGACTTTCATCAACTTTTGCATTTTGGCTTTAATCTAAAACTCACATTTTTGCGAGCGTCAGCGAGCTCGGTGGGTTTGAATTTTTAATTCAATGCCCACCCTGCGTGTCAACTGAGCAAGCAGTTGTTTTGAACCCGGGCAACGACCTTGGGAGGGTCGTATCATACCGCTAGACCACAGCCGTATGAAAAGATACAATTAAAACATATTTAAAAGGTTTTTGGAAAGTTTGCATAATTAAGGGTATAATGGCCTTATTACCTTTTTTTCTTCAGGCATTTGAGAACGGAATAACGTATAGTAAGAATACTTTTTAAATAATTCAGTTGTAAGAAGGTTTATTTCTATCACACTTGCATGTCTATTTTTTACAATGAGGTTATTTCTGAATTTGTCAACTAACTTAATAAGATAATGGGTTGGGTAAACAAGGGTTGGATTGTTTATGTATTTTTTTTTCTCTTTTGCCAAGTAAAGTATCACTACCCTACTATGTATATCGTGTGTAGTCACAGTCCTTGTCATTCTGCCCCTTCTTATTTCAAAATTTCTTGTATTCAAAGACCAATCACAGTTGCATCTCATAATAGTGTTAATCCATTCTAAAGTAAGGTCTCTTGGCCTAAAAACATCAGGCAAGTAATTGGTTGTGACCTCGTTATATTTCATATTCTTCTTCGGATTTCTTTTTGGTATCTCAAAGATGTTTTCACCGTGATACTTGAATTCCTCATCAGTTATTTTTCCATGCCTCAGCCTTATTTCTTCTGGCCGGTATTTGGTTATTTCATAGAAAAGCTCAGTTCCTGCAATAATATCATAAGGAAATATCCTCACCTCATCGCCGTTTCTTCTCTTTATAACAAAAACTGATATCTCCCTGTCCCTATATCTAGGTTCTTTTATTAAATCAATTGCTGATTTAAATGCCTCTGGGAAAGTAAATTTTTTTTCTTTTAAAATATTGTGCACTTCTGAATTTATATAACCGCTTTTGAGATATTTTGCAGGAAGTTTCAGTTTTTTTATGTAAGCAAATTTTTTTATTACGTCCTTTGAATTCATTACAATCCGATTTTTTGGTTTAACATGCTTAAGATAATCAACATAAGGATTAATTATATTTATTTTTGTTGAGACTACTTTATTCTCATCAATATTTAAGATTCCTTCTATTAAGTCAGTTATGCTTCCTTGGGTGTTGATTATGACACCTTCACTTTCAAGAGAATCATAATCCATTTGTTTCCATGTATTGCTGTTATAATGCAGTTTTCCAAGAATATCATCAAGATAGTTCTTTTGTTTTTCAGTTGGTTTTCTACACAATAAAATCTCAAAAATATTTTGAATATTGCTACCCTTTAAAATATTGAATTCTTTGACTAGTTCAAGATATTTTTTTCTCTCTTTAAATTTTGGAAATAAACCTGTGACTAAAGCAAGTCTTGCCATCTGGGCTCTGTTTAGACGTGTGTATGTCTCCCTAAGGTTCTTATGATTAGCTGATCTCATTATAAACCCCAATCTATTAAAGGGTATAGAATCAGAAACTTATAAATCTTTCTTTTAATACTACTTTAGAATTAATAATTATAAATTTTATAAATTAAAAAATAAAAGAATTAAAAAACTATCAGTCCTCTTCTTCCTCAGGATTGTAGCTAGGCACAGCTGCCTTGCTTATTATCATTACATCTCCAATTGATTTGACAAGCTGGTGAGGAACAATAACTCCTTTTGCAGAGCCAAGTATCTTGTTAAGGAAAGAATTCTTTGTTGCCCTAACTCTCCAGCCAAATACCTTATTTGTTGTAATTATAGATTCCTCAACATCTCCAAAATAATCTCCAGAATCAGTAAAAACTTTCATGTCATATGTTTCTGATATTTTTTTCATCTTTAGCATGATACCCCTCCAATATAATTATGCTATGATTAATATATACCAACTATTTAAAGCTTTCGAAACTTCGCAAGGTTTATAAATTGGGATTTTTACCAATTATTTCATTATAAAAACTAGGGGATTAATAAAATGGAAATAAGATATGAACATAACAAAACAAAAGATGAGGCTTATAAGATAATTAACAAATTTTTACATGGTTTAGAAAAAAAATATAAAGATGATATTAAAGATTCCTCAAAGAAGTGGGATTATTCTAAAACCATTATGGATTTTAGTCTTAATGCTAAGGGTCGTGATATATCAGGAAATATACAGTTACATGATCATTCGATTGTATTAGAAGTAAATGTATCTTATCTTGTCGGACTTGCTCTAAAACCAATGATTAAAAAAGAGTTAGAACAGATTTTATAATAATTCTTATTTTAAAATAAAAACTTCGCAAGTTTTATAAAAAAAGTTTCTTATCCTATTATTTATGATATACAAAAACCTGAACATAATAGGAACATCACATATTGCAAGACAGAGTGTTAATAGTGTCAAAAATACAATTCTCAAGGAAAAGCCGGATATTGTGGCATTAGAGCTTGACAAAAATAGGCTTTATGGATTAATGCATGATCAAAAAAGAAAAATAAGCATTTCAGCTATTCCAAAAATAGGATTTAAAGGATTTTTGTTCAGCTGGATAGGCTCAATCATTCAAAAAAAATTAGGGGATTATGTTGGAGTCTCTCCAGGTTCTGAGATGAAAACAGCAATAAGGCTTGCCAAAAAACAAAAGGCAAGGATTGCACTTATAGACCAGAATATTGAGATAACATTAAAGCGTTTTTCAAGAGCATTAACATGGAAAGAAAAATGGAACTTATTGGTTGATATCTTCAATGGAATTGTATTAAGAAAGAATGAGCTTGAAGATTTAAATATTAAAAAATTTGACCTTACAAAGGTTCCAAGCAAGGAAATAATTAAAAAGTTAATCAACAAAATGAGAGAAAGATACCCAAACATATGCAGGGTTTTGATAGACGAAAGAAACAAAATAATGGCAAAAAATCTCTCTTATCTAATGAAAGAGCATCCTGAAAAAAATATCTTGGCGGTTGTTGGTGCAGGTCATGAGGAGGAAATAATAGGATTAATAAAGAAAGATTTTAACCACAAAATAAGCTATAGTTTTAATATTAACAACACCTAAAACAAAATACTTAAATACATATATTATCTTTAATAAGAAAATGAGTGATCTCATAGATAAGACAAAGAGGTATTTTACCTTTAATCCAGAAGAAATAAAGGGAATTCTTGGCTCTACGTTGATAATTGCATTTATAATATCATTTAAATTGTGGGGCCCTGGAGATGAGTTTAACCTTGCATATGGACTAAAAAATCTTTTTAATTCTATTTTGATAGTATTATTATCTATTCTTGTGCATATATCTGCACAAAAAATGTATGGACTACACCTTGGATTTAATGTTGAGTTCAGGACTTTTTGGCCAGGCCTTTTAATAGCACTTATATTATGCTTTGTTTCAAGGGGGGCTATATGGTTCCTTGTTCCAGGAGGTATTGTCCTTCACCATATGGCAAAACACAGGCTTGGATTTTTCAGATATGGGTTAAATTACTGGTCTTTAGGCATGATATCAGCAATAGGACCATTAGCTAATGTTGTTCTTGCAGCATTACTTGCAGTAATAGCATACGGAGGAGTTATA
>Ga0307990_1004351_pt1 | contig 10445 bp, 10 predicted proteins | sample EllFjometagen129_FD_203168 | JGI IMG/M metagenome (GOLD analysis project Ga0307990, IMG submission 203168) | Marine microbial communities from Ellis Fjord, Antarctic Ocean - #129 | ecosystem: Environmental > Aquatic > Marine > Unclassified | place: Southern Ocean | collected 2014-10-08
CTCTTTTAGTCTAAAGCTCAACAAAAAGCCCGGCTGTTAATTCAGCCGGGCTTTTTTATTACGAATCTATCATCCACCACCCCTACAACAGAAACAATGGGGGAAAACATTGTTGTTTTATTGCCTTAAGAACCAAAAAATAATCACGGACAACACAATGGGCACGGCACGCCGCGCCCCTACAGTCTTTGTTTGTTGCACCTCTAAAACCGGAGGGGACGTCTAAAACCGGAGGGGACGTTCTTTAAAACCGGAGGGGACGTTCTTTACTTATTTACTTTCGTGGAAATCTGGGTACACACAGAGGTGTGTACCTACACAAAAAACAAGGATTGGTACGCCTGTAATGGTGGGTGTAGATTTTAACGGCCACGTGTACCATCCGTCTCTGACGCCGATAGCTGCAACGCCGCAAATATTTCAAACTTTCCACAGTGATAAATAACATTGTAAAATTCTCTAACTTTAACTAAACTTCAGAAATTCTAACTATTTTAACAATCGGCCCTTTTCGTTTTTTCTTTTACAGCAATGAAAATGGCGAGCCAGCGCACATTCACATACAACGCGAAAGAATGCTTGCTAAATTTTGGCTGCAGCCTGTTGCTCTGGCCAGCTCAATACGATTCGCCCCCATTGGACTGCGCAAACTTGAGTTGTTGGTGATTGAAAATAGAATTTTATTTTTGGAGGCGTGGAATGAACACTTTAGCAATTGAATTACACCCGCAAGCACATTGTGTTAAATGCACCGATGCTTCACTTATAGTGGAACTTATGGACGGTCGCACAATTACGGCACCTCTGGTTTGGTTTCCTCGTTTATCTCAAGCAAATAAACAACAACGTGATAATTGGGAGTTATTGGGTGATGGAGACGGTATTCATTGGCCAGATATAGATGAAGACCTAAGCGTTTCGGGGTTACTAGCGGGAACACACTAAAAAACCAATGGTCAGATATTAACAATTTACTGTTAATCTAAGTGCAACAAAAGCTCGGCTGTTAATTCAGTCGGGCTTTTTTATTGCGAATTTTATCATTCCCACTTAAGGGCGCACCCGGGGGTGCGACCCTAAACATAATCGCACCATTTTTCTACAGTTAATTAATATATCCCATGATCAGGGCACACACAGGGGTGTGCCTTCACACAAATGAAACAGGGTACGACACACCATGCCCCTATAATATTTGCCTGCAAACAGGCACACATTCTTCATTGACAAAAATAATTAGCGAATTTATTATAAGTATAATTATCCTACAAATAAGGAGACAATTATGCACATTGATAATTATTTATCCGCTACCACACTATCGAAACAGACCGCCGCAACACTTGACAGCCTGGAAAAAAGCGAATCAGGTGAAATTATAATTCTTAAAAACAACACCCCTAAAGCGGTACTTTTATCAATTGATGCATACAGCGCAATGCAAGAGGAGATTGAAGATCTACGCTTAGCTGCCCTTGCCTTCTCCCGCTTAGCAACATTTGCGACCAATGAAACCATTTCACATGAACAGATGATGAAAAACTTTGATCTATGAAATGGGAAATTACCTACCATAAAGCTGTAGAGCAAGACCTTAAGAGCCTAGGATCATTCGCAGCAAAACGTATTTTACGCGCTATTGATGCAAAGCTATCTCAAGCACCCCTAAATTTTGGTCACCCCCTAACCGGTAATTTATCGCCGTTTCGCAAACTTCGGGTCGGTGATTATCGCGTTGTGTATCAAGTTACCAATCGACAGGTGACAGTATATGTTCTAGCAGTTATAAGCAGATATACACCACAGCTAGCAAGCGGATATAACCCAAAGAAAAACATGACCCACTGTTGTCTTACCCTTCGGGTTCCCTCACTGCAATCGCTACCATCGGAAAACCCGCTAAAACTCGCTAACGCTCAAACAATTAGCGGGAAACCTTTCCGTTGACACTCATTGCGTTCGGCGGCGCCAAATGGGGACAATTCAAACACTATAAAAACGACAATATTGACATAAAAAGCACCGCACGCTAAGATGTACCTAAACATGTACACCTTACAAAAAGGAATAACAATCATGCCCACACTCACTGCTACTGATGCTCGACGTGATTTTTTCGAAATAATAAAAAAAACACGCTGCCAACATGACGTTTTTCACGTTCAACACCGCCAAGGCAACGTAGTGTTAATGTCGGAAGAGGATTATGAAGCAATGATTGAGACCATGCAATTGCTCTCCATACCAAATTTCCACAGTGACCTTTTAGAATCACTCAATGACTCAAAATCGGGAAATACTCTGTCGTTTGATGATGTTTTTGGGCAGGATTAATGGATAGCTACACAATCATTTTCACCAAGAAGGCGGCAAAAGATTGCAGCAAGCTATCCACAACTAACAAATCAAAATTAAAGGATATCCTAATTAACAAGATAGCTCCAGATCCATATGTTGGCAAAAAATTAGTTGGTGACCTTGATGGTTTCTACTCTGTAAGGCTCAATTATCAGGACAGAATAGTTTATAGTATTGATGAAACATCCAAAACTATTTGCATTCATCGCGCCCGCACCCACTATGGCGATTAACATCAGAGGCAAAAGGAACACACCATTTCGTACTATGTCTGTTCAGATTTATGTATGTTTTTGGAATCTAATCAATTTCCATTGGGCAGATAATAACAATCAGCAGTTAAAGTAATCCGGGTTACGCGCCCGACGATGTTTAATTGGCTGCGCCATACTTTTAGGATCATCCAAAAGTATGCAAAACATGACCCACTGTTGTCTTGCCCTAGCGGGTTCCCTCTCTGCAATCGCTTACACCGAGAAGCCAGCTAAAACTCGCTGGCGCTTCGAACAGTTAGCAGGCAAACCTTCTCATTGACACTCATTGCGTTCGGCGACGACAAATGGGGAGAAATTAAGGGACTGGCTCCGCAGGTGCCTGTCCCTTTTTTACACCATCAGCGCAAGCGGCGACACAACGTTCCACGGAAAAAGTTAATCAGCACACGCAGCCAAAATACTCAATACTATGGCAACGAATCACCACCAACTTGGAGACCTAAAGGGCTCCAAACCGCAATGATATGTAAGAGGGAAAACGAAACATTGTAGGTAGATCGCGACCCCCGGAGGGCACGGGTATAAAAGCCATTTTTGCGTACTTTTTGGGGCTTAGCAAAAAGTACGTCGTCTGCGGGACGAAACCCGCGAACTTGAATGTGTTTAGGATTTGCGGATATAGAATTTGATCATGTTTCATAAATACTGATAATAACAATCATTTATAGAAGTAATCCGGGTTACGCGCCCGACGATGTTTAATTGGCTGCGCCATACTTTTAGGATCATCCAAAAGTATGCAAAACATGACCCACTGTTGTCTTGCCCTAGCGGGTTCCCTCTCTGCAATCGCTTACACCGAGAAGCCAGCTAAAACTCGCTGGCGCTTCGAACAGTTAGCAGGCAAACCTTCTCATTGACACTCATTGCGTTCGGCGACGACAAATGGGGAGAAATTAAGGGACTGGCTCCGCAGGTGCCTGTCCCTTTTTTACACCATCAGCGCAAGCAACCAAAATACTCAATATCTACACAACTAACAATCTCCGCCCAACTAACCCAAACCACCGAGCTATCAGTACCTTATTATTTGACACAAACAACAACCACAACTATCATCAACAATTAAACGGATTTACTTCAGACAGCACGCTCAGATAACATAAAAAACGGACACTAAGGATACAAAATGGATCTCAACCTGTTATTTGATACAGACAAGCTAATCCCGCGCATTCTCGACCTGCTGTTCCTTTATGGTCCCAAACTGATCGCTGCTATAGTAATTCTAATCGCTGGTAGATTTCTGGCCAAAATTGTACGCAGCGCAGTGCAAAGAGTGCTGAAGAAAAGCAAGGTTGATGAGTTGCTTATCTCTTTCGTCGGCAGCTTGAGTTATATGGCGCTACTTGCCTTCGTTATAATTGCCGCGCTCAATCAGGTTGGAATACAGACCACTTCCTTTGTTGCCATAATCGGTGCCGCCGGTTTAGCTATCGGTCTGGCTTTGCAGGGAGCTTTATCCAACTTTGCCGCCGGGGTATTGATGCTGATCTTCCGCCCTTTCAAGAATAGTGATTACATCGAGGGTGGTGGAGTATCCGGCACCGTTGAACAAATTCAGATATTCACCACCGAGCTACTGACACCGGACAACAAGCTAGTGATCATCCCCAATTCAAATATGATGGGTGGCAATATCACCAATTACTCTGCCAATAAAACACGTCGCATCGATCTGGTAATCGGAGTCAGCTACTCTGATGATCTGCTAAAAGTAAAACAAGTACTGAATAACATTCTCGCTAACGAGCCATTGCTACTCAAAGAACCAGCCGCGACTGTTGCGGTAGCTGAATTAGGGGACAGCAGCGTTAACCTAGTAGTGAGACCGTGGGTAAAAACGCAGGATTATTGGAAGGTACGCTTTCAACTGGTGGAGGACATTAAGCTGGGTTTCGACCTTGAAGGGATTTCTATTCCATTTCCACAACATGATGTACACATGATAACCAAGCAGGATTGAACATCGCTGGAATATTACAGCTGGAGATTTGGCTAAAAGAGTGGCGGGAATTAATCCTGCCACTTAAAACGATTTTGACCACCTATCCGGATATTAAGCAGCACAACCGGCTCAGCTTGGTCAGCTGGCACCCAGTAAAGCACTAAAAAATCACGCGCTCCCGCATTAAGAACATAGTCTCGTGTGATTATACTCTTCCCCTGCACATGCCTTCTGCGAGCAGGGGAAATATATTGAAAAGTGGTGATATTTCCCAACATTTCCATGTAGCTCTGTCGAAGTCGTTCCACAAAACGGACAGCTCCAAGTTCCGCATATTCATCAAGGAATTCTTGCAAATGGCGCGCAAACAATGGGGTAGCAATAACCTTGCGCGACAACATTAACGTGACCTCTGGGCAACTACTTGAGCGCGACTGAGGGCATCGCTGAACATTGAATCGATCGCGGCAGTTGGAACGCAGACCCCTGTCAGCTCATATTCTTCCCATGCCTGCAATGCTTGTTCTTCAAACTTAATATCGTCTTCAGCGGCATCAATAGCCGACCCAGCCACAGTCTCCAATACCGACGCCATGGAACGCCCCATTTTTTTAGCTAAACGCTCTAATTGATCAGCAAATTCATCCTGGACTCGCAAATTCAACTGCCTACTCATAATACCTCCTATTTACTCCATCTCAACGCAATACTAGCAGGTGCTATCACCTTAATCAATGGTGAACAATACGATAATTAGCCCGGCACTGAAATGGTCATGCCCGTAATTATAGAGGAAAGTTGGGTAATATTTATTTTAAAACTCGCTACGGCAGCCGCTTCAGCAATGGAAGCAGATGTTGATAATCCGCATAGGTCAACGAGCTTTCCCAACAACCAGCCAGCATCCCCAGCCCTACGCCAGCTGAATAAATAACCACTACCACTACGGGGAACACCCAGCGCGGCATTGGCTTGGTATCCAGCGCTGTCCCCATAGTCAAACTGTCGTGGGGGCAAACTGAAACACAGGTCAGGCAGCCGGTACATTCGGGGCTATAAATCATATTACAGCTATGCACTGGCAAATGTGACGGGCAGGCTTGGGTGCAGATGCCACAATCTATGCACGTTTTTTTATTGCGGCGTATTTTGAATAAACTGCCCATACTTACCAAGCCGAGCAAGGCTCCATAGGGACACAGATAGCGACACCAAAAGTTTTTATATACCAGCGACAACAGCGCCGTAACACCGATGACAATAATGGTTATGCTCGACAGGTTGGTGAAAAAATGCAGCATTTTCACATCCGCCAAACTCCAGTATGGCGAACGCAGAAAATCAGCAATGGCAAAGACCGACATATCAATCAGCAGAATTTTGACAAAGAAGCCCAGCAGCAGATATTTCACCGCGCGTAAAACAATATCCAGCCAATGCCACACAATAAAGTTACGCCCCAACAGGCGCGCTCCCACCTTCCATAACGCTTCAGAAATAGTCCCCACCGGGCACAGCCACGAGCAGAAAGATTTTTTTGCCAATACACTCATCAGCAAAAAAGTGATCAATAACACCAGTGCTGCCGGATGTTTATCATCAAACACGCCGGTAAAAAGCCACAACTTCAGACTGGCCAGACCACCGATAGGGAGAAAGCCATCTACCCCCGCCGGACGAGCGACCAATGGGGTCAGGGCGTTACTTTCAAAGTGACGGACAAACATACCAAAGCGCAGCCCGATATATAAAATCCACGCCAGAAACAGCCATTGTATCCATTGGCGCCACAAGGTTACTTTATTCATAGTTGTCATAAATTTACTCAAGTTGTTTTCCAAATCCGCCACCGCCGGGGGTAGCAATACGCACGCGCTCACCTACTTTTACCGTAAGCATGTTTTTACCACCAAGAGAGATATGCTCGCCAGCAAGAGTTATCAACACATTACTACCACGCTGTCCACCTGCACCGCCTTGAACTCCATAAGGGGCAAACACCCGGCGCTCAGACAATATAGCCACCTGCAATGGTTGCAAAAACTCAAATTCACGTATCAAGCCATCACCACCACAAAACACGCCAGCGCCACCGGAACCATGGCGCAAGGCAAACTGGCGCACCAGCACCGGGTAGCGATTTTCGACAACTTCGACATCAGTGATCCGCGTATTAGTCATGTGAGTATGCACCCCGCAGCAGCCATTAAAATCCGGTCCAGCTCCAGCCCCACCACCAATGGTTTCATAATATCCAAAGTGTGCATTACCGAAGGTAAAATTATTCATGCAGCCCTGCGAGGCAGCAACAATACCAAAGGCTTTGAAGATCACATCCACCACCCGCTGCGAAGTTAGCACGTTACCTCCGACCACAGCAGCTGTAGCATGCGGAGCCAGTATGGAACCTTCAGGCAATATAACTTTTACAGAACGCAAACACCCCTGATTGAGGGGTATATCTTCCGCCACCAGACAGCGCAGACAATACATAACCGCCGACATAGTTACCGCGCGCGGCGCATTGAGGTTGCCCCACTGCTGCATCCCGCTGCCGCTGAAATCGAAACACGCCGCACCGTCACCACTGAGTGTTAGATTAAGTTTTATTACCGTACCGTCATCAAGAAAATCCTCGGCACCAACTAGCACTGGATGCTGCAAGTCCGCAACATCCGCAACTCCGGACAACTGACACGCCAACTGCTGCACGCCGTGGCGTACCGCGCGCTCGGCATGATCCTGCAAATAGCCCATATAAGCATGCACCGTTGTCAAGCCACTGCCAGCGATTAACTCCAGCAGTAAATTAACCCCACACTGATTGGCGGCCACCTGTGCCTGCAGATCAGAAATGTTATCCGTCAAACGGCGGCTGGCGGGAATCAACTCACCCTGGGCATTAAGCCCTGGGCAACTGAAGACTTCCTCCATGAGCTGCTGTTGAAACTGACCACTACGCACCAGTTTCATCCCCTCAATTGCACAACCTTCTTCGCTCAGAGTACGCGAAAATGGCGGCATAGAGCCGGGCGTTGTGCCGCCAATATCCGCATGATGCCCACGGTTGGCGACATACATGACGATGCGACCGTTATGCCACAGTGGGGTAATTACGGTAATATCTGGCAGATGACTACCACCAAACTGCGGGTGATTAGCCACCAACACATCCCCCGTTTCCAGATCGTCCGCAAACCTTTTGATCTGCTGGCACACTGCCGCACTCATGGCACCAAGATGCACCGGAGTATGGGGTGCATTTGCCACGAGATCACCGGCTGCGCTAAACAGGGCGCAAGAGAAATCACAGCGCTCTTTGATGTTAGTGGAGATAGCCGTGCGTTGCAAGGTATGCCCCATCTGTTCGGCAATCGACATAAAGCGTTGACTGAATAAGGCTAATTGAATCGGATCATAAGCCACACCAGAGTGTTCTGGCGCAACAGCCACATCAATCAACACATCACCGTGCTGGTTGATACGTGCGTTGCATTGTGGTTCCACCACAATGGTGGCAGTCTGCTGAATGATTAGCGCTGGCCCGTCAATGTGCTGACCACACTGCAAATCGGTCAAAATAAATATCGGCACAGTGTGCCATGCTCCAGCGAGGTAGCAGCTACCCGTGGCGCAAGATCCTGAAGACACAGGCTTACCCTGTGCCGCACCAAAGTTGGGTGCTATTTTATGTGCTGTGGACGGATTATAGCTTACCCGCACCCGCACATCATCCACTTCAATCACGCTTGCTAGCTCAAAACCAAACTCGCGCCGATAACTGGCAGAAAAAGCCCGCAGATAATCGCCATCATCAGGGCAGCGCACCATAAATCCACTATCGGTACCAGCGTAACGTAAGTTCAAATAGCGTTCGATATCGACCTCAACACAGTCGGGGTCACAGCCTAACTCGGCACAACCCTGAGCTGCCAACTTGTCCAGCCGCTGATTAAAATAGTCGGCGCGCTCACTGGTGAACTCGCCACTGGCGGCTTCCTGCTGTTCGCTGGCACGGCAGGCCAGCCCCATACCGTAGGCAGACAACACCCCGGCGTGACGCTGAATAAATATCCTGTTCATCCCCAGTTTTTGTGCCATGGCACAGGCATGCTGACCACCAGCGCCACCAAAACACGCCAGAGCATGTTCGCTCAACGCGTAGCCACGCTGCACGGATATTGCCCGTATGGGGCGCGCCATCACTTCGTTGGACACATCGAGAAATCCGGCGGCAACTTGTTCAACTGTTAGCGTAGGGCGGCTGTTCTCGACCAGCCAGCGATTGATTTCGCCGGTCAATTCATCAAAAGCGCTCTGTGCCGCGTGCAAATCCACAGGTTGATCTTCACCAGGTCCAAAAATATGCGGAAAAAATTCTGGCTGCAAGCGCCCCAAAACCAAGTTAGCATCGGTAACAGTCAGATAGCCGTTTTTGCGATAACACACCGGGCCCGGTTGCGAACCAGCGGATTCAGGTCCCACTTCAAACATACCGTGCCGAAAGAACAGCCGTGACCCGCCCCCGGCGGCTACTGTTTTGATATCCAGTTGCGGCGTTTGCATACACATCCCTGCCACCTGTGCATCCTGAGTCTGTTCGTAGCTCCCGGCATAGCGCGACACATCGGTAGAGGTGCCGCCCATATCAAAACCGATTGCTGCCACACCTGGCAGTGCTTGGGCGCAGGTCTGCGCATAACCGACCACCCCGCCAGCAGGACCGGAGAGCAGTGCACGACTACCGTTGAAGCCACTCGCTTCGATCAGCCCGCCGTCGGAGGTCATAAACAATAATTCAGTGCTGCGCAATCTGTCGATAAACCCGCTACAGAAACTATCTACATAACGCTGAATATGGGGAGTTAAATAGGCATTAACCACGCAGGTTGCACCGCGCGGCACCATACGCACCGTGGGCATTATCTGATGCGACAGCGAGCAATGGTCGAAACCTAGTTGCTCAACCAACTCGCCGATTTGCAATTCATGCTGTGGGTAGGCGTAAGAGTGCGCCAAAACTACCGCTACACTGGTGCAGCCAGAGCCAAGCGCCTGCTGCAATAGCGGTCGCAATACCTCCACATCGGGAGCTTGCATCACCACATATTGCCGTCCATTGACCCCGCCCACCGTTTCGGCTTCATCGGCTTGTGCGGGGCGGATACGCTCATCCACCTCTATCACCTTTTGATACAGTGGCTGTGGACGCTGAATATCCAACGCAAAAATATCCGGACGCGTCTGATTACCGATCTCAAGCAGATCGGCAAAACCCTTGGTGATCAGCAGTAAGGTGGGCGCCCCTTTACGTTCCAATAGCGTATTGGTGGCAACGGTGGTGCCCATGCGAATGGAGGAGATTGTTTCAGCACTGAGTTGCTGCGCAGAAAGTGGTGTCCCCTGCTCGCGTTCTAGAATACGGCGTATCCCCTCGCGTGGTGCATCGGGGTAGTTAGTTGGATCATCGGATAGGAGTTTAAGAACCGCTGTGCGCCCATCGCTAAATTCAGCGTACACGTCAGTGAACGTGCCGCCACGGTCGATTGAGAATTTAACGTTTTGTATTGCCATTGATTGACCTATTTTATTTGATAAAAGCCGTCGGGCAGTGCCCGACCTACCTGTTATGCAATCACCTTTACTGGCTTGACCTGCTTTTGTAGGGCGGGCATTGTCCGCCATCGTAAAAGTGGTAATCTTTCGAACAGCAGCAATATTCGATCAACGTAACAATCAAAAGCCGTCGGGCAGTGCCCGACCTACAAGTCTAGCCAACCGACCATTAACCAAAACCGTGTCGGGCAGCCATCAACCTACCCCTGCTGCAACCCTTTACCCACCACCTCATACAAATCAGCAGA
>Ga0307990_1004352_pt1 | contig 10444 bp, 9 predicted proteins | sample EllFjometagen129_FD_203168 | JGI IMG/M metagenome (GOLD analysis project Ga0307990, IMG submission 203168) | Marine microbial communities from Ellis Fjord, Antarctic Ocean - #129 | ecosystem: Environmental > Aquatic > Marine > Unclassified | place: Southern Ocean | collected 2014-10-08
CTTATTCAAGGTTTAATAGATTACAGGACAATGGAATATTTGGATATGCTGGCAAATTTAACCGGTGTCCTAATTGGATGGCTGTCGTCAAAGACTTCGCTTTCCTCTATACTCATTTACTCAGAAAGCAGATTAGAATTACTTAAGAAGAATAAAGTCTAACGTGAAATGAGGTTGAATGTTCTATACCAAAGGTTCAAAGGTTATATTGCTGCAAAGAGGCCTAATTCTAACTGTATCTCTCCCATTTTATAGCACCTTCCTTTAAAAGGACATTTTTCATTCGCTGATGTTCGTAAATCTCTGCCCGGGAAATGAGATCGCTTTTTTCAAAAAACGTCAACATATTGACAAAATATGTGAATTATAAACACGCAATCAGTAATTTCCGGTTAGGTTCTTGCATATAAATCATTAAAAAAATAGTAAAATCAATGGATTAAGTTCATTTTTTGCTTGACATTTCAATTAAGGTGTGTGGCGAAAATTTGTAATCTTTAACGATTTCAGGAGGTTACAGAATGGCCTACACAATCGATTGTCGAAACAAAGCAGATGCACCGTCTTTTCACCAACTGTACCGACCAATTCAAAGAGCCATGATCGGAATGCCTCCATTGGAGGCGCAAGAATGCAGACCCTTGAGAATGACTTTTGATGATCAACTCAAAGCTCTTGTTTTCTTCCATCTGGAAGAGCACATTTCCGGTCAACATCTTCTTCAGGTCCTTAAAGAAAATGCTTTTGCCCGTGAGCACATAGCTCCCGAAAAAGGAATCAAAAAAAGCAGTTTTGCTGAAGCCATCAATTCGCGGGGACTTGAACAGCTCGTCCACGTATACCAGAACCTACAAACAAACGCTGTCGCTGTTCTACCAAAGGAACATGCTGACCTTGGGGATCTCATTGCTGTCGACGGTTCCTTCATCGATTCATGTCTTTCAATGCACTGGGCTGATTACAGAAAAGGTTCAAAAAAAGCAAAAGTACATCTCGGTTTTGACTTAAACCGCAGTATTACAAGAAAAGGATTCCTCTCTGATAGTAACGGGGCTGAGCGGCCTTTTGTTAGCATGATCCTTTCCCCAGGGCAAACGGGTGTCACGGACCGCGGATACCAGGCCTACGATCGATTTGACCAGTGGCAAGAAGAGGATAAGCATTTTGTCTCCCGCATCAAAGCCGTTACAAAGAAAAAACTTTTAAGAAGCAACGAAATCAATCCAGACAGAACCATCTTCTATGATGCACTTGTGTTGTTGGGTACCCCTGGAGTCACTCAGACCAAAAAACCCGTCAGGCTGGTGGAATACACAGTCAATGGCACCAAATACTGGGTTGTCATAAGCCGTTATGGCCTAACAGCAGAGCAAATTGCGCTTATTTACAAGCTCAGATGGGACAGAGAGATATTCTTTGGATGGTGGAAACGCCACCTCCCTGTCTACCATATGATTGCCAGAAGCGAGTATGGACTTATGGTCCAGATACTCGCCGGACTGATCACATATCTGCTACTTGCCATTTGCTGCCGTGAGCATCAGAACGAAAAAATCAGCATAAAAAGGGTCAGAGAACTACGCATTAAAATACAGAACGAAACCCGGATCTCCAGGAGCGGAAAGGACGGCCCAGATTTAAAAAACTACGAAATTTCGAAATGTTATGCAAGAACTTAACCGGAAATTACTGAATTTTTATGATTATTTTTTTAATAAACAATAAAATCATTAAAGTTTTGTAGAAAATCGTCGAATAATAAAATAAGCAGAAAATAAATAATATTATTGTTAAATTTCTTAAAATTCATTAAAATAAAAATTTATTATTAACTCAAAGGAACGAGAGGAGGAAATTTCATGATGAGTCATATAGTATTGGCAATTATAATACTTACCATCTGTGCAGCAACTTGCTATGCCTTTGAACCAGGCGTAGGGCACTCAAGCATTTGGAATTCATTTGGATCATCATTTTCAAATGTGGGAAATACTGTAGCCCCCTCTAATTCAGGGAGCCTGTGCCCCTTTCCTAATGGTTCAGCAGGCTTAGGAGAGTCTAATATCTGGCCCCCATCAACTGGCATACCCAATTCCTCTGTCTGGAATCCTTTAGACACACCAGAAATGCTACACCCATTATACTCAACTGGTGAAAGCAACATCCATCATGTGTGGGGTACTTTGGAGACTTTGGGTTTTGAAGCGCTTTCTCCAATTTCGCATACTGTAGGCACGTCTGATGTGTCCAATAATTTGAATAACTCCATTATTACTGCGGATACTTTTTCTTTATGTGGTGGAGCTGGTGGTTCAAGCACTCCCAATGTTTTGAATGGGTCTCGTGGACTTGATCTTTCCGGTGTATTTCAATTTCATCCATCAGTTTCTGCTGGTGGTACTCCACTCTGTCCATGGTCAAATAGGCGGTAGGTGGGGAGATTATCTGTGATCACCTTACTTTTTCCTTCCGCACCTGTCTACTTATTTTGCACAGGCAGATGCAGCCAGGTACAAAACTTCGGGTATTTGAGTTGAAAGGCAAATATGAAATATCAGGACCTTCAAAAATGGGTTATGACAATTCCGAAAAATGGTCAAATCCCTTTGGTCTGACAAAAGTTGATTTGCCGTAACTATCGGTCAACCTGATGCCTTCTTCATTTGTGATTTCACCTATCATGACAATAGGCGATATGTCCTTTTCTCTTGATAATTGCTCAATAGCATGAATATTTTTCTCAGGCGCGGTAAACAGTAGAACATAGTCTTCACCACCTGAAAGGGCAAGCTCAAGGGGATTGAAATTTTCCCTGGAGGAAAGAAGCCTTAGTTCCCTGGAAAGGGGAATCTGTTCTTCAAAAATACTTGCCCCGACCTTGCTTTCCTCGCAGATATGCCCGAGATCGGACAGAAGCCCATCACTCAGATCTATCATGGCGCCGGCCAGTTGTGAGGTTGCTATTATCCTGCCTGTTTCAACCAAAGGCCATGGTTCATTGTGGGCCTTGATAAAATAGTCTTTATCAGTATAAGAAAATGATATTTTATTTTGTAAAATATTAAGTCCTGCCGCTGAATCTCCAACATTGCCTGTCAAATATACCTTATCTCCCGGGCCGGCGCCATGTCTATAGAGAACACTGTGTTCCTCTCCATCGCCCAAAAGAGAAATGTTTATTATCAATTTATCCTTGGATGCTACTGTGTCTCCTCCCAATATATTGACATTGTAATGGGAACAGATGTCGTTCATGCCCCTGTATAAATCCTTAATTAATTCGACATCCGTTTTAACTGGTATGCCTATGGATATAAGAACATGGAGAGGTATGCCGCCCATGGCGGCAATATCGCTAAGGTTTACAGCAACAGACTTCCACCCTAACTGATATGGGGTTATTTTATCCATTAAAAAATGTACATCTTCAACTAACATGTCGGTTGTAAATAGAAAAACCCTGTTGGAATTAGCCCTAAATACGGCACAGTCATCGCCAATGCCCTTGATGACATTTTTTGACGATGTGCTGCATTGCTTTTTTATAGACTCTATGAAGCCAAATTCTCCAATCTCATTAAATTTCATGGTTAACCCTCCCTTATAAAGAATATTAAATTTTTCAGATGAACATGCAAGATAAAAACGAGTCCGTTAATAGATTGTATTTCCCGTGATTTATGTTTTACGAGCGCAGTGGGTGGTTATAATTTACTGGTCATCAAGCTTGATTATGAATTTTTTTTATGTATAATGGGAGTAACTATTATACCTGAACAATTACTAATGGGAAAAATTTGAAAAGGAGATTATATTGTTTATAACCTTCGAGGGCATAGACGGGTGTGGGAAATCAACGCAGATAGCAAGATTTGAGGCGAGGCTGAGAAAAGCTGGAATTTTTCCTGTGGTTACCAGGGAGCCTGGGGGTACCAGAACAGGGGAGGCTATCAGGGAAATCGTATTACATTTAGACGGAGTAAATGTAACGCCCCTGACGCAACTTTTTTTGTATGAGGCAGACAGGGCACAACATATAGAGGAGATAGTAAAGCCGTCCTTAGAGCTTGGAAAATGGGTTGTATGCGACAGGTTTTTCGACGCCACAACCGTGTATCAGGGGATTGTCCAGGGACAGGGTGAGGTCCTAACTGAACAGCTAAATCATCTATCAGCTTCAGGGCTGAATCCGGACATAACCTTTCTTCTTGACTGCCCTGCTGAGATTGCCATGGAAAGAATAAAAAAAAGGGGCAGCGAAACAAAAAAAAGGGATATGTTTGACAAAAAAGATATAGATTTTCACAGGAAGATACGTTATGGATATCTCTCCATAGCTGATAAATGCAAGGACAGATTCAAGATTATAGATGCCTCCTTGGCTATAGATGAAATATCAAGGGAGATTGGCAAGGCGATTTCACCTTATCTGATTGATAAAAAAAGATAACCTTATGGAAGTGAAATCATTTAGTGAAATAATTGGGCAGGATATGGTCGTTGGATATTTAAAAAAGGCCATATCTAATAATAAAACCGCCACTGCATATCTGTTCGCTGGAATCAAGGGGATAGGAAAAACTTCCACTGCGTTAGCCTTTGCCCTATCGCTAAATTGTATTAACCCGGCTAATGGAAATGGATGCAAGTCTTGCCAATCTTGCAGAAAAATGATAGGTGGAAATCATCCTGACTTATCAATTATTGGGTTGGAAGATAAGAAGGAATCCATAGTGATTGAGCAAATCAGGAATATTAATAGAGAGATTTCATTTCCCCCTGCACTTGATGGATATAGAATTATTATTATAGATCCTGCTGAAAGGATGACTGTTGAGGCAACTAATGCATTTTTAAAGACCCTTGAAGAGCCGCCATCTAATAATATTTTTATTTTGAATGTTAGAGATACAGGTGAGATACTTCCAACAATTATTTCACGATGCCAGAAAGTATACTTCAAACCTATCAATGAAAGGGAAATAGTAAATTTTTTAATAAACAATAAAGATGTTGAAAAAGAGAGGGCCGGAATAGCTGCCAGGCTTTCAGAGGGAAGCATAGGCCAGGCTGAAAGATTTGTTCAAGATGATTTTTTTTCCGACAGGGTAAATTGGATAAAAATGCTATATAATGTTATTAATAACTCTTTTGAATCTTTATTTGATATAGCTCAAAAATTTATTACTAAGAGGGATTCAAAAGATAATAGAATAAATTTAATGTTAGGGATATGGAAGAGCTTTTATAGGGATATGTTGTTGATAAAACATGGAGGGAGGATTGATTTTATCATTAATTCCGATTTTAAAGATCAGATCGAGAAGGCATCTTCAGTTTACACTATAGATGGACTAATAAAATCAATATCAATTATTGCCGGGGCCGAGCATGACCTTAAGGCCAACTTGAACACACTGTTTTTAATAGAAAAATCCCTTTTTAGACTTAAAAGGGCTTTGAATTCCGTATGAGGATTTATGTATAGGGATAACCTAAAGAAGATTATTGGCGTTACGTTTCGTAAGGACGGAAGAACATATGATTTTTACACAGGTAATTTTGTGCTTAATAAAGGAGACAAGGTTATTGTTCAGACAAGAAAAGGCATAGATATGGGGACTGTGTACGGCAAAGCAAGGCTAAGGGATACATCTATGCATAACAGGCCGATAAAAACGATATATCGGTTGGCTACTCCGGAGGATAAAAAACAAAAAGAAAAAAATGAAATGATTGAATCGAGTGCCATGCAGTTTTGCAAGGAGCTGATAAATAAGAAAAAGATACCCATGCACCTTGTGACAACGGAACTCTCCTTTGACAGGAGCAGACTCGTGCTTTACTATATCTCCCATGTCAGGGTTGATTTCAGGGAACTGGTGAAAGGCCTGATAAAAAAGTTTCATGTACAAGTTGAAATGAAACAAATTGGAGACAGGGACCTCTCGAGGATGTCAGGAGGGATTGGGCATTGCGGTCGTCAACTCTGCTGCTCGTTGTTTTTATCAGAATTTGAACCTATAACTATTAAGATGGCGAAAGAACAGAATATTTCTCTAAACCCAAATAAAATATCCGGCCTGTGTGGAAGATTAATGTGCTGCCTTTCATATGAATATAATAATTACAAGAAAACGGGTAAAAAACCACGGGGAATTGATGAAAAAGATAAGAAATAAAAGATTTTATATAACTACTCCTATTTACTATGTAAATGCTGAGCCGCACATAGGTCATGCCTACACTACTATTGTAGCCGATGTCATTGCGAGATTTTATAAACTGTCCGGTTTTGATACATTTTTTCTGACAGGCACGGACGAGCATGGAGATAAGATAGTTGAGGCCGCTGAGAAATCAGGCGAGACAGTGAGATCCTATGTCGACAGAATAAGCAACACCTTTAAAAAAACCTGGCCTGATCTTAGTGTTGAAAACGATTATTTCGTGCGAACTACTGATTCCAAGCATATTGAGACGGTCAAGAATATCCTCTCCAAGGTTTTTGAGAAAGGGGATATTTACTTTAGTGAATATGAGGGGAAATACTGCGTAGGATGTGAAAGATTTTATACGGATACAGAGCTGACAGACAATAAGTGTCCTATTCATAAGACTGTTCTACGTGTTATTAAGGAAGAAAATTACTTTTTTAGAATGAGTAATTATCAGCAATGGCTTATAGATTTTATCAAGGAAAACCCTGATTTTATAAGGCCTGAGAGGTATAGAAACGAGGTTTTGGCGTTTTTGAAAGAACCCCTTGAGGATCTTTGCATATCCAGGCCTAAAAAAAGATTGTCCTGGGGAATTTCTTTGCCCTTTGACGATAATTATGTGACCTATGTCTGGTTCGATGCGTTAATTAACTATATATCGGCCATTGATTACCCGGATGGAGATAATTTTAAGAAATTCTGGCCTGTTGCCCAGCACCTTATTGCCAAGGATATCCTGAAGCCTCACGGCATATTCTGGCCCTGCATGCTGAAATCTGCAGGGATCGAGCCATTTCAGCATCTGAATGTCCATGGTTACTGGAATGTGAATGCCGGGAAGATGTCAAAAAGCCTGGGAAATATAGTAAAGCCATTAGATCTGGCTGAAAAATACGGCACTGATGCATTCAGGTACTTTTTGCTGAGAGACATGGTCTTTGGTCTTGATTCGGATTTTAGTGAAGATGCCCTTGTGAAGAGAATTAACGCAGACCTTGCAAACGACTTAGGCAACCTGGTAAGCAGAAGCGTAACCATGGCGCTTAAATATTTTGATGGAGTTTTTCCTGAAGGCGAGTCATGGAGCAAAGAAGACGCAGTCTTAAAGGATGCCTTTATGAGGGTTGTTGATGAGTATGAGAATTTTATGCAGGAATTTGCTTTCCATAAGTCATTGATTGCAGTGTGGGGCTTAATTGGTCTGGCAAATAAATATATTGACACTATGAAGCCATGGGCAATAGCAAAATCAGACATGGATCGTCTTGGCATAGTGCTAAAAAACATAACAGAGGCATTAAAGATAATTTCCGTGCTTTTATGGCCGTTTATGCCTGAGACTGCAGAAAAAATACAAGATCAGTTGGGTTTGGGTATAACAGGATCAGAGCTGTCTTTTGATAATGCTAAGGAATGGGGCAGGATTAAACAGGTAAAACCTGTATCAAAGGCCCCTCAACTGTTTCCACGGGTTAAATGGGAGGAGAAAAAGGAAGAAAAGAAAAAAAAGGAAAGATATGAACCGATAAGTCTGGAAGACTTTCAACGATTAGACCTTCGGACAGGCATCATAAAGGAGGCCAAACCGGTTCAGGGTTCTGAAAAATTACTCGAGCTGACTGTAGACACCGGTGAGATAAGGACTGTTGTTGCAGGGCTTGCCAATCATTACCGGATAGATGAATTAAACGGCAGGCAGGTAATAGTGCTTGCAAACCTTAAGCCTGCAAAACTTATGGGGGTTGAATCTCAGGGGATGGTCCTCGCAGCAGAGGATAAGTCAGGGGTGCATCTGTTGATTCCAGACAGGGAAAGCAAACCGGGCAGTAAGATCAGATGATTGGTATCAGCTCAATTAGTGCCTGAACGAAAAGCCAGTTCAGGCACTAATTTAGATTTTGGATTGCGGATTTTGGATTAAAAAACAACGCAATTTGTGGCCTTCCGGGGTATAGCTCACCTGATTAGCCATATAGATGTGATCTCATGATCAGAATCTGTCTTAAAGCCGATATAACTCCCAATTTTAATCCAGGCCCTTGATGCATGTCGTTTTCCCTTGGTAGAATATGTTACATGAGGGGAAAGCCTGAATAAAGAGTCATCAATCACTATCTCATTTCTTGAAATCCTGTCAATGTGGCCCATGCCGCTAAATTTGTTAGGGTAGTGTTTTGGATATACTATTTCCTCTTGGTATTTTTTTACTACCTTGTCTTTGCCTGAGCATATATTGATTAATGAAAATATTAGCACAAATATAAGCACGGTTATAATATGCATTTTTTTTATACTATTCATTGTTTCTCCTTTTAACAGTACTCGAAGGCTTTTTTCCTGCTTTCTATAGTTTGCTTTACTGTGAAACTTCCCTCCAATAAATAATCCCTCTTTTCTCCGCAGTCTCCATGAGGGTGACTGTATTTCCCGCAGAGGTGCTGAACACCTTAAGCTCTCTCGGCGGTACCCCTAGAGTTGGGGGCATCCTTAATACTACTGGGGGGTGGAGTACACCGGGGTAGGATAATCCTGTTGGGGGAACATCGCCTATCCCAGGTATGTTGATATAATCATCTTCATCAATCACCCCATCGTCATTAATATCAAACGCGGCGGAGTGCAGCCTTTCTCCTGTGCATGCATTTATCTCATGGACCATGGAATTTCCCCCGCCTGAACATGGCGAGGTGCTGGGAACGGACGAAATTACAATTGCCTTGCCCTCCCTTATCATAAGATCCTTTATAACCCTTTCTCCTTCAATAAGCTCAGTCCCTAAACCAAAGCCCGGGAGGTCAAAATACCACCCGGCATGGGCGGGCTTATTCGGATCACTTGATCCAAGAGGATCAGGGAAGGGATCTGCGGAGTTCCTATCCTCCACTGTTTCCCAGCTGGCACAGTAGACAGGGTCATCATTGCAGCTGCTTAAGGTCCTTAAATCATGCCCTGGAATCGTCCTCCAGTCAATTTGTACCTGCTCTAACAGGGTTACATTTTCACCTGTACGGTTTGAAAGTTCTCCAGTCGCAAAAGACCCTAAAAATTCAGAGTCATCGTCATCATGGCCATAATCCCAAATCCCATATATTGTCTGTGTGCTCGTATCAGTGCGGTCCGGCATTCCAAGATACTTTCCAGTGCCGAATACAACCATATAGCCATGTTTCTCGCAATGTGCCATAATGCCCGGTCTTGTAGTGATTGCCTGACCTGTTGCCTGAAAAAGGGGCGCAGGGGTCGTACCGACCCACTTTCCGCTGCCTCATGTATAAGGTTCGTATTTATATGCCACATCCCAGTTGTCCGGGTTTGAATCCGTAAGGTCAAATTTCCACATATTTCCGTTTAAATCTCCGGCATATACGTAATCTAGCCTGTTGTCCCAATTAATATCTACAATGGCAGGCGTTGAAAGCCCATTGCACCCGGTGGCCTGTGTGTGTATTTTTCTTATTAATGTTCCATCCACATTAAGTATATAAAGAACTGCCTCGCCGTTTACACTGTCATACCCATTGCCGAATATGACCACCCATTCGTTGTTTATATCATTGGATTTGACGATATATGCCTTACTGAAGCTATAGCCCATGTCATTGTCAATAACCCCTGCCATGGGATATTCCCACATGACCATATTGGCTACATCTCCTATTGCAGTAGATGAAGTCACTGTCTCTGCGTCTGTAATGTTAAGTGCATAATATCCCCTGCCGCCCTTACCAAGCCCACCTACAAGCATTTTTATGAACTGGTCGGTTGATATTTCCACATGTTTTTTGGCATAAGGGGTGAGATCGACAAAAAACTTATGCTCGTAGTTAAAGTTTACAAGTTCCTTGAGGTTCTCAAACACGAGGTTTGGCACATAGGCAAAACGTTCTTTTCCATCCTTTGCATTAATTGCATGGAGCATTCCGTCGTTACCCCCGACATATATGGTGCCCGGTTCTTTTTCCCCTAATTCATCTGTTTCACCGTCTCCGTCATTGTCACTATTATCATTATCAGCCATAACATTGCCTGTCAGAAGAGGGGCTGAATGGATAATATCGCCAAGTTTTCTAGTTCGTGGTCTGAATCCGTCGATTTCACTCCCCTTAATATAGTCTACAATGTTCTGGGCATTTGCAGGATCAGTTCCCCAATTAGTATCAAGGGCTGTTTTTTGATCGTCTGTAAGGTTGCTAAAGGTGAATGGGACACCGGAAGATGTCCCG
>Ga0307990_1004355_pt1 | contig 10443 bp, 9 predicted proteins | sample EllFjometagen129_FD_203168 | JGI IMG/M metagenome (GOLD analysis project Ga0307990, IMG submission 203168) | Marine microbial communities from Ellis Fjord, Antarctic Ocean - #129 | ecosystem: Environmental > Aquatic > Marine > Unclassified | place: Southern Ocean | collected 2014-10-08
AACAAAAAACCACCGTCCAGAACCATGCAAGGGATTCAGAACAATCGACCCATCGGACTAATCCGATTGAAATCCACCAGACCGAGACGAGCCAGGCGGTAAAGCTATAAATCATCCCCAATAGCAGACCATGTCGGGCATTCACGCCATTGAGCGCCAGCCCGAGGGGGACGAGACAGACAAAGGCAAGCAAGGGAGCCGGTCCGTCGGGGAAGAAGAGCCATAAGAGGAAAACAGACAGAAAGGCGAGAAGGAGCCTCAGGATCATAGGTGAACACCACCTGATTTCGGTTGTTCCGGTTTAATTACCATCATGTTTGCGTATCCCTTTCGCAGGGCGATATGCTGACCGCTGTGCCGACGATTTCATTTCATTGATTGCCGAAAGCGTCAAAAAAGGGGTTCGGGAATCGAAACAACACCGCTGAAAAGACCGTGGTTCCAGATGGAGAAAATCTGAGCACTCTTTGCCTGCGGTGATTCCGTTTCCGCACCCGCCCTTTTGATGGTCCCCTCTTTTTTTAAGTCGCCATCGGCTCCCGGTTAGGAAGACCGAAAGCGTACCGGACCGCTCCGTTCATTCCCGCGAGGACCTGGCGTCAAGACCTTTCCTTTACGACATTTTTTCCATCTTTCCACTTTTGAATATCACTGTCGGTGATTGTATATGTTCCGTTTCCCTTGCCATACTTGATGAAATATAGGCCATACTCCCTATTGTAGCCTGCTACTTTCGGGTAAGCTCTTACTTCGGCAATGCGCATACTACAGGAATTCACAACCTTATAGCTGAATTTCTTGGTTGTACCCGATGAGGCCGATCCGGACACATTGATATCATAGTTTCCGCTCGAATTTTTACAGTTCTGCTGGTAATATCCACTGGTAAATACAATCGACGTATGGGAATTATTTTTGATTTTCATGTAGTAGGTTGTCTTGGGCGAGCTGCCGCCAGCCATGCAGGATGGTGCAAAACAAAGAATCAGGCATGCCGCAAAAACAGGAACAATCCTCAAAAACGCTTTCATTACAGAACCTCCATTTGATTATTCTTTAAAATTATCCGATGTGTACACTGCGGAACATAGCCCTAGGGAGAAAGCGTTCTTCCTGCATAAAAAGAGATGCTCTTACATAATATACGCTCATCGTGATCCGTATTTCCTCAATTAATTACTCCGACCGCAGGGCCTCTATGGGATTCAGTCGAGCTGCCTGGCGGGCGGGGTAAAAACCGAAGAAAATCCCCACCACAGCGGAAACGACAACTCCCAGGAGTATGGCATCATAGGAGACGGCGAAGTGCCACTTTGAAAATATGGATATGCAAGCCTGACCCCATTCATGTGGTGCTTCAAAATTCACAATTCAAGACCTGACCCCCCGCTTTAAGTCACTACTAATTGGCGAGCTTTATGACGTCCGGTCCACCCTTACACCGCTGAATGTCACTGTTGTAAATTAAGAACGTTTCGGACCTTGGGTCGCCCTGCAGTACGAAAATTAAGTGATGCCCGGAATTGGGAGAGATATCGGGATAGGCATTCACTTGAATCATGACCGAATCGCAGGGGTTCTCGACTGTGTAGCTGATTACTTTGCATGCATTTGATGAGACAGAACCGGAGACATCGAGTTGATGGACGACTGACGAAGCACCACTGGACTCAGTGAATCTTCCATAGACAAAGACAATATTTGTTGAAGAATAATTATAGATTTTCATATGGTAGGTGGTGGTGGGAGGGGGAGGGGGGGTGATGGTGGTGGGCGGGTTACCACCTGCCATGCAGTGTGGAACACAGAAAACGACGGTACATATTATAAAAAAAATAATAATTCTTATTAAAACTTTAATCGTGACACCTCCGTTTAATATTTTTTGATTGCTTGACGGTTCTATACTGCTTCTGACACATCTTTGTAGTGTGGCATGGGATATGTAGCAACCATTCAGTTTTGCCGGAGCCAAGGTGGTCATAGTAGCTATTCCGATCGCAGGGCCTCTATGGGATTCAGTCGAGCTGCCTGGCGGGCGGGGTAAAACCCGAAGAAAATCCCCACCACGGCGGAAACGACAACTCCCAGGAGTATGGCATCGTAGGAAACGGCGAAGTGCCACTTGGAAAATATTGATATGCCGTATGATGCCCCGATGCCCAGTCCTATACCGAGCAGGCCCCCTACCATGCAGAGCAGTATGGATTCGATGATGAACTGTATCTGGATGTCACCCCTCTGGGCGCCCAGGGCCCGGCGTATGCCGATCTCTTTTCTCCTTTCCGCTACGGAAACGAGCATGACATTCATGACGCCGACCCCCCCCACGATAAGAGAAATACTTCCGATGGCCCCCAGAAGGAGTGTAAAGAGTTGCATCTGTTTTTGCATCTGATTGATGATCTCTTCGGCGCTTCTCACACGAACCGCCAGGCCCTTTACTGCCTTCTGAAAATAATCTGTTATCTGGCGTGATGCGGTTACATGGCCCCCCTCCGGACTCATTCTGGCAATGATATTCTGGATCTCGCCCCCCTGCTCAAAGCGTCGCACCAGAGTAATGGGAATCATGATTCCCTCATTAATTTCATAGGGACGCATGCCGCCTACAGGGGTGTTCTCGATAACTCCTATGATGGTAAAAAGTTTGTTCTGGAAGAACATCTCGGTCCCTATCATGGTGGTAATGCCGAAGGAGCGCAGCTTCTCCTCCACCTTGTTTCCTATGACACAGAAATAGGTCTGCTCATCGAGATCGGAGATAAAACGTCCCTTCTTCATGCGGAGTTTATTGAGATCGATAAAGGTACCCGTGACACCCATAGCGGGCCCCTGCCATTTCTTTCCTTCATACTTGAAGGTCCCGTATGTCGACGTGTACGGCGCCACGGCTATGATCTCGGGGCAATATATGGGGATCTTCTCTGCAATCTCCAAGGTAATTGTTCCCGACTTTCGCTGCGAGTCGCCTTGGCCGCCATAGCCTTTGTTGATGGAAAGGATGTCCGTTCCCATTTCCTTGAACTGCCTCAGCGCTTCCTCCTGGACGATGGTACCGATTGAGATCATTGCTATGACTGAACCTATCCCAACGAAGATACCGATGAGCGCCAGCAGGGTTCTCTGTTTCGCCCCGATGAGACTTCGTGTGGCCTCACTTATGTTCGCTTTTAAAATCATTGCCCATCCTGTTATACGCTGATCTTTACAGTCCTTCTCTCAATAAACCATCGTGCATCCGTACCGCCCTTTTCCCTTGTTTGGCTATCCCCGGGTCATGGGTGATGATGATGATCGTAACACCCTCTTCCTCATTGAGTTTCAGGAAGAGATTCATGATCTCCTGCCCCACTTTTGTGTCCAGGGCCCCTGTCGGCTCATCGGCAAGGATTATGGAGGGCTTCCCTACAAATGCCCGTGCAATGGCAACACGTTGCTGCTCACCTCCCGAAAGTTCCGTTGGCTTGTGATGCAGCCTGTGATCCATCCCCACCTTTTTGAGCATCTCTGCCGATCGTTCCCTGCGCTCTCTTTCGCTGGTTCCCCGGTATATAAGCGGGAGCCCCACATTATCCAGAGCAGTCAGTCGTGAGAGGAGATAGAAGTGTTGAAATGCGAAGCCAATCTTTTTGTTACGCGTTTCGGAATGTTCATGGTCACTCAAATCGGAGACCTCTTTCCCGTCGAGAAAGTAGGAGCCTGAAGTGGCAATATCCAACAGTCCCAGGATGTTCATCAGTGTCGACTTGCCGCATCCCGAGGTACCGACGATGGAGAGAAATTCTCCCTTGTCTACCGTAAGATTGACGCCCTTCAGAATTTCCATTGAGAGCGGGCCTATCTGATAAAATTTGTGAACATTCTCTATTTTGATCATCAAGCAAAACCGCTGTTTATTTGACGTATTTTGAGTCTTTAAAGGCCATCTCAATTACCTGGAATAGATGGCATCTCTGTAGGCGATTCGGTGTTATACTGTACCGCGCTGTCTCCTATTCTGTGTTGCAGCACCACATCGTCCCCGGGATGGAGCCCCTTTTTGACTTCCACGGAATCAAGCGTTGTCATACCCGTTTCTATTTCTACGTCTTTCGTTACGCCCGTCTTATTATCCATTACGGTTACAAAATGCTTCTTCCCCATTATTCGCACCACTCCTATAGGAACCAGAAGGGCATGAGGATTTTCATAAACATGAACCTGGAGGTTGGCAGACATCCCCAGCTTTATTCGCTTTCTCTGCTTTGGCGTCAGTGATGTGACGGTGACATGGACATCGAATACAGGTATATTGGACATGCCTCCGCCGCCGCTGCCTGTATCGGCCTGTGATGAGATGTAGGTTATTTTCCCTGACAGAGGGATAGCAACAAAGGCATCACCACTGACGGTGACCTTCTGGCTGATCCTTATTTTTCCTATATCGACTTCATCGACGCTGGATTTTACCGTCAGACCGCCCAGATTCCCGACAGAAAGGAGGAGATCTCCCTGTGATACGGATACCCCTTTTTCGATGACCTTTGTTTTATCGCTTTGTTGTGCTACCGGCTGGATAACGATTCCACTGACAGGCGCCTTCACGACGGCCTCTTTGAGTTGATTTTCCAGTTCTCCAAGACGACTCTGTGCATTTTCGAACTCTAAGCGTGCGATTCTGACGTTTTCCGCACTCCCCTTTTTCAGGACATTGGCAAGGTCCTCTCTCTGGTTTATCAATTGTTCCTGCGCCGTCTCGTATTCATTACGCGCAACGATACCCTTTTCATAGAGCAGTTTTGTTTCTTTGAGTTTGTTTTCCGCACCTGTAAAAGTCCGTTTCGCCCGCACAACTTCGGTACCCCTGTCCCACTCTTCCAGTTCTTTGAGAGTTCCCTGGGCCTTAATGTAGGAGGATCGGGACTCACGGAGCTTGACTTCCATTTCACCTGTGTCCATGAGGAGCAGTTGTGTGCCTTTCTGAACAAACTGGCCGTAATTGAAATATCTTTCCTTTATCTTTCCCTGAAAGGGACTTACGACATTCACTTCACTCAGTGGTTCAATCTTCCCCGCAAGCGATATGCTGGAAGATAGGGGGCGAGGCACAACAGTATATGTGCCTATCTGCCGCTCTTCGGGAGCCGAGGAGACTCCTTTAGTGGGCAGGGATACCTTCTTTAATATCCCGGGGTCCCATGAATAGAGGCCCACTCCCACAAAGAGGAGTATGACAAAGAGTGTCACCACCGACCTGATGACCTGGACCTTCTTCAATGCCGATTTGAGGCTTTTGTTTGATTCCTCGACTTCGAGGTAGGCGTCACGGAGTTTCTGGTTGAGTTCCTTTTCGGCATCCTGCAATTTCTTGATTTCTGTAATATCATTGAAGACGACGATAACCCCCACGCGTTCGGCAGATCCCTTTTCGCTGGATCTGAGGTATGACGATTTCACCGAAATGATGACGATGGCATTGTCTTTTCTCTTAAATTCGACGGTTATGTTACGGCCAACATCGGACTGATAAATGGCATCGAGAATTGCCTGGTTAAATTCATCATTCCCTTCCATCTCCATCATGAAAACTTCGGCAAAGGATTTATCAAGAACCTCTTCACGGAGGACTCCCAGGATCCTCGCAGCGGCAGGGTTGAACATGATGATCTGCCCCTTCAGACTGAGGGTCATGACGCCGTCGCTCATGTTATCGAGGACGTTTTTGTAAAATACTGTCGTATCTGTCATGATATAATACCTTTCGGTAAACTGCTAAGGCCGACTCACTTATAGCCCATGAGTTCTCTTTCGAGTTCCTTATAGTTTCCCTTCAGTTCTATGCTCCATGTTTCAAGGGTTTTTCCCAGCAGCCTATCCAGTGTAATCAGTGATGTCAGATAAGAAATGGTCTGGCTCAGTTCGGCCTCCTGTTTATCGACAAGGGTGTTCTGAAAGCTCACCACCTGGAATAGCGTCGATCTTCCAACATTGAGTTTCGTTTTCTCGAATTCGAGTTTCATCCGCGCCAGTTCGAGACTTTTTTTCGCCCGCTTAACCAGTTTCATCTGCGTGTAGACGTTTCGTACCTTGTTCTGTACATCCGTTTCCAAGTCGCTCCGTGCTTCTTCAAGAGCATTCCGCGCCGATTTCAGAGATTTCTTCGCCGCAAGGAGGGCCTTTTTCTTCGCAATCTCCTCATAGCCGTAGAGTTCGAAAGGGGCGGTAAGCGTCAGGCCCACATACCATTCACGTATCTTATCGTCATCGGTATCGCTTTTCCACATATAGTCGTCATAGTCTTCCTTATACTGGGCCGTCAGATCAAGGCCCCAGAGACGGCTGTTCTCCCGTTCCATAAGGGCAAGTTCGCTCCGCTTGACGCTGTTTACCGCTCCGATAAAGGTGCCGTTGTTTTCAAAGGCGATCTCCAGGCACCGTTTATAATCGGGCTTCCTCACTTTTATGGTGATCTCTTCATCGGGGATAACATTTATGTCCTTGTCTATGTCGAGTATGTCGAGAAGATCCAGTCGAGATGTTTCCAAGTCATTCAGAGCCTCCTCGTAGCTGAACTCCTGGTCGGCGACCTGGGATTCCGATTGGATGAGCTCGTTTGACGCCATTCTCCCTGTCTCAACGAGAATCTTGTTCGTTTCGAGCTGCTTCTTTGCCTCTTCCAGTGCGGTCCTGCGGATCTTGAGACTGCGTGATAATTTGTAAAAGCTTCTATAGGCGTTTATTGTTGAGGTTATAATGCCGCTTATTGTGTCCCTCAGGCTGAGAATACTTTCCTGCTCCGCAAGCCTCGCTTCTATGAGCGTTGCCTGTGTGTAATCAATCCCGCCACGCTTCAGGAGGGGTTGCGTGAAGTTGAGCGACCAAATGGAGGGGGATGTATAGGGCGTTGCCGCAGCTCCGTCGGTACTGGTTCGTGTGCTCCTATATGCATTTTCCCAGCTGAAGGTAAATTCACCACCCGTCGGTATTTTCTGTGTGGCCGTAAGTTTTGCATCGGCATTCCAGTATTCCGTCAGCTCTTTGTCCTTACTCCCTTCGGATGTCTCGTATTTATCAGTAAACTTTGGGCCAGACGAAAGGTCTACCCTGACATTGGGGAGAAATTCCGCCTCGGCATATTCGAGGCCATATTTATCCATCAGCCGGTCAAGATAGGCCATAGTGATGTTTCGATTGGAACGGAGGGCCAGCGAGACGGCATCGGTGAGCGTCATCTTTATTGTTTTACCGGTGGCTGGACCTGCTTCCTCTTCAGATGTGTCTGCACAGACTGTGGTTGTAATAAGTATAAGCGCAATGATGAGGATACAATGGCCGATAAATCTTTTCATGGATACAAGACCGCCCTGCAGGAATAGCAATTATCATTTTGATTTTTATATCTTTCTTCGATTGTTTTATAAAACATATTGTACATCATGTCAAAGATTATGGGTATTGAGAGACACATTTCTTCAATCCTGCATTGATACTGAAGAATCGTCGGAAGGTAGCGCAAAGGGCTTGACCATGTTTTTTAATCTGTGATACCTTTCTGAAGATGGAAATGTACAAAAAGCAACTGCCTATGGCTGGCAAAAAGATTCCTTGAGAGGTTGTGATCGACAATGCTCAATCACGACCGGGATATGGCGGAATTCTAGACGGTATTGTTACCAAAAGAGGAGCGAAAAGCAACCGATATGGACGTAAAAGCCTTAGATAAAATTGGTTATGGTCTTTATATTGTTTCATCGCGAAAAGGCGACAGGCCTAATGGACAGATTGTGAACGCATTGATACAGACAACATGTGATCCCTTTGCCATCGCAGTCAGTATTAACAAAGAGAATTTTACCCATCAGTGCATCGAGGCGAGCGGAGTTTTCAGTGTTTCCATATTATCGGAAGATACGGAAATGAAATTTCTTGGTACCTTCGGATTTAGAGACGGCAGAGAGGTAGATAAATTTTCCGGTTACAACTACAAGATCGGAAAGACCACAGCCCCCATTATGCTGGATAACACCCTTGCCTATTTGGAGGTCAAACTTACTGATCAACTGGAACTTACCACACACACCCTCTTTGTCGGTGAGGTAGTGGAGGCCGAAGTAATCAAAGAGGGAAATCCCATGACCTATGCCTATTACCATCAGGTGAAGGGAGGAAAGACCCCCAAGAGGGCGGCCACCTATATCCCGGGACTCCATAGTAGCTCCAAATGATGGATCACATGTAGCAGCGGAGTATCGCAGAGTCTTATGAATAACAAAGTACCCCTTTCAGTTGCAATCATCACTAAAGATGAGGCGCATAATCTTCCCGATTGCCTCAAGAGCGTCGCCTTTGCCGGTCAGATCGTTGTCGTGGATTCGGGCAGCACCGATGATACGATCGCAATCGCTTCCGCATGCGGCTGTGATGTTTATGATGAACCCTGGAGGGGCTTCGGATATCAAAAGCAGTGTGCCATAGACAAATGCACCAATCGATGGGTCCTTGTCCTCGATGCCGATGAACGAATTCCCCGGGAAACGGCTGAAGTCATAATGGAAATAATTTCAAATGATGAAGGAGGCGTGGCAGGATACCGCTTCCCCCGGAGGAACTGGTTTCAGGAGCGCTGGATACGGCATATGGGGTGGTGGCCCGACCGAATAACAAGACTCTTTCGCAAGGAATCGGGGCGTATGTCGAAGGCCGCAGTCCACGAATCTGTCATTGTTTCCGGTCCCATTGCCGATCTGGATGTTCCAATCGAGCATTATACGGAGAGTGATCTTGGGAAGATTCTCGTCAAAATAGATCGTTACTCGACACTCGGCGCCGAGGAGGCCTTCAAGGAAGGGAGAAGTGCCTCGGTCTGGTCCGCTTCCCTCAGGGCAGTCCTAACCTTTCTCCATAACTACTTTATCAGACTCGGAATCCTTGACGGAACTCAGGGCTTTACCCTATCGGTTACCGATTCGGTAAATAAATTTTTCAAGTACGCGAAGTTGAGTGAGTTGAAACGGCTGGCTAAAAAAGGAAAACTAGTTTGAAAGATATTACGGTTGTAATCGTAAACTGGAACACAGGGGATCTTTTACGAAACTGTCTGAATTCTGTTTATGAGACAATGAAAGATATACGCTATGAGATTATCGTCGTGGATAACGCCTCCACAGACGGTAGCGTGGCTATGCTGCGGAAAGAATTTCCCACTGTAACAATAATAGAGAATAGAGAAAACAGGGGATTTGGAGCCGCAAACAACCAGGCCTTTGCCGTCATGAAGGGACGTTACGCACTCCTTCTGAATAGCGATACGATATTGACGAAACATGCGATAGGTGAATTATTCCAGTTCATGGAAAACCATCTCGATACGTCACTCGCCTGTGGGCAGCTCCTGAATGAAGATGGAAGCAGGCAAAACTCAATAGCAAACTTTCCCACACTCATTACCCTGTTAGCCAATACGTCGCTCCTCGAATATCTCTTTCCCAAGAGGTTTCCCAGCAAGAGATATATCCATAAAAACCCCGTCGAGATTGAATCAGCCATAGGTGCCTGTGTCTTGGTGCGTAAAAAAGCAATGGATGATATCGGAGTATTTGACGAACGGTATTTTTTCTTTTTCGAGGAGACGGATTGGGCCTACCGGATGCGATCGGCGGGCTGGAAGATATATCATGTGCCCTCGGCTGTGATTTATCACCTGCAGGGAAAGAGTGTAGGGGACAGCATCCGTTCGAGGATAGAATTTTACCGGTCACGGTACCAGTTTTTCAAGAAATATAGAAGATCGATCTACGTCTATGCAGTCTACAGCATCATTATTTCCCGGTTGATGATTAACTCGTTCTTTACGCTTCTGGGTAATATAGTGACTGTCTTTATGAAGAGGAATTTAAGACGCAAATGGAAGGTATACATACAATTAATTTACTGGCATCTCAAGGGTTGCCCCGAATCGTCCAGGTAATGTGATATGTTCGTCAAGGGGACTCCTTTCGATAAAGAGGGCGTTACAAATATCCTCATAATACAGCTAGGCGATATTGGTGATGTGGTGTGGGCCATTCCAACCTTCAGGGCCGTCAAGGAATACTATGCCAAGGTACGCCTGTCGGTACTCGTAAGAGGAGGCACGGGAAAACTGCTGTCGGGTGATCCCTTGCTCGACAGGATTTTTGAGGTGAAAGGATCGGGGATGATCCTTTTCAATCGCATGCAGGAATCTTTTCGGCTCATCAGCATGTTACGCAGTGAAAAATTTGATCTCGTCTTTGATCTTCGCCTCGATGACCGGGGGGCCTATATGGCCCGCCTTACCGGTGCACCGATGCGTATAGCGCAGCACAGCAAAAACTTGTCCTGGCGCAATAGATTTTTTACCCATCTTGTGGAACCACCTGCCTCTGAAGAACCGATTCGAGGTGCCGCGGAGCAGTCCTTGAGGATTGTCAGGGAGTGTGG
>Ga0307990_1004356_pt1 | contig 10443 bp, 10 predicted proteins | sample EllFjometagen129_FD_203168 | JGI IMG/M metagenome (GOLD analysis project Ga0307990, IMG submission 203168) | Marine microbial communities from Ellis Fjord, Antarctic Ocean - #129 | ecosystem: Environmental > Aquatic > Marine > Unclassified | place: Southern Ocean | collected 2014-10-08
GCGTGCAAATTTTGTAATCATGAGGCGTACTTTTCGTACGTTGAATGATTGCGAAATGCAGCACAACGCAGAAGTTGGACTTTTTACGAGACCGTCAATTCTAAAGACTATACTTATGGATGGACGCTATCTTAGTCTGAAATATTTGGTTTTAATCCCCCAAATGTAAAATTTGACCCAATCAAAACCGAACTTCATTAAATCCACATCATCAGTCCGAATTCTTTTTAACAGTGCGGATTTTACCTTGTATCGTTTTAAAAATGTGCTGTTAAATAAAAAATCACGAAATTGATCTATATTATAAGTTGCCATAAAGGCCATTTTTGCTCTGGGCCCTTCCGGCCCCTGAGCGCCCCAGGGATCGGTTTGAAACAGACGTTTTACCTCTGACCAGAGCAGGGTCAGTTTATTATACAAAACAGAGTCCTGGTCCTTTGACCATGTCTGGATTGTCCAGGTTTTTTTTTCGTGCTGGCCCAGACAGAACTCAGGGGGTCTGAAAAAATAAATAAGTTCTGTTTTATGATGTTTGGCATCATAAAAAATGCCCTGTTCAATGGGAAAGGTGCGGCAGGCATCCGGACGGTCAGGATAAACCGAGCAGCCTGATTCAACCAGAAAAGGACAGGTTCTTTCTTTGTTTTCAGCCATCCGTAGAAGGACTTCCGGAAAGAAACTAGAAGGCCGCAACACAATATCTACATACTTATCAATAAATTTATCTGTTGAGATTTGAAGCCTATTTTTTAGCCGGACAATATCGTATGGGTATAAAAAAAGATTGAGATTTCGGCAACATCGATTAAAACAGGCAATGCCCGGGTAACATTGAAAATTAAAGCTGTCCCCCTTTTCAAGTCTTTTTCCGGGCAGTTTGTCTATATCTTCTATCTTTATATATTTCATATTTAATATAGTGATCTAACATGCCTAAAATTAAAGCATTAAAACGTTACCAACATCTGCGCCACAGTCATTTTTATCTTTTGCGTCATACCGACCGCCTGTTTCAGTTCCTTTTCCAGTTCAGCCATTTCCATGTAAAAGGGTGTGCGGTCAAACTTGAAAGCCTCTTTTTTTTGACACTGTTCCATAAAAACCGCGCAACCCGGAGCATACAATACCCCCTGACCGGGCCGTTGAAGTACATGGGGAATGCCATGTAGTCTGCATATCATAGGCCGGTAGGTATAAATCAGACATAAATTGTTTACATTAAGCGGACACATCAATCTGACAGGGCCCCCTTTTTCATCAGCCTCACGGGTTTTCCGGCACACTTCCAAAGCTCTTTGCTTCACCTGGACCTGCTTTTCATTAACCAGGGTGTTGTACCCTTTTTTGATATAAAAATATTCCAAAAGGGTATGATGATAGAATCGGGTAAAACAGCAATTGTCGTCGCAGCCTGTACAATAAAAATTATAATAATCAGCAGCTTCCTGATATTTTTTATCCATAGCCGAATAAATTATTTTTAATCGTTCTAAAAAAGGTGCAAAGATTTTGCGATCGATTAGCGGCAGCATTTCCAGTATACCTGATAGTGACTTCATAGTTGTATCGAGACCTTTGCCAAACGCCCCTTTTTGCTTAATTTCTGCGTCAGGCTCAAATTTTAATCCTCGAAATACTCAATGTATTCCTGTGGTTAAAATTATCGCCTTTCTTGAACTTAAACAAAAATTAACATTTTTCAAAGGTCTCGTATCGCAAGATGGTTGAGCATAAAAACTGTTTGGGCTAAAATTGAGGCGAAGGGAAAAAGATTTTTGTGTAAAGAGCGAGAGCATATCGGTCTGTAATGCTTGCGATGAAATCACAAACAATCCTCTCAGTAGGCTGGTTATCATAATTGCACGCTTCCATATGCATGTTTTTAAGTTCTCTTTGCAACATCTTTTGGTTTTCCAAACAACATGTGTAAAGTTCGGACAGAATCTTTTTGGCCTTGACAAATTCTCCATGGACCCGGGGTGAACGATACACATTTTCATAAAGAAATTCCCTGAGTTCGGTCATGGTAGAATAAACATCATCGCTCATTTGCAGACATAATTTATCCTTACGAACATGGGTTGAAAATACAAGATCCTTTATCATGCTATTTGCGCGTTCGGAATGCGTCCGTCCAAGAATCTTAACACAGGAATCGGGAACTTGACTTCGGCTGATAACACCGCTTCGGATGGCATCATCCAAATCATGATTAAGATATGCCATAATGTCGGCAATACGGACGACATTCCCCTCAATTGTAACGGCCCGTTCATTGGGATCATCCGGAATAATTTTTCCATACCCCTTGGAATGCTTTAAAATTCCGTCTCGAACTTCATGTGTAAGATTTAGCCCCTTACCGTTTTTTTCCAGAACATCAACAACACGCAAGCTCTGTTCTTTATGTGTGAAATCCGGCGAATATATTTCTTGCAGAATTGCCTCACCGCCATGACCAAACGGGGTATGACCCAAGTCATGGCCTAAGGCGATGGCTTCGGTCAAATCCTCGTTAAGACGCATGGCCCGTGCTATGTTTCTTGCTATTTCTGACACTTCGAGTGTATGGGTAAGGCGGGTTCGGTACTCATCCCCCAAAGGAGCCAAAAAAACTTGGGTTTTATACTTTAAGCGTCTGAAGGCATTGGAATAAACAATTCGGTCCCTGTCCACCTGAAAAGCGGTTCGGATGGGACAAGGGGGTTCCTTTTTCATGCGGCCCCGGGACCCGGCACTTAGACATCCGAAGGGAGATATAAAATCTTTTTCACGTTGTTCAAATTCTTCACGTATATTCATATGATAAAAGTTATTCACAGGAACATTAAATTGTAAAGGAATATTTGAACCTTTACATCCTGAAAGTCTTGTTTTATGTTTTTATTGGTTCCAATCGCATTTTATGTATTGTATGGGAAAAAATCAATACACGAGTACAAAAAAACAAATAAAGTTCAAAATCCAATATTCATGGTCTCGCAAAAATCTAATTTGCTCGCTAACCCTAAGTAACTATTTTGAATTTCGGTTCACCCTGTGAAATGTGTAATGCAGCACAACGCAGAAGTTGGACTTTTTACGAGACCGTCAACTTTAGCGAATTAATTTTTTGAACATAACGCAAAGACTTGTCCGCCTCCGGCGGATTGGGCCCCGGTTAAATATTAAATACGGATTTAACCGGGCAAGCAAAAAGATTATTTATGGATGGACAATAGAAAGGTGTAAGAACTTTGAAAAATACACAAGGACATCATCTCATACTCGGTGAACTGGTTGATTTCATAACCGGTGAAACAATCGAGGATAATCATGACGAAAGATACAGACAGAAACTGGCGCGTATTCTTGTGGAGCATAAAGGATATCTTAAAAAGGAAATCGAATCCGGCCGCGAACTTCTTATAACCGCCGCAGATAAAAAAGCTGTTTTAAAAGTTGATTATACCATTAACCTTACGGGCAAAATTTGTATTATTATAAAATATGGCCCCGGTTCTCTGGTTACCCGGCATCGTTCTGCGCTGGCTGCTTCGAGACTTGTGGCGCCTTATCAGGTACCGGTAGTTGTTGTAACAAACGGTGAAGATGCAGACATTCTCGAGGGAGCGACCGGTAAGGTAATTTCCATTGGCCTTGAATCTATACCTGCCAAAGCTGAACTCATTAAAAAGCTATCCCATATCCATTTCGATCCTATCTCAACCAAACGGACTGAGATGGAATCTAAAATTATTTATGCTTTTGAGGTCGATGGAAGCTGTATGTGTGATGACAGCACATGCAAATTGTAAAAATTGCTCCTCGATAAATATTTTTTTTATTAAAACAAAAAAGCTCAGAGAAACAACATGGACTATGAACACTTCATGGGTAAGGCACTGGAACAGGCAAGAAAAGCTCTGTCTGCAGGGGAATTCCCGGTAGGCAGTGTAATTGTATATCAGAACAGGATTTTGGCAACCGGTTTCAGAAAAGGTACATCAGGGGATTTCCCAAATGAAATGGACCATGCTGAAATCATTGCATTAAAACAACTGATCGATTTGAAAGTAAATACTGACAAAAATAGAGTCTTCCTTTTTACAACCCTAGAACCCTGTATGATGTGCCTGGGTGCAATGATTCTAAGCGGCATCGGAGAAATCGTTTATGCCTACGAAGACATAATGGGGGGAGGCACAAAATGTGATTTGACAAAACTGACTCCGCTTTATAAAAATTGTCGGATTTCAATTGTGCCGAGCATTTTGCGCAAAGATAGCCTGGAACTTTTTAAGGCTTTTTTTAAAAATTCAAAAAATTCTTACTGGCGGGGAAGCCTGTTAGCCGAATATACTCTCAGCCAGTAAAACCATTTTGGAACTTTTAGAAGATCAATGGATCGTGAACATAATAGGAATTCGTTTTTTTAAGTCCGCCTCGAAATGTTGCATAACATCGCTTCTCGATTTAATAAATGGATTTATTTGCTTGCATTTTTTGCTTGCATTTATTAATGTTATTATATATTCCAAAATTCAATTTAGGTTGATGTCTCACCATATGGAATACGCACTAAAGTAGGTTGACGGACAATTCCATTTTGGAAGTGTTGACAATAATTCACAGCCCTGGAGGTGAAAGCATAGCTATACCAAGACGCACAAATAGGACAAACAGATCAAGTAGAATCAATATTAATAGAAATATTAGGGCAAAAGAGGTCCGGGTAATAGATCCTGACGGCAATCAGATCGGCGTTATTCCCACCTATAAGGCAATTGCTGTTGCTAATGATTTTGGTCTTGACCTGGTGGAAATTTCTCCCAACGCTAATCCTCCTGTCTGCAAAATAATGGATTACGGGCGGTATAAATATGAACTGACCAAAAAGAAACAGGAAGCAAAAAAGAAACAGGCGACTTTTCAGCTAAAGGAAATAAAATTACGTCCAAAGACCGGTGAACATGATCTTAATACCAAAGTCGGCCATATCAAAAAGTTCATTGAAAGAAAGGACAAAGTCAAGGTAACCGTCATTTTCAGAGGACGTGAGATTACGCTTTCTCAGCTGGGTCGTACTTTGCTCGAAAGGGTTATTCAGGAAACGGAAGAAATTGCATCGGTCGAGCAGCAGCCTAAATTTGAAGGCCGCACAATGATTATGGTCCTATCGCCAAAACAGTCGACAAAATAACTGTGTTCAAGCACTATTGATGAACTCGATTATTTATGAATTCATTATAATTGATGAACTCGTAAAAAGTCCGATTTAGACGGTTTCGTAAAAAGTTCAAATTCAAGGCGTGCAAATTTTGTTATCATGAGGCGTACTTATCGTACGTTGAATGATTGCGAAATGCAGCACAACGCAGAAGTTGGACTTTTTACGAGACCGTCTAAATTGGTTAGATGATAAGTTCTCAATAACAAGGAGGATTTGAACCCACTTAATTATTGAGAAATTAAGGAAAGTATTTTTACTTATTTTTTCATAAAGATGGCGTGGGCTTACATATGTCTGTGGCTCACGCCATCTATGTTTTACCTAAGTTGAGCGATTTTTTTTTCGAAGAGATGTGCTGACATCTTGATGCATAAAGGTTCGTGAAAACCGTCCCGAAAAGACATGGGGATGGATATGTTGAGGATTTTCACGAATCCTTGATGCGCAAGTCCAAGATCCCGCGTCAGCGGGGAGATCGGCGCAGATCGAGTAAAAAATCGCTCAATTTAGGTTTTAAATAACGGAGAAGATATAATGCCAAAAATAAAAACAAACAGAGCTGCTGCAAAGCGTTTTAAAAAAACAGGCACAGGCAAATTCGTCTTTGCAAAATCACATGCAAGTCATATTTTGACAAAAAAAACCACTAAACGAAAACGTGCGTTACGGAAGAGTCAAATCATCAAAAAATCCGATGAAAAGATGGTCAAACTGCTCCTTCCCAATGGATAGTGGATTTGTGATTTTTTTGGTCAGAGAATATCAGAATTGTCAAAGGTCTCTCCAAGTCTAATTGGGCCTGTCCGGGTTGCGATAGTTTCCCTGGCATAAAGAATACGTCAATAAAGTTTCGAATCAGAATATTTAGGAGAAGATTTATGCGAGTCAAAAGAGGTTTTAAAGCAAAAAGACGTCGAAAAAAAATTTTGAAATTGGCAAAAGGGCATCGTGGCGGCCGTAGCAAATTGTTTCGAACCGCAGCCGATGCTGTAGATAAGGCGCTTATGTATGCTTATCGGGATCGTAAGGCACGCAAGCGCGATTTTCGGAAACTCTGGATCACAAGAATTAATGCAGCGGCACGAATGAATGATCTATCTTACAGTAAATTCATACACGGATTAAAACTTGCCGGTGTTAATCTGGACCGAAAAGTTCTCGCTGAATTAGCAATATCTGATCCATTGGGATTTTCTCAAATTGCAAATTTAGCATCAGAACAGCTCTAACCCAAGGTCTGGGAAATGCAACATCTCAACAAATTATGGATTCGGGTCAATATAATTATTTCATACACCGGAAGAGACCTTTGAAAAATGGACATTTTGCAAAGGTCTCCAGAATTTATTGAGAAATTACCGGTAAATTTTATATTTAAAAGAAATTATTTGTATATTTTGATGAACTCGTAAAAAGTCCGATTTAGACGGTTTCGTAAAAAGTTCAAATTCAAGGCGTGCAAATTTTGTAATCATGAGGAGTACTTTTCGTACGTTGAATGATTGCGAAATGCAGCACAACGCAGAAGTTGGACTTTTTACGAAATCGTCATATTTTGGAACAAGATTTTTTTAATCCTATTGATACATTCTTCCGCTATATGGCGGGATGAGTCAAGCGAACTAACTTTCGGTTATATAGAACGAAAAATTGGAAAAAACTTTAGAACAGATTAAAAAAGAGGCACTCAAGGAACTTGAAGCTGCTTCTGATAGTGAAAGCATCAAAGCCCTTTCGGTCAGGTATTTGGGTCGAAAGGGTGTGGTGACCCAATATTTGAGGAATATTTCAAACCTGCCAAAGGAAAGCAGACCGGGAGCAGGGAAAAGGGCAAACCAAACAAAAAAAAACCTTGATGAATTATTTAAAAAAGCCTTAAAGCAACTTGAAACTTTTTCTTACGAAATAAACAACCGGATTGATGTTTCGCTGCCCGGAAGAGTCACCCGGCGAGGATCGTTGCATCCAATTACCCAGATTACCCAACAAATATGCGACATTTTTGTACGACTGGGATTTGATGTTGTTGAAGGGCCTGAGGTTGAAACAGATTATTACAATTTTGAAGCCCTTAATATCCCTAAAAATCACCCGGCAAGAGATATGCAGGACACATTTTATATATCAAATAACGTTGTCCTTCGCACTCATACATCTCCTACTCAGCCCCGAATAATGGAAAAGCAGAAACCTCCGGTAAGAATTATTGCACCCGGCAAGGTATACCGCTGTGACTCCGATTTAACGCACACACCCATGTTTCACCAGATTGAAGGGCTTCTGGTCGATGAAAACGTATCATTCGGTGACCTTAAGGGAGTCTTGACCACATTTGTTCACCAGATATTCGACCCGGAGACCAGTCTTAGATTTCGGCCCAGCTTTTTTCCTTTTACAGAACCGAGCGCTGAAGTCGATATTAGATGTGTTATATGTAAAGGGGATGGATGCAGAGTATGCTCACATACCGGATGGCTTGAAGTTATAGGCGCCGGCATGGTTCACCCCGCTGTGTTTGAAAACGTTGGATACGATACAACCTGTTGTACCGGTTTTGCTTTCGGCATGGGCGTGGAACGGATTGCCATGTTGAAATACGGAATTGATGACATTCGTAAGTATTTTGAAAATGATCTAAGATTTTTAAGGCAGTTTTAACATGAAGGTCAGTTTAAGCTGGTTAAAAGAATATGTTGACATTGATATAAATGTTAACGACTTGGCCGATGCCCTCACCATGGCCGGTCTTGAAGTTGAAGCAGTTTCAGACCGTTATGATTATTTAAACCGTGTTACCATCGGCCGGTTAGCCAAGATTGATCCCCATCCCAATGCCGATAACTTGAAACTCTGCAAAGTTGATATCGGTGACCGCATCATCACTGTAGTTTGTGGTGCTCCCAATGTCAAAAATGATATGCTTGTACCCTGTGCCATGCCTGGCACCTGTTTCCCAAAAGGTACAATCCTTGAAAAAAGTATAATCCGGGGGGAGGCTTCAGAAGGGATGCTCTGCAGCGAGATGGAACTTGGGCTCGGTGCCAATAGTGACGGCATCATGGAACTTGGCCAAAGCTATTCGGTGGGATTTCCGCTTAACAAGGCCCTTGGTTTGTCAGACCCTGTGCTTGAAATTGACCTGACGCCGAACAGACCGGATTGCCTTAGTATCATTGGAACGGCTCGCGAAATTGCGGCATTTCAGAAAAAAAAGGTGACATACCCTGAAATTTTCCTGCCGGAATCCTTTGATGATATTTCAGACTATACATCGATAACTTTAATGTCCCCTGAACTTTGTCCGAGATATGCCGCCAGCCTTGTTTTCGATATTACGGTTGGGCCTTCTCCTTTCTGGCTTCAGGACCGCTTGGTTTCAGTAGATTTGAAACCCATTAACAATATTGTGGATATAACCAATTTTGTAATGATGGAAACCGGCCAACCGCTTCATGCCTTTGACTTTGACCGCCTTGCTGAAAACCGAATTGTGGTGCGCACAGCCAGGGAAGGTGAAGCCTTTATCACTCTTGATGGGAAAGAACGCCGCCTTGACCCGGAAATGCTTATGATTTGCGACGGTGAAAAACCGGTGGCCCTTGCGGGGGTTATGGGGGGATTGAATTCCGAAATTGAAGACTCCACAACAAAAGTTCTTCTTGAAAGTGCATATTTTGATCCGGTTTGCATCCGGAAGACTTCAAAAAAAACGGGGTTAAACACAGATGCCTCACACCGTTTCGAACGCGGCGTGGATCCCAAAGGAACCATTACCGCATTAAATCGAGCCACGCAGCTCATTGCCGAAATCGGTGGTGGTAAACTTGTTAAAGGTACAATCGATGAATATCCGAACACTTTTCCTGACCGGGCAATCGATTTCAGCGTCACGGCGTTAAACCGCCGGCTGGGTATTGGCTTGGATATAAATGATATTGAAAACCATTTAAAATCCATTGAATTTCAAGTGCATAAGATTGGCAATGACAGACTTCAGGTTATTCCGCCATCCTGTCGGGTCGATATAACCGGATTTGAAGACATTACAGAGGAAATTGCACGTCTATTCGGTTACAACAACATCAAAACAACTTTTCCACTCATACCTGCTGAAGCCAGGCATCCATCAAAAAAGATCGAATCAAGGTATCGAATTAAATGTCTGATAACCGGTCTGGGATTTAACGAAGCAATAAATTATAGTTTTGTCAGCAATCTATCATGTGATCGCCTCAATCTTGAACCGGATGATAAAAAAAGACGGGTTATAAATGTATTAAATCCTCTGTCTGAAGATCAGTCGGTAATGAGAACGTCTCTTATACCCGGTCTTCTTGAAACAATGAAATTTAATATATCGGTTCAGAACAGAAATCTTAAGCTGTTTGAAATCGGCAATGTCTTTTTTAACACCGGCCAAAAAGACAGTCTGCCTGATGAAGTTGAAATGCTGGCCGGCCTTTGGACAGGAAAAAGAGTGGATGCGGTTTGGTTTTCCAAGGAAATCAATTGTGATTTTTATGATATAAAAGGCGCTGTTGAAGAACTTTTAGGAACCCTGGGCATCGTTAACGCAGACTTTACCCACATGCCGCCGGCATCCTGTTTTTATACAAAACCCGGATTTACGGCCCAGATTATTATTAAAGACGAACCCATAGGACTTGTCGGAGAATTACATCCTAAAGTTCTGAGTAATTATGATTTAAAGCAAACAGCCTTTATTTTTGAATTAAATTTTGATAGACTTATAAATTACATGCCGGACACTAAATCTGTATCGCCAATTCCCAAGTTCCCGGCCACGTCAAGGGATATTACGCTAATTGTTAATAAGAATATTGAAGCAAATAATATCCTGCAGAACGTTATTGATTTAAATGAAGAGCTGGTGGAAAACTTACACCTGTTTGATGTTTTTGAAGGTAATCCTATTCCTGCAGGGAGAAAAAGCATCTCATTTAGAATAACCTACAGATCTTCCAGTGAAACATTGGAAGATAACAGGGTAAATAATCTTCATAAAAGCATTTCGGACAGGCTTTTGAAAAAGGTTGATGCAACCCTGCCGACCGTATAATTTTTATAACTCGCCAGCTTTTTGAAAATATTACCGGTTGTTTTCAATCGAATTGTCTCAAAAGACTAACCTGTTGCTAACCTATTAAAAGCTATGGGTTAAAAAATGCAAAATCACACTTCTTATCAAAAAGAACTGCCGGACAAGCTTT
>Ga0307990_1004357_pt1 | contig 10441 bp, 10 predicted proteins | sample EllFjometagen129_FD_203168 | JGI IMG/M metagenome (GOLD analysis project Ga0307990, IMG submission 203168) | Marine microbial communities from Ellis Fjord, Antarctic Ocean - #129 | ecosystem: Environmental > Aquatic > Marine > Unclassified | place: Southern Ocean | collected 2014-10-08
ACTATATTTAGCCCCTTGTATTTTAATTCTAGTTTAGTTTTAGCTATTTGGGCAGCATCTTCTTTACCGCCTAATAAAAATACTTTATATCCTTTTTTACTAGCTAGTCCTGTCATTTTATAAGTTAAATCTATACCAGTTACTCGATGATAGATAGGGTCTCCCAGAAACCAAGAACCTAGAATTAATCCAAAACCATCTGCTAATGATAAACTAGCATTATTTAATACTCCTCGATAATAAATATCTTGACTAGCTTTTAAAATGATTTCCGGGTTAGGAGTGACTATATAGTGTTGTTTTTGATCAGCAATAAATTTCTCTATTTTTAGTAGAGTCTCTTGATAATTTATTTTATTTATTTCGGTTCCAAGAATATTAATTTTGTCCATACTTTTAATATCAAAATTACACATCAAAGTGTGTTTATATATTTATTTTAGCATATAAAAACAGGCTCATAAAGAGCCTATTTTAAAATTTTGAATTATGAATTTTGAATTTTAATTTAAGATAGAATTATTTAATTTTTAAATTAATTTATGAATTCAAAATTAACAACTGGAAACTAATTTAAAATTTGGTTATTTAAAATTCAATTGAAATTTGGAATTAGAAATTAGAAATTGAACGCGAAGCGTTATGTTCCAATTTCCCAAGATGCTAAATATTTTTTTTGGTCAGGAGTAAGAGTATCAATATTAATATTCATAGATTGAAGTTTAGCTTTAGCAATAAATTCTTCTATTTTTTCAGGAACATAATAAACTTTATTTTGGAATTTTTGATGATTTTTATTTATATATTCAGCAGCTAGGGCTTGAGTGGAAAAACTCATATCCATTACTGAGGCTGGATGTCCTTCGGCAGCAGCTAAGTTAATCAATCTGCCATCAGCTAAAACAAATATTCTTTTTCCGTTTGTTAAGGTATATTCATCAGTAAAGTTTCGAACATTTTTTTTAGCTTTTTTAGCTATTTTCTTTAATCCCTTGATATTTAATTCTACATCAAAGTGACCAGAATTACAGATTATAGCTCCATCTTTCATATTTTTGAAATGATGAATATCAACCACATGCATATCACCGGTTAAAGTGCAGAATAAATCTCCAATTGGAGCAGCTTCAATCATTTTCATTACTCGAAAGCCATCCATAGCAGCTTCTAGTGCTTTAATAGAATCTACTTCAGTAACTATCACATTGGCTCCCATTCCTCTGGCTCTCATAGCGAATCCTCGTCCACACCAACCATAACCAGCAACAACTATATTTTTACCAGCTAATAAAATATCAGTAGCTCGGATAATTCCATCTAAAGTTGATTGACCGGTGCCGTACCTATTATCGAACAAATTTTTTGTTCGGGCATCATTAACAGCAATGATAGGAACCATTAATTTTTCAGCTTTTTCTAGGGCTTTTAATCTAATAACTCCGGTAGTAGTTTCTTCCATAGAACCTTTAATTTGAAAAGCCTGTTTTTTGTATTTAGTGTGTAATAAAGATAATAAATCTGCTCCATCATCCATAGTTATTTGAGGTTGATGTTTAATAGCTGATTCTAGATGTTTATAATAAGTTTTTTTATTTTCAGCCCTTCGAGCATGGACTTTAATGCCATAATCTTTAACCAGAGAAGCAGCTACATCATCTTGAGTAGATAAGGGATTAGAAGCACATAAAAATACATCTGCTCCACCAGTCTTTAGAGCTCTCATTAAATTAGCAGTTTCACAAGTAACGTGCATACAAGAGGAAGTTTTAACCCCTTTGAGGGGTTTGGTTTTCTTCCATTTTGTTCTAATTTGTTTTAAAACAGGCATGTCATTGTCAGCCCATTCTATTCTTTTTTTACCTTGAGGAGCTAATTCTATGTCTGTAATGTCATAATTTGGCATAGTATTTTGTTATTTTTAATAGCTTAATTATAATTGTTCTTTATAGTTTTGTCGATATCTTTTTTCTAATTCTGACCAAGTGAATTCATGAGTTTGAGTACCATATTTTTCTACAGTATAGACTGAGATTAATCCAGCAAATTTACCTATTTTTTCCAGAGGCCATTTTTCAATTAATCCTTTAATTAAACCAGCTCGATAAGCATCACCAGCTCCGGTAGGATCAGAAGTATTTTTTGCTTCAGCAGGTTTAATAATATATTCTTTATTTTTATTATAGATTTGAGAACCTTTTTCTCCTAGAGTGATAATTAATATCTCAGTTTGTTTTTGTAAATCTTCCAGAGACCATTTAGTTTTCTCTTGGATTAATTTAATTTCATAATCATTGCCAATTAAAACTTTAGATCCATTGATGGATTGTTTTAACTGTTCTCCACTCAGAGAAGATACTTGTTGCCCCGGGTCAAAAATATATGGGATTTTATTATCTTTAAATAATAAAGGTAATTCTACCATATCTATTGGATTTTGAGGAGAAACTATAGCTAATCCAATATTTTTTAAAACAATTGGTTTTAAACTAATAGATTCCATCATAGCCCCAGGAAAGAATCCAGCAATCTGATTATCAGCTTGATCAGTAATAATATAAGCGCCAGCAGTTTTTTGGTCTTTGAAAACTTTAATTTTAGAAATATCAATATTATTTTTTAATAACCATTGTTTGTAATTTTCAAAATCATCACCTACATTCGCCCAAGTTAGAAAGTTAGTTTCTAGTAAATTTAAGTTATAAGCAATATTACCACCAGTACCCCCAAAAGATTCTCGAAATTTATCTACAAAAAAAGAGACATTAAGATTATGAATTTGATCTGGTAGAATATTGTCTTTAAAATATCCGGGAAAATTCATAATCCGGTCATAGGCAACACTTCCGGTGACTAATATTTTTTTCATTCTGTTAAATGTTATTTATATTTTGTATGTTTCCTGTTGAAAGATATTAAATTCTTTAACAGGATAAGTATTTTTAAAATTATCTACTTTTTAAGTATAATATTATCGCTTTAACAAAGCAAATAATGGGAGTGGATATTTCCTATTTACAAATTTGAATAGGTGTGATAAATTTAAATATAAAATAAAAATATAGGAGGAAATCATGGATAAGATTGATTTTAGTTGTCCAGATAAGAACGTGTTAGTTCTTGCTAGTGGTAATAGAGAATATAACTTAGTCACTAAAGATTATAGCTGGTCTCCCTTAGCTGGTAAGAAGATAAAAGTTTATGGTTTAAGGGAGAGTTATGGAAATCGTCAAAGATCTGGTGACATCAATGATCCTTTAAAATTTTATGTTAGATGGAAAAAGGGTCATAGCGAACAATCTTTCTTTGCTAAAAAAGTTAAATTTCAAGGTTGGGCTGGTAGTAGTTTTAATATCGCAGATCATTTAGCTTCTTTAGGAGCCAAAAATGTAACTCTTGCTGTTTTTGTGAAAGATGGTCCAGAATTGAAGGATTTACACGATTATTGCAAAGAAAAAGGAATATCTTTTATTCCTTTATGGGCTTCTGATACAGGCAGGACTTTTGTTTTTGAAGATGATATGAATGCCGATTCAGTAGTTTGTATGCAAAAACCATCAGAGATTGATACAACTTATAATCTTGATAAGTTATTAAGTCAAAAATGGGATGTAATTATTTCCTCTTCTACTCCAGATAATGAAGATATTTTGAGAATGAATATCGCAATTTTTGAAAAAAATCCTAATGCTATTAGGAGTTTAATGCCTTCTTTGAGTTTGATCAATAATGAAAAAGAAAAAATCAAAAAACTTTTTAAGAAACTTATTGTTTTAACAGAAATTTTTCAAGTAAATGATATCGAGGCTGGTAGATATTTAAATTTGAATGAAGAAGGAGACAATAAACCCATCGAAAGAAGAGAATTAGTTCTTAAATTGGTTGGAGATTTGGAAATTCCAGTTGTTATCGTAACCATGGGAAAGGAAGGGGCTGCTGTAGTAGGTATGCATTTAGATGTTCCTAATGACGAAGATAAGTATATCTACCAAAAGGCATTTCGAGAGAATTGGGTTATTAAAACTACTGTTGGTAGTGGTGATGCTTTTCATTCGGGTTTCATGAGAATTTATATGCAAGCAGCTAATAATTATCATGAAAAATGCTTAAAATTAGCGGCTCGTATAGGTGCTGAATTAGCAATTAGAAACGCTTGTGTTTGGGGAGGTAATATGTCCAAAGACGAGACCAAGAGATTATCAAAAAAAGATTTTCAGAAGATAGTCGAATACTGTAAAATTTCATAAATATTATAGGAGTGTTAATAAACGCTCCTATTTTTTTATTTACTTACTTTGTTAATTAATTTATAGTAAGGGTCGTCATTTATCCTTTTATATTTACCAAAAATAGGTTTCATGTAGTCTATATATTTTTTAGTTACTTGGAATTTTTTCCAATCAAAATAATCATCAGGCATTGGATTGTATTTAATTACTCTATTTAATTCAGTATCAGATATTTTGATTTGATTATTTTTATTTTTAATTAAACAAGTCATTTTTCCAGATTCTCTTTTTTTAACTAATTCAATGGCTTTTTGTCCTAGTTTAATAGCAGTTTGTTTATCAATGTTAATTGGATGGCCACTTTGCAGATAATTTCCAGGATAAAGGGCTTTGACCGTGACATTTTTTAAAGCTTTTTCGATTTTTTCTTTTAAAGCCAAACAAATATAAGAACTTCTTTTAGTATTGTATTGATCAAGCTGAGCATTATTTAATCTTTCAAGTTTTTGTTTGAAATTAACTTCTTGAGCGATAACTACAGTAGCATAATTACCATTTTCTTTATATCTTTTTTTTATTATTTCTAATAATTTATTTAAGTCTACTTTTTTTTCAGGAGGAATAATCACATCTGCATGTCCAAAAGAGGCTGCAGCTGTTAACCAGCCAGCATCTTGACCTAGACTTTCAATAATATAAATTCGGGAAAGAGCATAAGCAGCATCTTTTTTAATCTCTTCTGTGAAACTAGCTAAATAATGAGCAGCACTAGGAAATCCTGGTGACCAATATGTTTCAGAAAGATCATTGTCTATGGTTTTGGGGACACCAATAATAGGAATACCTTCTTGGAATAATTTATGAGCAGCTCCCATGGTGTCATTGCCACCAATAGCAATAATATAATCAATATTATATTTTTTAATTTGTTTTTTAACTTGTTTCAAACCATTTTTATAGACTAAAGGATTGAAACGACTAGATCTTAAAAAAGTACCTCCAATATTTTTAATAGAACTTATGTCTATATTTGATAAATTAATAATTTTTCCATTATCTAATAAACTGGCCCAACCAAACATACCACCTAATATTTTGATATTATTTTTCTTGGCAGCATTAATAACTCCATAAAGAGTTGAATTTAGGGCCGGAGCTAGTCCTCCACCAGTAAATACTAGAACAGTTTTATTTTTTATTATCATAATGATTAATTATAGCTTAAATATAACAAAAAAATACCTCGAAGTCGAGATATTTTTTTGGCAGGAGTGCTAGGATTTGAACCCAGACTAAAGGTTTTGGAGACCCTTGTGCTAGCCATTGACACTACACTCCCAAAAAACAAATTCTTCAACCAAATAGAATGAAGAATTTATTAACAAGTAATTCAATTGAAAACTATTTAGTTTCTTTGTGTGGAGTATGTTTCTTACACCACTTACAAAATTTCTTAAGTTCTAATTTATTCTTAAGAGTTTTTTTATTTTTGTAAGTATGGTAATTAATTCGATGACATTCACCACATTCCATTTTTACTAGATTATCTTGAGACATGTATTTGTTATTTTAAATTTTTTAAACTAAGTGGAGCCAACTGTCGGGTTCGAACCGACGACCTACGGTTTACAAAACCGTTGCTCTACCAACTGAGCTAAGTTGGCCAAATAATTGGCATAAAGATGGTGGGCCGGGACGGATTCGAACCGCCGAAGGCGAAGCCAGCAGATTTACAGTCTGCCCCAGTTGACCGCTTTGGTACCGACCCAGGATTAATTTAAATTTTAATTTAAATTATAATAATTCAATTTTTAATTAATTGGATGGTAGTCTCATCCGAAAATCGAATGAAATGAGAATGAAGGATGGAGCCGTTGCGCAGACTTGAACTGCGGACCCCTTCCTTACCATGGAAGTGCTCTACCACTGAGCTACAACGGCATAATAAAGTATTTCATTATAAACATAAAATATAAGTTCAAAAACTTATATTTGATTTATTTTTTCTCGTGCCACAGTTATTTTCTTATTATCAGGATTAACTTCTATAAGTTTATTTAATGTCTTGTTTGCTAACTCTTTATCTCCCATAATTATACTTAAATCTAATAGAAAGTCAAGTAGTCGTGGATTGTCTGGTTCTATGTTTAAAGCTTTTTTGGCATTTTCAAGCCCTCGTTCTAATTGATTCAATTTTAAGTTTATTTTAGCTAGATTATAGTAATAAACTGGGTTATTGTCCTTTAATTCAATTGATTTTTTATAGTTTGTTGTAGCTTGATTCAAGTCTCCTTTGTTGGTAAAAATATCCCCAAGTCTATTATAGATATAATCGTCATCCTCTAATTTAATAATATATTCATAAGTTTCTTTAGCTTTATCATAATCTTTATTATCAAAATATAAGTCTGCTAATTTTTTATATATATCTAAATTATGCATATCTAATTTCAGAGCATCTATATATTCATTTTCTGCTTTAATAAATTCTTTTGTTTCAATAAATTTTCTTGCCATTTTTAAATGTTTTACAACTTGAGTTTCTGATGAGATTTTGTCTTCAAAATGAGTTTTGATTAATTTTTTTCTATATTTTTTTTCTAAACTATAAATGTAGGCATAGAATTTTTTAAAATAAGTATAAGTAGTCGAGATAATCGGTTTTATTATATGTAGTATTTTACGTTTAGATGAGTCTAAATCTTTTTTTAATTTTTTTTCTATTATTTCTTTTTTGATTATTTCTTCCTTATATTCAGAAGCTTTTTCAGGATCTACTCTGTTTAATTGAGGTAATTTTCTAAAGATAATAGACAGGATGATACTAAGACTGACTATTATTATTAGAGTTAAAATTATATTTAATAACATATTATATTACATTATTTATTAGATTTATGAAGTTTTTAGTGTTTAAACTAGCACCACCTACTAATACTCCATGAACATGTGGTTGCTTGATAAAATCAGCAACATTTGAGGCGTCTACACTACCACCAAAAAGTATTCTTATTTTCTCCTCAAATTTTTTCATTTGAATACTGTCATTTTCAAAAAATAAATTATCAAGGAGTATTTGTTTTATTAATTTATTGGTGTATTCAACTTCTGTTATATCAATTTTTTCTTTAACTTTTGTAGTAGAAATAGACCAAATTGGCTCATAAGCAACTACTAGCTCTGAAATATCCTTTATTTTAATTCCTGCTAGTGCTGATTTAAGTTGCTTCATTAAAACCATATCTTTCTGGTTTTTTCTTCTCTCTTCAAGATTTTCTCCTACACATAAAACAGGAATTAATCCGTTTTCTAAAACTAATTTGAGTTTTTTATTAACCATTTCATTAGATTCTGAAAGATTTTGTCTTCTTTCACTATGCCCTATCATTACAAATTTAACATTAAAATGTTTTAAATTATCTATTGATATTTCTCCGGTATAGGCTCCTTTTTCTTTCCAAAATACATTTTGGCTACCTAGATCAATATTAGTATCTTTTAATATTTTAGATAATTCAGGAATTGTTAAAAAGTCAGCGCATAAAGCAATATCTGCATTTTTTAATTTATGATTTTTTAATTTAGTCTTTATTTCATTAGCTAAATTGATAGTTTCATCGTAGGACAATTGCATTTTCCAATTAGCTAAGATTATTTTTTTAGATAGCATATATTATTAAATTAAGATTATTTTTTACATTATTAGTATTATATAGCAGTATATGAAAATAAACCAATAGATATTAGGGTAACTATTATTCCAGCTGTTATTACCCCTATTATTATGGGCAATATTGCTTTTTTAGGAGGAATTCCAAATAACCAAGCAGCAATGGATCCAGTCCAGGCTCCAGTCATTGGTAAAGGTATAGCAACAAAGAGAAATAGAGCAAGGTTTCCGTATTTTTTAATTTGTTTTGATGTTTTACGTCTAGTTCTTTTGAAAATCCAATTTAAAAATTTATCCAATGGTGGAGAGTATTTTTCTGCTAGACTAGTTATTTTATCTAGTCCAAAAATTATAATAAATACTGGTATTATATTACCAATTATAGCTAAAAATAAAACATATATTGGATCTAAGCCCCAGGAGATTGCCAGAGGTATTGATGCTCTTAGTTCAGTAACTGGCAAGGCAGAATATAAAATTGTTAGTAATTCGAGCATATTATTTCCAAGAATAATTATTAAAAGTCCAGGTAGCTATAGTTTTTAAGTCTGAAAATCTTTCGTAATGAGAGTCACTTCCCAGTACCACAACTAGAATTGGTTCTTTGTCTTGATAAGATACTTCTGAAACTAAACAAAATCCAGCAGATTCGGTATATCCAGTTTTACCGGCTTCAATTTTTAAATATCCACCTATTAGTTCATTAGTATTTTTTATATAGACTAATCTATTAGTATCTATGGTACGGAAAGAATAGTTCTTGTTAGAAGTTGTTTCTTTAATATTAGGATAAGAAAATGCCTTTTTAGCTAACTTTAATACTTCTTTGGCTGTAGAAACATTATTAGCACCTAGACCCGTTGGATCTTCAAATTTAGTCTTATTTAGACCAATTTCAACAGCCTTATCGTTCATCTTTTGGACAAAATCTTCTTTTGATACTCCAGTATTTTTTATTAATATATTTATCCCAGTGTTGGAAGAAACAATTAAAGAAGAGATAAACAAATCTTTAAATTTAATTTTTTCCCAATTATATATATTTAATTTATTAAAGTCACCATTTAAATCTGTTTTATCTATAATTATTTCTTTTTCCCAGTCTGTATCTTCAGATTCTAATAATACTAAAGCAGTCATTAATTTTGTAATGCTAGCGATTGGTCTAACTTCATCACTATTTTTAGACCATAATGTTTTGTTACTATTAATGTCTTTAACTAAGACCGATTTAGCTGATACTTTAACACCAATAGAATCATTGGCATTTTTAATAGGGTATGTATTTTCTTTATTAATATCTTCAGATTGAACATTAAAAAAAGTAATCCCTTCCTCTGTTATATTTTCTTGGACATAAAAATTATCACTAATAGGTATTGCTATGATATTAATTATTAAGAATAAATTCGATATTATGGAGAGTAAGGACATGGAATTAGTTTAAAATCTTGTTGTTTAAATAGTTTCCTCTTTTTGATTTTCAATAGGTTCATCAATCTCGGCCTGACTTTTATCAAGGTCAGATTGGTTTTCGTTTAATATTTTATCTATAATTTCATTGCTGTGTAGTTTTTCATAATCTGGTAATTCGTTCGTTTTATTTAGGCCGAGATATTTTAGAAATTCTAGACTAGTAGTGTATGTTTCAGTCATTCTTTCTTTATCTAAAGATTTTTCTATTAGATTTCTAATTAAAAGATTTTTTAAAATAATAGAACAATTAACACCCCTGATCTGTTCTAGCTCAGATTTAGTAATTGGTCCTCTATAAGCAATTATAGTTAGAGTTTCCATAGAAGCATCACTTAAATTACTATTTAATTCCTCTTTTACAAATTCTTTAACTATTTCTTCAGAAATTGGGTTAGTAGTAAATTGAATTTTATCATTGTTAATAAGTATATGAATACCACTATCATCTTGATTGAATTTTTCTTCTAATGAAGTGATTAGTTCTTTAATTTCTTTTTTATTAATTTCTAGTTTTTTACTTAATTCTTTAATTTTAAGAGCTTTATCAGAGATTAATAGAACGCTTTCCAAATGAACTAATTTTTTATTCAAGCTGTTATTTTTTATATCCATATTTTTTACCCTGTTAAATAAGATTTATCTTATTATTCATTTAAAAAACCAACAAGTTAAATCTTAATTTTAAATTTATTAGATGCCCTATAAAATCTTTTTTCTTATTTATATACAAAATGTAATTATAATACATATAAATTAGATTTAAAATTATTTAACAGGGTGAATTTAAGTATTATTTGTATTAATAGTTATTTTTTCAAACATATAGTCTTGATTTACTTTAATGTCTTTTTGTTTTATCAATTCTAACATAGCTAGAAAGACGACAATTATTTCTGTTTTATTTTCTCTGTTTTTTATTAAACTAGAAAAATTAATATTACCGCTTTTATTAATTATAGATTTAATATAATTTATTTTTTCTCTAATATTTATGGTTTTATCAATAGTTCTTTTGTCTGGTGCCTCATTAATGGGTTTGACAAAGTTTAATACCTTTTCAAAATTTACT
>Ga0307990_1004358_pt1 | contig 10434 bp, 9 predicted proteins | sample EllFjometagen129_FD_203168 | JGI IMG/M metagenome (GOLD analysis project Ga0307990, IMG submission 203168) | Marine microbial communities from Ellis Fjord, Antarctic Ocean - #129 | ecosystem: Environmental > Aquatic > Marine > Unclassified | place: Southern Ocean | collected 2014-10-08
TAAATCTGCAGGGCTATTTATACCTTCAAGAATGCTTCCTGAAGAGCTTTCCCTTTCCTTTTCCATTGGTTTGTTTAAGTTGTCCTTTCGTGAACGTTTACTTTATCTGATGGTTTCGTAAAAAGTCTTTATATATGAGACTTTTTACTTAGCCATCTTATTTATTCCTTTCAATAATGTAACGTGCCAGATCTCTCAGGGGCCATGCCCTGTCGCTGAAACCAACTATTTCTTCAATCGCCCTGCCGATTAATTCCGCCTGAATTCTTTTAGACTCGTCTATTCCAAAAACATAGGGGTATGTAATCTTTCCCCTTGCAGCATCACTGCCCACTTCCTTACCTATAACATTTCTTTTTCCCTCTATATTTAAAATATCGTCGGCAATTTGAAACGCCAGCCCTATGCGCTGCCCATATCGGTTGATGGAGTCTATCTCCTCCTCATTACCTCCCCCTAAAATCACCCCTGCCGTAACTGATGAGGCTATCAGCGCAGCAGTTTTGTGGGTGTGTATATACTCAACAACATGAGTGTTCGGGTCCTTTCCCTCATAACTGATATCAACTGCCTGGCCACCTACCATACCCTGACAGCCGGAAGCATAGGCTATCATATCAATAACCCTGAGTAGTTCTGCCTTGCCGATATCTTTCTCCACCCCAAAGCGGGCCATAATGTTAAATGCCATGGTCAAAAGACCATCACCTGCAAGAAGCGCCATAGCCTCGCCAAATACCTTATGATTTGTAGGTTCTCCTCTTCTGAAATCATCATTATCCATTGCCGGAAGGTCATCGTGAATCAGCGAATAAGAATGGATGAGCTCTAATGCGCAGGCAACCGGTAATACATTATCTGCATTTCCCTCAACTGCCTCGGCTCCTGCTATGCAAAGAATCGGCCTGATCCTCTTTCCCCCTGAAAACAGCGTATAATTCATGGCCTCAACAACAGTGCCTGCAAGCCCTGACGGCTCCGGCATTAATTTTCTCAGAGCCTTTTCTACATCGGGTTTTTTTTCCTTAAGATATTGTTCAATCCCTTGCGTCATTTTCATTATCTCTCAAGTCAAAGGGTTCCTGTTTTATTCTGTCTCCGTCTTTCACCAGCATGGAAACCTTCTTTTCCGCCTCTTCCAGCTTGTTAAAACAATATCGTGATAAGGCAATTCCCTGCTCAAAGGTTTTAAGTGACTCTTCAAGGGACAAGTCGCCACTTTCCAGACGTTTTACAACATCCTCCAATTCCCTCATGGCATCTTCAAATTTTTTTCCCTTCATTGCGCGCCTATTCTCCTGCTGACATCAATTAATTTTAAAGGATTTATCCTTGCCCCATCAAGCCTTAAACCAAAATGAAGGTGAGGGCCCGTCACTCTTCCGGAAGAGCCGGATAATCCAATAACATCTCCTTTTTTTACCATTTGTCCAACATTTACAAGGGGTTTGCTCAAGTGAAAATACATACTGTGAATACCGCCTCCGTGGTCAATAATAACACTCACACCACTAAAAAAACAGTCATCTACTAATACAACTGCGCCATTGTTTGTTGCCTTAACAGGTACACCTTCTGCAGCCTTAAGGTCAACTCCTGAGTGAGGAGAGCGTTCCGACCCATTTATAATGCTCCTTCGGCCAAAAGGACCAACTACAGGACCATTTACCGGTCTTACCCATGCCCCTTTCCATAAGGGATTCTGATTGGATCTCAAGAAAAGCTTTTTTATTCGGCGAGATTCACGCTTAACCCTCTTTAAGGTTTGTTCATCAAGGGCCTCCATGCTTTTTGGAACTGTCAGCCGCCTGACGCCATAATCCTTTTTGAATACATGGATAAATTTTGTATCCGTATGTTCACTAACAATTGTTTTGAGTTTATACTTCCCAGGTCTTAAAGTCAAATCTGCACCAATAAATGCCGTCCAAACCTTATTTTCAATGCCTGGGGTCAGTGTAATATGTTTTTCATTCCATATTATCTCCGGCTTGCCGCCTTTATCGCAGTTTACGGTTAAAATACCAACTTCACCCTGACCTATTTTTGATGGTGTTACAATAATATAGTCTATAGCCGAATGGGAGACCTTAGCAGATAAAAGGTAGGCAAAAAATGACAATATAAATAAAAAATAAATCTTTTTTTTCACGCCCGTTGAACCCCATGTTTTTTCATTATTTTTCTTTGCGCCTTTGCGAGAGAATTTTTTTGGTTTCGATTTACCCTTGTTAGTTTTTCACCGTCTTCTTTACTACACAGTCCATATGGCCCTTTGCAAGGAGGATGTTAACGCTATCTCCAGTTTTTACCTTTGCAGGGTCCTTAATAATGTTCATTTCAGGCAATATTCTCGTAATACTATATCCCCTTTCCAAAACAGACAGTGGATTCAATGAATCCAGTTTATTCCTTACAGAGAAAAGCGTACTATTCATCTTATCTAAGGTACCTTTAAGCGCCTGCATTAGAGAGTGATTAAAAAAGTTCAGCTCCTGACGTTTAAAGTTTACAGCATGGAGGGGGCTATTCAATAGCAGTTTCTCCATAGAAGACTTTAAATCTATACGATTTTTATCAATACAAATCTGGCCTAATTTGAGCAGCCGGCCGTACAAATCGTCAAACCTCAGCCATGCATCAGCAAGATCTCTTCTCGGGTCCTTAATGCGAGATGACAGGTTTTTAATCCTATCCATCATCATGTCTATATGGTAATTAATCGATATTTCAAGCCTTGATGAAAGTAACCTCAGCTCTCTTTCTATGCGTTCTTTCTCAGGGATAATTAATTCAGCAGCGCCTGATGGTGTAGGCGCCCTAAGGTCTGATGCCATGTCTGATATTGTAATATCTATCTCATGCCCTACTGCAGACACAACAGGAAAAAGCGATCGCCTGATTGCATAAGCAACCTCCTCCCTGTTAAAAGGCCACAGATCCTCAAAAGATCCTCCCCCCCTGGTCAATACTATAATATCAACTTCTAATTTCCTGTTCACTAGATCTAATGCCTCAACTATATCACCAACGGCCTCATCTCCCTGAACCCTCACAGGTACAATAGTGATATTTAGATTAGGCATTCTTCTAAGGGAAATCCTCAAAAAGTCTCTTATTGCCGCTCCTGTAGGAGAGGTTATAACTGCTACCTTTTTCGGCATAAAAGGGATTGGTCTCTTTTTTTCCTCGTCAAACACACCTTCGAGAGCAAGTTTCTTTTTCGCCTGTTCATATGCAGCGGCCAATTCACCAACCCCAAGAGGCTCCAAATAATCAAGGATAATCTGATATTCCCCCCTGGGCTCATATACCCCTATTCTACCCCTTACAATAACCTTCATACCGTCTTCTGGGATAAATTTAAGATAATTAGCCTGCATTCTGAACATCACAGCCTTTATTTGAGCGCTTTTATCCTTAAGGATCATATAATAATGTCCGGATAAGGGGCTGGCAAAGTTTGATATTTCGCCTTCTATCCAGATAAAATCAAATTTTTTTTCTATAAGTGATTTAATCTCTGATGTCAGGGAACTAACCGTATAAATATGCGGTGGATTAAAAGATAGGTCCATACAACCTGCAGAAATACGTTAAATTCTGATAATACTTAAAATTGCAATAAGCCATTAGCGCTTAGCTATTAGCCTCATAATAACAAATGGTTACAAAATAACGCAACAGCATCAAGTAGTGAGGCTTCCTTTTGAGGAAAAGGGCCTACTGTGCCTGCGCCACAGCGCGGCAGGCAGGTAACTCATTCTGTTTTTCGGGCTGGCGGCTAATAGCCAAAAGCTAATTGCAGGTTTTAGGTGATAATTAAAATGTTACTTATGGTTTTTCTCGAATTCCCTCATAAAATTCGCCAAACTTTGCACACTATCAAGGGTTACTGCATTGTATATGGATGCCCTGCATCCCCCCACAGACTTATGCCCTTTAAGGCCTAAAAAGCTATTTTCCATTGCCTCTGACAAAAAACTTTTTTCCGACTCCTCGTCGGTGAGGCGAAATGTAACGTTCATTATAGACCTGCTATTAACTTCTGTAGTGCCTTTAAATATCTTGCTTTCATCTATTACCTCATAAAGTAATGATGCCTTTTCCTTGTTTATTCTCTCTATTTCTTCCAGACCTCCTATTGTTTCTTCCAGCCATATAAGCACCAGGTATATTACATAGATGGCAAATGTAGGCGGCGTATTAAACAATGATTTGCTATCTTTAAAGGTCGCATAACTTAACATGGTAGGAAGGTTGTCCGGGACTCTTTTTAACATATCATCCCTGATTATTACCATTGCAACGCCTGCCGGCCCCAGGTTTTTCTGGGCGCCTGCATAAATAAGTCCTAATTGGCTCATATCAATTGGATGGCTCATGAAATCAGATGACATGTCACAAATAAGGGGAACATCCTCACCGTCAGGGTATTGCTGCCACTGGGTACCCTTTATGGTGTTATTTGATGTAAAATGCAAAAAGGACGCATCCTTGTCCACTGTAAAGCCTGAAGGCAGGTAGGAAAAATCTTTATCTTCCGATGAGGCAATAACCCTTACATCCTTTCCCTGAATCTTTGCCTCTTTAATGGCCTTTGTAGACCAGGTTCCGGTATTTATATAATCCACAGGTTTGTCCGGCAGGGCAAGGTTCATTGGTATCATGCAAAACTGGTGGCTTGCACCCCCTTGCATAAAGAGCACGCTATACTCATCGCTTAGCTTCAATAATCGTTTTACCCTTTCAACTGCATCATTAATGACCTCATCAAATACAGAGGAGCGATGGCTTGCCTCAATGATTGACATTCCCGAACCCTTGAAATTAAGAAAACTATTCTTTATTTCCTCTAAAACCTGCAATGGCAGGGCTGCAGGACCAGCGTTAAAATTATGTGCCCTTTCTTCCATAATAAATCCCCTTTTTAATTTTCCTTAAAATTTTCTTGTATCATGTGAGAAACTATTTCCAATCCATCGGGACTCAGCTCATAAGGAGGCCTATCATCCAAATCCGCCTCTATAATATTATCGTTAAACGGCAGGAACCCTAAGAAGTTAAAGTCTTCCATATTTTTAAGCAGGAAATCCTTGTCTTTTTGAGACCTGATTTTATTTCCAACAATAAGTAAATCCTTGATTCCAAGCTCTTCAGACAATCTCTTTATTTCATTGGCAGTTTCCATACTCCTTCTTCCAGGCTCAACAACCACTATCATCTTATCAACGGCCCGTGCCGTCCCTCTTCCCAAGTGCTCTAAACCTGCCTCCATATCCAGAATTATAACCTCATCCCTGAAAAGTATTAGATGAGTAACAAGAACCTTCAAGAGAACGCTTTCAGGGCAAATACAACCACCTTCCGCTGCCTTTACTCCTCCTAACACCATTAGCTTAACGCCGTCGGCATCTATGGAAAGTTTTTCCGGCAAATCACTTACCTTAGGATTTATCTTAAAAAAACCACCCATAGTACCGACCTTTGAATCAGTTCTCTCCTCAATGAGGGATCTCATCTTAGAGATAGGTGTTATCTCAGAGGCATTCTTTGCACCCAGGGCCTGGGCAAGATTTGCATCCGGGTCGGCATCAATAGCCAGCACCTTTTTCCCAGCTTTCTGGAGAGATTTTATAAGAAAGGCTGCGAATGTTGTTTTTCCAACACCCCCCTTTCCGCTAATTGCAATCTTCATAATAAAAATCCTTTCTATTTTTAAAAAATGCATGTCCGTTTAAACAGAACACAGATAAAAATCTACTTTGCCCTTGCTATCAAAGGGTAGACAATCATGCTGACCAATTCAGAAATATCTTCGGCAGAGAGAAAATCGTTCTTAATTGCACTATCAAATAAAATTGTTCCATTAGGTGGAAACTCCTCATCTCCCCTCCATATAACAAATGTTACATGCACCTTTGGAAATGCCTGGACAGTAACAGACACATCCCCGACGGATGCTGTTTGCGCGGCAAAAAGTTCCTCTGCCAGTTCCGGTAGCTTATCCGGATTGCCGCCAAAGGCATTAACAAACGGATCTTTTGACCTGGCGTTAAAGGAACTGAGATAAAACCTTGCTGAAGGAATTTCCTGATAGGCAATAAGTTCTCCTGTAAGATCCTCTTTTTTGGCGTTGTTCAGGTAGTGCAATATCAATATTTCTTCCTTTATTGCCATCTCTTTATCAGAATCCTGAAAGAATTGAATTTCCGGCCAGCTAATGCTGATCATTCGGTTTAGGAACATAATCTTTATAAGGTCCGGGCCATCCTTATTTTCTACAAACCGACCGCCGCTTAATCGGCACAAATGTAGAGGGTTTTTATTTCTTAATTCCTCTTTTCCAATCTCTAAGGCCTTTTTAAAGTCATCTATTCTTGCCATTTATCACCTTCTAATAAATTTAACGGTAAACGATTGCTAAAACTTGAAACTTAGTTAAACGCAAATCAAAAGTCAATTATATTTCAATTTTTAAATATTTTTATTGACAATAAAAATGCCTTAAGGCATAAAAAAAAGCTCCGTTATGAAATGAATACCTTGAAAAATTTCATGCGGATAATTATATTGCTAAAATAACTTAAAAGAAAGGACGTGATTATCATGGTTTGTACAACAGTAAGGAATGGTTCAGAATGCATTTTTATGAGTAAAAATGGATGCCAGTTTAGTGGCGGCAGTTGTCATCCAATCACTGATAAATGTGACGGCTGTCAGAGAGTAGTGGAGTATCTCTCCGAAAAATACTGTATGATTTTTCCTGACCCTGCAAGTAAATGGAAGAATGGAGCCTGCAATATGGCTACAAACATACAGGCCGAAGTAAAGAAGGTCGGAAACAAAATAAATCCCCTCAAGGCCTCTAAAAGATCCCATTAAAAAAAGTTACAAAGGGATAATTTCAGCCCTTCCGTGTTATATAGATTTAGTAAATAGTATATATACACAAAAGAGCATGTGTATTGGTATGTCCAATTCTCATGTATATTGCCACAAAGCCTGCCCTGGTGCGACATTATTGGGATATTGTATATTGGTTATTGATTTTTCAAGGATTTTATATCAAATAACTACTTTGCAAAGCCAGATCTGGGCCAGGGGCACTAAGCCACTAAGATTATTGTGTTATTGCATTAATGGTCCTGCTTGATATTTGGCGTATTGATATTATTGAGAAAACCTGACCACCTATATATCGTTTTATTTATATTTGTCTTTCCTTCGTGTCTTCGAGTCTTAGTGGCTGAATAGATATAATTATTGTTTGAAAATTGTTGACAATTATTTTTTAATAATTTAGGGTATTTTAAGTGTCTTGGCATCTTATTATGAATACTGTACATAAAAAAATTATATCCACTATCCAGACGGTAAGTTTAAGTCAGCTTTTCCAGCTCCTTTTGCTATTGTTGTGCCAGTTTAAACCACCAGGCCTGATAATGCAATAAACCTATTTAAATCAAATAAAAAAAAATCCGTTATCAGGCCAGACTTGATAACGGATTTTTTTATTTGATAACCTTTCAACCATTTAACATAAGGAGATCATATTATGTCAGATCAGATTATTATATTTGACACTACCCTGCGCGATGGGGAACAGTCCCCTGGGGCAAGCATGAATACTGCAGAGAAACTGAGGCTTGCTATTCAGCTTGAAAAGTTAGGGGTAGATATAATTGAGGCCGGATTTCCATCTGCCTCAGTCGGTGATTTTGAGGCCGTTCAACTGATAGCTGGAAAGGTTAAAGGAGCTAAAATAGCAGCCCTTGCAAGAACAACAAGAGCAGATATCGACCGTGCCTGGATGGCCTTAAAGGATGCCGAAAGGCCAAGGATAAACATATTTATTGCCACATCCGATATCCACTTGACACACAAACTTAAATTGAGCAGAGATCAGGTAAAAATAATGGCAATTGATGCAGTAATGTATGCCAAAAGATTTTTACCTGACATTGAATTTTCCGCAGAGGATGGTTCCCGTAGTGATAAAGACTTCCTGTGTGAGGTATTTGAGGCAGCCATTGAAGCCGGCGCAACAACCATAAACCTGCCTGATACCGTGGGCTATGCAATGCCTGATGAGTTCTCCCAGCTTGTACGTTATATAATGCAGCATACTCCTAACATGCATAAGGCCGTAATGAGTATCCACTGCCATAATGACCTGGGTCTGGCAACTGCGAATACACTGGCAGGTCTCAAGGCAGGTGCCAGGCAGGCAGAGGTAACCATCAACGGAATAGGTGAAAGGGCCGGCAATACATCACTTGAGGAAGTGGTTATGGGCATTTACACCAGAAAAGAGCAGGTTAACCTTACCACCGGCATTAACACAGCGGAAATTCACCCTACAAGCCGCCTAACATCTCTTATAACAGGAATAGTAGTACAACCCAACAAGGCAGTAGTTGGTGCAAATGCATTTTCCCATGAGGCAGGAATTCACCAGGATGGTATACTTAAAGCTCCTATCACTTACGAGATAATGCGGCCGGAAACAGTAGGTCTTTCGAGCAGCCGACTTCTACTTGGAAAGCACTCCGGGAGACATGCCTTAAAGGAAAAAATTACTAAGCTTGGTTATGAATTAAATAAAGAGGAATTAGACCGTCTTTTTGTAAGATTCAAAGAACTTGCCGACAAAAGAAAGGAGATATTAGACGATGACATAGAGGCAATTATAGCCGAAGAATTCCTGAGGACCCCGGATATCTATAAACTTGAATACCTTAATGTAATAAGCGGCACTGTAGTCGTGCCGACAGCCACGGTAAAAATGACTATAGACGGCCACATCAAACAAAGTGCAGGTTTTGGCATAGGCCCTATTGACGCTACCTTCAATACCATTGCAAAAATGGTAAAGACAAAATCCGCCCTTACTCGTTTTTCAGTAAACTCAATTACAGGTGGGATGGATGCCCAGGGTGAGGTTATGGTAAAACTAAAGGAAGGCGATTTTGTAGTCCTCGGTAAGGGTGCTGACTCTGATATTATAACTGCCAGTGCAAAGGCCTATATTAATGGTCTTAACAGGCTTGAATATGTTAAGAGAACCTCAAGAGCTTAAGCACAATGAAGTTTTATTACGAATATTATAAATGAGTGAATATTTTTCTTGACATTAAAGTTCGAATCGAGAAAACTATACAAACAAAAATTGGGGGATCGTTTAGTGGTAAGACGACAGGTTCTGGCCCTGTTAACCGAGGTTCGAGTCCTCGTCCCCCAGCCAGCGTTCATCCCACTTCACTATAGAGGTGGTTAAACATTTATGGTCCCATCGTCTAGTGGTCTAGGACGCCGGCCTCTCACGCCGGTAACACGGGTTCGAGTCCCGTTGGGACTACCACAATAATAACAAGGGGTTAGCCCAGTCTTGCTAACCCTTTTTTATTGCCTCAAATATTTTTTCCAACCCATTTTCCAACCTTTATGTTTTCCTTTTAACAAAATAAAAATTTTGACCAACGTGTTTTTTATTCATACTTTTCTGTTTTATTATGTACCCATAATATCAAAAAGGAGCCCGTTTTCGTTACAAGGCATATGGAGGAAATGTCTGACGAGGAAGATGTAATTATGGAGGCGTTAGCTATTAAGGATTTTCACAATAGGCGCCCAAAGTTTAAAGGTGTTGGTTCGAAGTGACAGCATAATTCAATATTGGCAAGCCATAGCGCTTCTTAGCTTCATAGAGCCACTAAAGCGAACTTCTGCGATCCTTGGCAAACTTCAGCAAAAACTCTCTTTTATGACAACGGTGAGTTATATGCCATATCTGCCTCGGAATATAATGTCTTTTTGCTCTTGCCATTGATTATTTTGAATAACGCGGTTTTTGCCCCTGAAAAGTTCAATATAGGGCCTAAATAAGGGTGTTTTTATGGTCTTTATTTAATAGTTCTAAATAGTTAGCGTGGCCCGACCCCATCTCGCATTGCAATATAAGAGGTTCCACATCTGTTTGTAAGTCATTTTTCAGCCGGCAGATTCGATACGGATTAGTCGGTGACTGGATATGGTTTACAGATGGCCACCTGTTACCATATACCGGCAAACAGAAGGTTCATTACGCTTTTAATACACAGCACAAAATGATGATGCCGGGACAGACAAACATGGTTACATGCGATATAAGTGGGCGTATTGTTGATTTCCAGATTCAAGAAGGAAAAGGCGACCTTAAAACACATATTGTTGAACTGAAGAAAAACTGGAAGCAGGACCTGACAGAGATCCCCTTCATGGTATTTGACCGGGAAGGGCATGGTGCTCCATTTTTCAACACTCTTATAAAAAATAATGTCCCCTTTGTTGCCTGGGAAAAACATGTTGATTCAAAAAAGCTCAAGGACTTAGATGAAGATTGTTTTACTGAATCATTTGAGATGAACAACAAAAAATACCGTATTTTCGAGG
>Ga0307990_1004359_pt1 | contig 10434 bp, 5 predicted proteins | sample EllFjometagen129_FD_203168 | JGI IMG/M metagenome (GOLD analysis project Ga0307990, IMG submission 203168) | Marine microbial communities from Ellis Fjord, Antarctic Ocean - #129 | ecosystem: Environmental > Aquatic > Marine > Unclassified | place: Southern Ocean | collected 2014-10-08
CATCTTGTTTAATAATCTCCCAAGAAACTTTGTTACATTCTGTGCATGGAAGAAATTCTTTGCCTTGAATGTGTGTTTCCACATTTTTACATTCAGTACATTTGTACATACCAGAAGGAGAATTAGTATCCATAATTTACCTACCTTTTTGCATTAAAGATTTCCGATTTTTTAAATTTTTTATTTATTAATTAGAATTTGCTTCTGTAAGCGTACAAATGAATAATATTTGAGAAAGTAGTGTCAAGAAGATTAGAAAAAAAGTGAAAAGAAGAAAAAAATAATTATATCTCAAATATTACTATTCATTAAACTATTTAGCTCTTCTATGCTATTCTGCAGCTGCATGTTTAATTCTACTTTTATATTGTACTGCTTACAATTTTTTATGGATATTTTTAATTTATGTATGTTTTTTTGCAATACATCTATTTTCCGTTCTTTGTTTACCAACTCTAGAATAGACATCTTGGAAATGGTACTTTTACCAGAAAGCTGAAAACAAAGATCGGAGAAAACAAAGTCGAGACTTGATCGTAAATTAAGAACATATTTAAAATTATTTTCTTTGAACCAAATTGAGTTAAATCTCCAGTCTATAATAGAGAGATTTTCATTGGCAGGATGAGTGTGCTTTTGTGCTGCAGAAACTAAAAGCTCTTTATTATAACTAGCAATAAGGATAATATGATATGGTATAAATTTATCAAACAGATCAAACAGAATTACTGGATAATCTTTCTTTTTCAATTGGATCTCGAATATGTGTATCTCTTTTACTTCATCTCCAGACAAGTTAATTGAACTGGAAGATAGAGTGTTCAACAGCTTTATCCTGCTAATAAAATCAGAAAACAACCTCTTTTGTTTTGAATTTAGAAAGCTAGCGAAATTCTTTTTTGGAACTAGCTTATTGACTTGTGTGTTAGCAGGTAGATTAAACATTTAACCTACAGAATAATTAGAAAAGAAACTAATTTAAAGTCATCAATCCCTTTTAAGCTATCGTTAAAGATTGTAGTTCCACCAGATTTAAAAAGAGACAGCATATCCTTTTCTTCGTCAACTTGGAGAATGTTTGCAATACAATTTCTCAATAAGACGGAATATTTCTCCATGTTTTGATAATTATCAGTCTGTTTACTAAACAACTGGCATAGATCAGGATCAGGTGATTGCTTTCCATTACACAACAATCTTAATGAATCCAATATATTTTTGGCATCAACGTGATTATATTTAAGATTTCCATTATCTTCTAGATATACAAGATAGTATGGGTGGAGCCGATTTGACTTATTAATTTTTAACTCTTCATTAATATTTTTTAAAATGAATATTACTCCTGGTTCCAAATCGTATCTAGCTGAAGAAATGGCGTGAAGACCATCTGGAATATTTTTTGGTTTACCATATTGCTTCAATAGATTTGTTAAGTCTATACGGAAATCATTTAAGCCTAAATCTGTAATACTGACACCTTCTTTCAGGTCTTCCAGATCCATAATCTCTTCTTTTAATTTCTTAAGTTGAATTGATCTATACTCCAAATCTTTTTCTTCTGTATTCAGAATATTATCATCCCCGGTACTTGCCATATTTGAAATCATCATTCTATTTTCTACACGTTGTTTTAAGTTAATGTAAGTATCTAGCGTAATATCTGGCCAAAAATTAACTAAAGTTATGCTTTCATTTTGAGAACCGATCCTATCTATCCTACCAAATCTTTGAACAATCCTGACAGGATTCCAATGAATATCATAATTAACAAGAAAGTCACAGTCTTGTAGATTTTGACCTTCCGAAATACAATCCGTAGCAATTAGAACATCGATACTATCTTTGATATCAGGATAGAGCAAATCTTTTCTTTTGGATTTGGGAGAAAAGCATGTTAGCATAGTATTTATTTCAGAAGGAATCGAACGTGTAGTACATTGCTTTTTTGTACCAGTTATCAAAGCAGTATTTAAACCGACATCATGTTTCAAATCTTTTTTCAAAGCACCATAAAGATAGTTTGCCGTATCAGCAAAAGCAGTAAAAACGAGCACCTTAACATTATCTTTATTTATGGGGTGCTGAATCTTTTCATTTATTATTCGTTTGAGATGCTGAAGTTTTGTGTCCGCCAAATCCTTAATGGGATTAATTAATTCCAGCAAATCTTGAATGATATATAAATCTGCAGAGAGATCCTCTTTCCATCTAGTAAGATCAATATCTGATATATGCACTTTTACCTTTCGACCTATAATGCTTTCTTCATCTCCCCAATCAGGATCCCAATCTATGTCTTCAATCATTGAAGTTGCTTGCATATCAGAAATGGTCTTCCCTTTCTTTATCGTTTTTAGTGCATCTTCTATCTGCACTAAAATATTTCTTAATGTAATACCGAAAGAATGAACTGAACTTTCTAAACGCTTAAGCAGGTTAATTCTCATAAGAATCTGTAAACTTCTCTCACGATCTACTTGTGAAAAAGTTGAACTTTTAACTTTAATGTCGTAAAGATCAGCATAATGTTTTACCTTGCTAGGTAAGATATAGCCAAGCGGTGAATAGACAGATAGATTAAGAAGTGAAAGGCGTTCAGCAATAGAAGTATATTCAATATTTGAACTGTCTGTGAGAGCACTTTGAATTGAAATCGGCTTATTCCTGGTTGGGAATTTACCAATTTCTGAAGTATCATAATAGGATGTGATATGTTTACGGGATCGAGCTATAGTAAGGCTATCCAGAATCTCAAAGAAATCAAAATCAAGAAGCTCTAAAAGCTTTTGAGTGGTTCTTTCTTTTGTGCGAAGCCTTGACCAAGTATTGAATGATTGTTGAGCTCGTTTGAATATTTGATCAATGCCTTTTGTAGTATTCAACTTCCCATCAATATTGCCACTATAACCTTCATAAGCAAGAGCTAACTGATTCTTAAGATCGTTAAAACGATTATTTACTGGGGTAGCTGAGAGCATGAGAACCTTGGTTTCAATACCTTCCTGAATGATCATTCTCATTAATCTCTGGTAACGGTTTTCATTTTTAGAATAGGTGTTGTTATTTCTGAAGTTATGAGATTCATCAATTACAATAAGACCATAGTTACCCCAGTTAACATGAGCCAAATTCCGACCATTGCTCATACCTTTTTCCCTAGTGAGATCTGTATGGAAAAGAACATCATAACGAAATCTATCTTTTGCTAACATGTTATTCTTATCATTATGACGGAATGTGTTCCAATTAGCTTCTAACTTTTTGGGACATAAAACGAGAACATCTTTATTTCGTTTTTCGTAATACTTTATAACCCCAAGTGCTGAAAAAGTTTTACCTAAACCAACACTGTCGGCTATGATACAACCATTATATTTTTCTAGTTTATTAATGGCACCGATCACTGCATCTTTCTGAAAATTGTAGAGCATCTGCCAAATCTGAGTTTGTTTAAAACCAATCTCATCATCTGGAATACTATCTAATGATATATCGCTAAGGAAATCGTTGAAAATATTATAGAGTGTAATAAAATATATGAATTCAGGACTATTATCTTGATAAGCAGATTCAAAATATTCTTGAACAAAAGAAGTAACATCAACTAGACTATCATGATTATGCCAGACCTGATTGAACCAATCGAGATAAGCTTTGCTTTGTGGAAATCCTGACTTTGTGATAAGCGTGGGGAAACCTTTTCGATGAGAAAGACCCAGGTCAATAGTTGTGAAACCATCCATACCGTTATAAGCATAATCTTCTTTACCACCTTTATCTAAATGTATAACATTTTGTAGAGGTAGGTTGCTATATTTATTACTTTTGAAAGTAACCTTTTCTTTCACCCAATTTGAACATTCCTGCGCAATAGCACGTTGATTAAGATTATTCTTAAAGCGAAGCTCAAACTCACTACCACTTAACAGCTGGTGATTTAAAGAATCTTTTGACTCGTTATGTTTTTTTTCTTTGATAAAAGTTGGTGTCGTAAAAATAAATTTGAGATCATCGATAGAAGATAATTCTTTTTTGAGAGCTTGGAATGCATAGATAGAGAATGAAGAAGCTGCAATTGAAAGCTTCCTTCCTTTCTTTATCTCATTCTTCAAATCTTCTATCAAACGATTATTTATATTATCAATTGTTTTCATAGTTATTTTACCTGCACGATATTTAAAAGGTCTTCGTAAGTAACAACCTTATGGAAAAGGACTTGATCTCCAGCAATTTCTTTAAAATGCTCTGTTGCACAATGAATCTTTAGCTTTTCAATATCACGTAATTCCATATTTGATTCACTACCTTTAGTTTCTGCTACAAAATAAATATGACGTACTTTATCCTGATCGAAAACAATTGCCCAGTCTGGACTATAATTGGCTACGGGAGTTGTGATATGAAAACTGCGTGGAAGCTTTGCGTAGACTGTAACTTCCTCACTGTTTTCCAAAGCCTCGGCAAACCTGGCTTCTGTTTTGGAATCACTAATCAGGAAATCATAGATATGCTTTTTAAGTTGTTCCGATTGACGTAGCGCTTGTTGATCGTTGGTGAAAACTGTTTTGGCATCATGACGATCTTCTGTTTTATGATATATGATGTTATTAATGATGAGACTCGCTTTAACTTCTTTGATCAATTTGCTACATTTTGCTATGAATTCTTCCGGATTTTTTTGAATGAGATAAAACTGTTGAGGACGTATTTTCTTGAGAATTGCAACAACAGTACGTCGAGTAAGGTTTGTCTGCTCAACAATTTCGCCAACAATATCATATACAGTGTTTGTATAAATATTTGATTCCAGCTTTTTTGTTTCTCTTTTCGTTTGCTTAAAGCCTTCTTTATGCTGCAGATCTTCTTTGGTACTCTCCCCCAGCTCACCTGCTTTGACTTCATAACGACGTACACTTATATGTAGATCTACATTCAAACGATTAACACTATCTTTAATAAGCTTTTCTGTATTAAGTTTCACTTCGTAGATAGTTTTCAAATTGATCTTTTGCCACAATTCCTGAAATTCTTTTTTGAAGAAATTTTGATTAACACCGATACGAACATCTTTGCGTTCATCTTCTGGTTTAAATTCTTCACCAGTATAAACGGATTTAAGAAGTGAAGTAATATCCTCGCGATACTGTTCTAAACTCTCTGGTAGAGGAACATTACCCTTTTCAATGAGCTCTTTACCTTTCTCAGTAATCTTATCATCATCATCAAGTATATCATTTCGAATAAGTACATTATACACCTTTTTAGCCTGCTCTTTAGTTATGTGTACTTTTCCTCCAAATATATCTGTAACTGTCTTACCTACAAAGAAATCAACCTCTGCTCTGATAGGACGATCTCGTAGGGTTGAAGCAATTTCATTCTGAAGGCCATTAGCAAAAGCTTCATAACTTTCGGATGCAACGACCGTAAGTTTGTTGATAAGTTGAACTTCCTCTCCTACCATTTCATAATCTAAGCGAACTCCATGTTTATTTACACAAAGTCTCATCCCACGACCTACTTCCTGACGACGTCTGATAGTTGCATCGGAATGTTTGAGAGCACAGATTTGGAAAACATTAGGATTATCCCAACCTTCTTTGAGTGTGGAGTGAGAAAAGATAAAACGAGTAGGTTCTTCGAAACTGAGCAATCTCTCTTTATCTTTCATAATGAGGTCGTAAGCACTGATATCATCTGATTGAGTTTCTTCACCCTTTTTCTTGCGGCCAGTGTGAGGATCTACCAGTTTATTTTTCTTATCGATAGAAAAATAACCATTGTGAACTTTGGAAGCTTCATCTCGTTTAAGATAGCTCAAGTAATCATCTGGCATGTATCCTTTATGAACTTTAGAGGGATCAGTTTTATGAAGATATTCATTATATTCCTGATGAAAAAGATCAATGAATTGGTCTACACAAAGATTATATTCTTCTTCAAAAATCTGAGCATATTCACCCAGCAGTGGTTCACCAGATTCATCATATTTACGATATTTTTCTACTGAATCGATGAAGAAGAGTGAAAGAACCTTGATCCCTTTTTCGAACAGATGTTTCTCCTTCTCCAGATGTGAAAGAATTGTTTCCCGAATTTGAATACGACGAAAAGCTCTTTCATCTAGATCACCGATAGCTTCGCCAGAAAAAATTTCTATACCTTTCAACACGATCTTGTTGAAATATCCATCTATCTCCTGAATCGTATAGTTCTGGTATTGGGGCATATTACCTGAGAGTTGGTACAGATTTGCACCTTTAGACAGCTTCTCCCTAACCCGTTTGATGCCATTTCCACTGCGTTTCTCATATTCAATTAATGCGAGAGGTGGTTTATTTGTACTAATAATAATCTGCTCCAGATAGAGATAACCTGTTGTACCAGTGCTACCTTTCAAGTTTATACCTTTCACTTTGATCTTCTTAACAAGCTTCTGATTATAGGCATCTAAAGCATCAAGACAAAAGACTTTATTGTATTCTACTCTGTGTGTAGCAGAATAACGAATTGTGAAAAGAGGATTGAACTTTTGCATCATTTCCAGCGATACTTTTCCATCAACTGATTGCGGTTCATCGATAATGAGGATAGGATTTGTTTGAGAAATGATTTGAATGGGAGCACGTGTGCCAAATCTATCCTGCTCTTTATGGATGAGAAGTGCATCTTTACCTCTCCTAGCATAGGCTTGCGTATTAATAATCATTACACTTATGCGACCATCGGCTGAAAAAGTTTCAATATCCTGAGGACTGGAAGAATTATAGATAAAAGGGTTGATCTTGTGATTGTAGAGTTCCTGAAAATGTTCTTGAGTTACCTGGAAGGATTTATAAACTCCTTCTCGAATAGCAACACTAGGCACAACTATAATATACTTGCTCCAACCATACTTTTTGTGTAATTCGTACATGGTGCGAATGTAAGTATAAGTTTTTCCTGTTCCAGTTTCCATTTCTATTGTAAGATTATAACCAGATCTACTATTACCTGCTCGAATCAATGCTGAACTTTCCACAATATCATTTCTGTTCTGAACCTGTTTAATATTACCCAACACTTGACCTTCTGTAACAGCTAAAGGACGGTTCCTGTAACCAATGGTTTCATAAAGTTCGGTTTCAAACTCGAGCTCACTTTGAACGGCTTTGGCAGCTTTGACTTTGCGAATAATTTCTCGACTGCGCTCTAATGTGAAACGCTTTGTTTCGAGAGGTTGTCCTTCAAAACAATCTACAATTGCTTTTACTGCATCTATTTGAAATTGCTGTTGCTTAAATTGCAGCTTCATAGGAGTATGCTGTTGCTTATGTTGCTGGACCATTATATAACCTTAAACTCTGTTTCGGGACTTAGTTGCTTAAGAAGTTGCTTCACATTCTCTTTAGCTGTATCATCTGTAAAGGACTTATCCCTGCATACAAGACGCAATGGTTTATATTTGGCAATATCTTTGGTAAAATTTTCGTCCACACCATCATCAAAGCAGGCAAGTAGAGAATTTCCAGCGACCTGAAAAAACTGCTTGTTACTAATACTAAGTTCTTTTATCTTAAGAGAAAGTGGTAAACCCCAATCCAACATAATCTGAGTGAGTAGATCCATTGGAGACCGACGTTCTTTAAGGTTATCTTCAAATAAATCCATCTCATCCTGCTTGTAGTCTTGAGGACGGTAGTAAACATCTTTCATGTTACTACTATCTAGACGGTAAACACGGAAACCAATATCTAGTTTTGAATTATTAGTGTCGAGTTCTGAGTTTGCATTTTCAAACAGAGAAGGTTCTTTTTCTTTCTGCTCTGATAAAATCTTTTTCCCAGCACGACGAATTCGTTCTTTGCCGATCTCACAGATGTTTTTATAACCTGCCTTATATGCTTCACTACTTTCATCTGTTTCTTCTGGTAATTGTACCATTATAAATTTAAGTTTACCCCCATCTTCAGCATTGAGTTGCAAGACAGCATGTGCAGTTGTAGCGGAGCCCGAGAAGAAATCGAGGATAAGATCGTCTGAATTAGTTTTTGATATAAACATTAAATACTTTATTAATTCCGATGGTTTAGGGTAATCAAAAGGAATTGCTAGTTCAGATAATTCTTTACTACCTAGCATATTTTGAAATCCTAAAAATAGATTATTGGGTCTAGCCTTTTCATCTTTCAAAGAATCTAAGTAATATCTTTTTTGATATAGAATCCATTTAGCTTGTTTTCCATCTTCATTAATTAGTTTTGAATTATTAGTTCTATTGTATACCACATTCCCTTTTAAATCCTCTTCACGAAATCTACTTTCAATCCATCGAAAGCTCTTACCATGTGGAGTAGAAATTCTTTCACCATCAGGAGCAGTAACCCAAAATCTTTGATTGGGACGATAATCTAAATTTGGCATATATATAACAACTTCTGCGTATTTTTCTCCTCTCCGCAAACCCGACAACTCTGTTTTGTTATAAATCTTGGGATTAATATGATCAGTGAAAAAAGGTAATTTGTTTTCTTTTTTTGAATATGCTAATATATAATCAATTACTGGGTTGAAATGTTTACCTTTATTCCCTCCTCCTTTTTGTGACCTTGAAACAATTCCAATTCGATTATCCTGTCCAAATATTTCACAAAGAACAGCATCAAGATTTGTTAATTCATTTTCACCAATTGAGACAAATAAAATTCCTTTTTCGTTAAGTAAATTCCTTGCAAGTTTTAACCGAGGGTACATCATAGTAAGCCAATCTGAGTGGTAGCGACCGCTACTTTCGGGATTTTGGATGAGACGGTTATCCATTTCGTCGCGTTGCCCACTTTCCTCTTCGTGTTTGTTTTTTTCTACAGCAAAGTTATCTTTGTATACAAAGTCTCTACCTGTGTTATAAGGTGGATCGATGTAGATCATTTTAATTTTGCTTAGGTAGCTCTCCTGGAGGATTTTGAGGACTTCCAGGTTGTCACCTTCAATATAAAGGTTTTCAGTATTCTCAAAATCCACACTATCTTCCGGTACTGGGCGCAGGGTATTGGTTGTTGGCAAATTGGCTGTAACAATGGCTTCCTTTTTACCCGGCCATTCCAAGCGGTATCGCTCTTTGCTGCCTTCAATAATTTCATGGTTCAGCTCCTGCTTTAATAGATCGAAATCAATCGCTTTCCCTTGATCGGTCTCTGTTATACAATTGGGGAAAAGTTCCGCAACTTTTGCAACGTTCTCATTTACAATGTCGGTTGTTTTCAAGTCTAATTTATCGTTCATTTGAGCTCCTTGGAATTTGTACTATTTTTTCTTATTTTCTTCTAATTCTTTTGCACGCTCTGATAGCTCTAATACATAATCAAGAGTTAATTTAATCTGTTCTTTACCGGATAATTGTTCTGAAATCTCATTTAGAGCTAATGATTCTAAGTAAATTAATATGGTATTAAAAGCCAACAATTCATCTTTTGTAATTTTTTCGAACATTTCTTCATCAATGACTTTATTAAAAATGCTATAAATGGTTTTCTTTTCTGCATCATCGAGCCAATATCTAACTTGACCAGTTTCAAAACCGTCAAAAATTAAATATGTCAGTCTTCCTTGAAACGCATAATATGAAAAGAAGATTGACCATAATTTTGTACCAATAAATGGTCGAGTTCTTTGAGCTTGACTAAGAAGATCTGAAATAGATTCCAGATATTTTTTAAAGTCAAAAGAATCCTTGAAATCGGCAATCATTGAACCAGCAGTAGTTGGAAGTTTGATAATTTCGTCTTTAGTTAAAATAGTATAAAAAGTATAAACGGTTTTATTAAAAGATTCTCTAATAGACATCATTTTTGACCAAAGTAAATCTAAGCATTCTATTTTCTTTTGATTTGCACTTAATATTAAATCAGTACTAGTATTTGTTAGATTACTAATTAGTTGATTACTTTTATCTAATTCTGAACGGATTTTTTCAACTTTAATTTCTTGTTTTGTTTTCCATTTTGATAAAAATAACTCACGGATTAATATTGCTATAAATGAAACAATAGCACTTATACCACCACATGCTTTAATTAATTCCCATTTACTTAGTGTATCAAACCATTCAGCCATAGTAATCTCCTATTAATCTATTTCTGCATGAAAATAAAATGGTAATAATGGAAGAAGAGCTTTGTCTTCATCATCTAGTTTATCAAAGATATTTTTGAAAGTTTGTTCGAACATATTATTTTCCTTATAGTTAATTATTGTGATCGACCGATGTACTCTACATAAATCAAAAATACTTATGATTTCGTTTGCTCGTACCTCACAAGCCGAAATATATGTGTTTGCTGAGTTAAGATGAAAGATCAGCAGAACAAATCTTATCGATGAATCGTTTTCTTCGAAATACGATTCGTAACCGTGAAGAAAAATGGAAAGTTGGAGAAATGTGTCAAGAATAAT
>Ga0307990_1004360_pt1 | contig 10434 bp, 7 predicted proteins | sample EllFjometagen129_FD_203168 | JGI IMG/M metagenome (GOLD analysis project Ga0307990, IMG submission 203168) | Marine microbial communities from Ellis Fjord, Antarctic Ocean - #129 | ecosystem: Environmental > Aquatic > Marine > Unclassified | place: Southern Ocean | collected 2014-10-08
ATTCGGTAACTGTTCGAACCACGAAGAGTGCGAAGCTTTTTGCCCGAAAGAGATTTCCATCACAAACATCGCTCGTCTCAACAGCGAGTTCCTGACTGCCGCTGTCGTCGGCGAAGAGCAATAATACGGACTTTTGCAGACGGTGTGCCCGGCATTATCGATAACTGATGGACATTGCGCAAACCGGCAAAATCCTTCGCATGATCTATAAGCTTTTCGCTGCCCTCCTGATGACTCTTTCGGCTGGCCTACGAAGATGAGGACGATCAAGACGATACGGACGATCAAGACGATGCGGACGATGATGCAGGCAATGATTCTTCGATAAGCTCGGAGCAGTCTGAGGATGAAGATTCGGCTTGTTGCGGATAGGCGATGATATACGCAGCCTTGTCGGCAATATCCCCCTGTGCCATAATTCGCATCGCATTTTTGGATCAACGACCACTGATAGGGGTTTCCATGCATCGATTGCTTCAATTATTGACCGTCTGCCTTTTCATAACTCTGTTTCTCACAACTTCCGCCACCGCGGAGGATCTGAGCGCCGCGCAGATCATCGACAAGATGGAAAGCGGTTTCCAAAACGAGAACATGCTTATGCAGTTCAAGATGACAATCCACAGCAAAAGCGGCCAGGCGCGCGAACGCAAACTGCGTGCGCGGATGAAAAAAGAAAATAACCTGAGCCGCTCCGTGATAAGCTTTGAAGAGCCCGCCGATGTGCGCGCCGTGAAATTTCTCGTCATCGAAAACAAGGACCGAGACGACGATCAGATGCTCTACCTGTCGTCGATCAAGCGGGTGCGCCGCATCGCCAGTTCGCAGCGTTCCGGCAGTTTCATGGGCACCGATTTTTCCTATAACGATTTGACCAGCCACGATCCCGATGAGGGCAAGCATAAACGCCTGGCCGATGAAACCCTTGACGGGAAAGACTGCTACGTCGTGGAAAGCATTCCGAATGATCCGGAAGATTACGGATATGGCAAGGCCGTCTGGTGGGTTCAAAAGGGCAATCTCGTGGCGCAAAAGGCCGACCTGTACGACAAGTCGCTCAAACTTCAAAAGGAGATGAGCGCTTCTAATCTCGATGAGTACAAACCGGGCAAGTGGCTCGCAAAGAAAATCATCATGAAGAATGTGCAGAAGGGCACCTGGACGCAGATCGACATCCTCAAGCATAAGTCCGATGCGGATATTGGCGACGACTATTTCACGGAACGCTTTTTAAAGGATGAATCGAAATTATAGGGTACAGGGTCCAGGGTTTAGGGTTTAGGGTTTAGGGTATTGATCAGCCCCGCATCGGGGCGTCAGTTTGTAGACCGGTGCGTCAGCGCCGGGAATAAGGCGTTTGACAATTTCATTCGAGCCCGCGAAGCGGGCGACAGATTTTGAAAATCGCAATCATCGGATGATAACGACCCGTTTTTGTGTCGTCCTCTAAAGAGGGCTTTGTATGAATTGGTGGTGTGCGTAGGTACCCGGCGCTTGTGCGCATCGGGCTATTTTCCGTCGCCTCTCAACGAGGCTTATTTGGATTTGTCATTGGCTGGGCGGTTTCTGCGATGGATTTTTTGTCATAAAGAGAGTGTTTCCCGTCGGACCCGTAGATCATGGAAACTTCAAATAATTTTGACCAGGTTTAAAATACAATCATGAGGCGACCCCTGATCAAATTTGCATTCATGTTTTCAGGGCTTACGCTTCTTCTTTTCCTTGCCTGCCTCAGCCATGCCGCGCAGCAAGACGACTCTGACGAGTTTTTTTCAGATAGCCCCAGCTCGTCCTCCTCTGATTCCTCCGATGATTTTTTCGGGGATTCCGCTTCGGGCGCATCCCAATTTCAGCCGACCGGCCATCTTTCCGGAAAGATATGGGAAAAGATTGCCGGTGATATGCAAAAGGATAACGAGGACGAGTATCTTGTCTCCAACCTAGCCGTGATTTTCGCCGAAGCGGATTTCGTCATGTCTGAGGACCTGTCGGCGAAGATGTCCTTTCTGTTCACGCACGACGCCGACTGGAATAAAGAAGAGCAAAGCGCCAAAGCGGACCTGCAGGTTTGGGAAGCCTTTGCAAAGTATAAAATGGGCTCTGTGGATCTGCGGATCGGGCAATCCATTTGGGCCTGGGGCTTAACGGACATCGTCAATCCGACGAATATGATCAATCCCATCGACTTAAACCGCTACTTCGATATTGAAATGAACCTCGCGCGTTTGCCCGTGCTGTCCGCGGGCGCGACGTGGTATTTTTCGTCGCTGAGGCTGGAAGGCGTCTATCTGCCTTTTCACAGGCCCTCCAAATTCGCCGTCGCGGGCAGGGACACGGCGCTTTTGGGACATCGTTTTCCCCTATACGACCTCATTCGTTACGTCGAGGACGAAAAATCCTATCGCTACACCAAGAGGTTTTTGGATCACTGGATTCCCGACTGGCAGGAATCGATTGCAAAGAATATCAACGAGCAAAGTTATTACGACGTGAAAACGGAAAATATGGAAGACGATTTCACGAACGGCTCCGGGGCTTTGCGTTTCGGCGGCAGCGCCGGAGGTTGGGATTTCGATTTGATGGGGTTCTACCTCTGGGACCAGATACCCACGATCCACGTGAACCCGGAATTGCGGGACTTCCTGAACCGAATGGAAGAAAGAGAGGACACGGGATTTCCGGTTCCCGATCCCGAGGACGTGGAGACTATCGCCCTTGCTCTTTTGACGGATCCATTCCGCATTGCCTATCACCGGGTTTATGGTCCGGGGGCGGATATCGGAACGACATTTGGTTCTCTGTCGGTTCGGGCGGAAGGTACGGCCATCTGGGGACGGCCTACTTATCGCAAGGATTTCTCATTAGTCGAAAAATCGGTTTACAACGGCGCCCTGAATCTCGAATACGAATTTCCGCTGGATGTCACCGTGTCGGGCACGCTGATGTATTCTTTTATGGGCGAGTACGAAGACGACCTCATTACGAAGCAGGCATATCCGCTGATCTTCATCGGATTTATGGCCTCCTATTTTCAGGAACGCATGACGATAGAAGGCGCCTTCGCCTACGACTTCAGTCGGCTCGATGACAAAGAATGGGAAGAGGCGGACATCTTCGGCGAGGACGGTCAATTCAGCGCTATCGTTGATTGGGATTTCACCGACCGCTTTGCCCTGGGGGTCGGCGCGAATTATTTTTGGGGCGCGCGCGGAAGCCTTTTCGGATTGGTTAAGGAAAACTCTCGCACATTCATCGAAGCCAATTATTCGTTTTAACTAAATGCTGACTGGCATGAATGGCGTTAAGTTAAGGGAGAGCTCCAGGCTTAGCTGCGGGTGGTCCGTGTTTGATGCGCTGAGTGAATTGCATATTGAAAAACAGGTCACGGACAAGCTCTGCTCGCTGACGCTCACAGCGACTTGTCCATGCCACCCGCGATTATGCGGGTTCCGCCGCCAACTCGAATTCGCGCAGTGCGACCATCAGTTCTTCAATAGCTTCGGCGAGTTGACGAGGCATCTCAGCCATTTTCTCACCGGCGCGATGTTGCCACTCGGCCAGTGCGAGCTTCGCTGCGGCGACTCGTTTGTGCAACTCATCAATGTTTTCATAAGCCTGATCCGGCAACTGTTTCATGGCCAGAGTCAGGCGATCCATCAATTGCCTGAGAGATTCGGAAGTTTCGGTGCTGCGTTTTGGATAATGCGCCATGGTCTCCGAAATTTTTTGATGCAAGTCGCTTAAAGCCGTCATCGCTTCGGCAAAGCCCTGCGCCCACGATCCGGGCTGCGGCCAGGAGGGCGTCGGGATAAGGGAATCGACTTCCAAACGCGAGACGCCGCGCCAATCCGCAAGCCGGTCCATTATTGTATTGCGAACAAGATTGCGAAGCGCGGGCAGGTCTCGTTGATTCATACTTCGGGTCTCAATTGGGTCAAGCACCTGGATTCGCACTTTGGCGTCTTTCGTAAATATCCAGGAATGCTTTGGCAAGCAGTCGTGAGAACCATCGATGACTATTGGCAAAATCGGAACCTGCGCGTCAATGGCCAGTTTAAACGCGCCGTCATGGAAGGGCAGAACCCGGTCGTCTTTCGAGCGGGTTCCTTCGGCGAAAAACATCACCGAGCAGTTCCGGTCCAGCATGTTGCGGGCTTTGGCGTAGACGCCGCCGCGACTGTTTTTATCACTTCGGTTTACGGGAATGTCGCCAGCCAGTCGCAGAAGCGAACCGACGACCGGGAACTTAAAAATTGCGGTTTTGGAAACCCACTTCATATCCCAGGGCACAAAGGAAATGCACGGGATATCGGCCATGGACTGGTGGTTGCTCACCACCAGAAGATACTTTTATATGAATTTACGTAGGCTTGTAAGCTATTGAAATATAAGCGAAATCATAATAACGTCTTTTGCATGGTTGTCCATGTTTTGATGTGCTATGGTAGCGCTGTGGTAGCGTAAAGAACGGGTGGGAAGGAGGTGGTTAGGAGTGAGATTGACCAAGACAGCGATTGCTTCGGCAAAGTATGAAGGGGGAAACCGGAACTTCTACGCGATCTGGGATGACCTCGTTCCCGGCTTCGGTGTGCGTATCCATCCATCTGAAAAAAAGGTTTTCATACTCGTTTATCGGATTGGTAAAGCGAAGAAATTCTTCAATATTGGCCCAACTGAAGTCCTTACAGTTCAACAAGCAAGAGATCGTGCTAGGCGATTGCTTGTTGACGTTAAAGACGGGAAAGACCCGCAAGCTGAAAAAAAGGAAAAGCTGAAAAGTAAGACCGTCGGCGACTTGATTGATGCTTACATGGAGGATCATGCGAAAATTAAAAAGAAGAGTTGGTTGAAAGATAAGAAGAGATTGGAACGCCATGTCCGCCCCAAATGGAAAGGGCGGCTGGTTTCTTCCATCACTTTCAACGATGTTGATAGTTTGCATAGATACATAAAAAAGGCTAAGCCCAAATTCACGGTAGCAGGAAAACCCCGGCTTGATAAAGACGGAAACCAGATAATTCGAGAAACACCCTATGAAGCAAACCGCGTAGTCGAGATTCTGAGAAAAATGTTTAACCTTGCGGCGCAATGGGGATATGTACCTGCGAACCATCCGAATCCTGCCGTTGGAATTCAAAAGTTCAAGGAGGATAAGCGAGACCGCTTCGTAACCGAGAGGGAAATGCCAAGGCTTCTTCGCTCAATTGAAGATGAACCGAATATCTACATCAAGGCTGCGCTATTGCTTTACCTGTTGACTGGCGTTCGACGAAATGAACTTCTTACGGCCCGGTGGGAGCAAGTCAATTTTGATAATGCTGAACTTGAACTTCGCAAGACGAAGACCGGCAAAAAGCGGTATGTACTCTTGAGCATCAAGGCTATGGAGATATTGAAAAACATACCAAAGGAGAAAGACAATCCATTTATTTTTCCGGGACGGCATAAGGATAAGCCACTCGTTAATATCGACGACTCATGGAAAAGAATCAAAGACGAAGCTGGGGTAAGTGATGTACGAATTCACGATCTTAGACGGACCGTTGGCTCATGGTTAGCCTCGGAGGGCAGATCAATAGAACTCGTCGGGGAAGTTCTGGGCAATGAAAGTATTGAAGCCACTAAGGTATATGCACGGTTTGAAAAAAACGTAAAACAAAAGGCTGTAGAGCAACACGGTCGCAAACTGGAAGAGATAATGCGCGGAGATCAAACCAAGGCTGTCGAGAGATTTAAGGAGAAATATAGTGTACCAATTGATCTCATCGAGAGGGCAATTGACAGTTACAAGCAGAGAAACGTCGATGATTTGGAAAGAGCAGCAATTGAGTTACGTGATCTCGCCGATCTCGGCAATAATCAAAAAACACAAGACGAGAAATCGGCACATGAGGCTTTTTCCAATTTGACAAATGTGTTACTTCGCGTCCTGAAATTAGAAAGCCAACCTGTTCAAAAAGGTTCTCGACGAAAATCTAAGACTTTCGATTATAAATATGAATCAAAGAAGGCTATTGTCTTCATTTCTGATCCGATTGCACGTGAAATCATTCGAGAAATTGCTGCAAATATCTGCGCTCTCATTGATCGGAAACAGGAGATATAAAAGCGCTTGACAAACTTGCAGTAAAAAGCAGAATCGAAAAAACACTGAAAATTCATTGACTTAGCCGTATCTAGATGCTATAAGCCTCTACAGCACTTTACGTGCTACCGCTTAATGCAAGCGGTGTTGTGGGTTGTCAGAACCTGCGCGTCTGCCGAAAGATTGCCCGTCTGTAAAAAAGGCACGACTCGCCCATTTTGGGGGTCGTGTTTTGTCTAGCTCTCTCGAATATATCACACCAAAAAAACTTTCAGAGCTACTAAAAATCAAAGAATCTACGCTCGCCCACTGGCGATGGTCGAAGAAAGGGCCGTCCTTCGTCACGATCTCGCGGAGGTGCGTTAGGTATGAACGAGAAGCGGTGTCGGCCTGGATAGCTACGCACACGAATATTAACGCAACGGAAGACCCTGGTGAGTCGACTTAATCGTGATTATCGGAGCAATAGGCCGGATGAAAAATTGTCGATGATAAATCTCTATCAACATCTTCATGACGAGGTTTTCGACGTCAAAAGCAACGAACCAATAGGGGATTTGTGGGACGCCCTCGTCCAGTGTTTTCTTGGTCGCCCTGTGGACGGTTCTCATTACCCAAGTCCTCTACGAGCCTCATTTCAAGACCACGGTGTGGATGGTCTAAAAATGGTTACCGTACATAAGTTTTTTCAGAAGGGTGTTGGATGGCGAATACGCATATTTGCGACTGGCACCCCGCGTGACCTCGAACCGACCGTAGATCAAATGCTTGCGCCATTGCGTGGGCACAAAGGATATAAGTTGGTTCAGGCGGGATTGATCCCTAATTTGGAGGTCGCTGCTTTCATTCCTGAATCCGCTCTTCGTACACTTAAACGCCGGAGGGCCGACGAAAATGCAACTCGCTTTAATCGAAATGGCATTGAGGTTCTTTGGTCGGTTACGGACGATCTTAACCTTGTCTACCACGGTGGGCCGGTAATTCCTGTTGTGACCGTTGCCTATAGGTGGGCGACCTTGCCAAAACGCATGGTGAAGGTTGAGACGCGAAACGAAGTTGCGCTGGGTGATCCAAAATGTCCACGTTTCCCGAAGGCATTGTGGACGAGAAGTTCACTCGTTCGGGGAGCAATGGTGAGTCTGTTGTCTAAAAAATTGGGCGGCATCGACACACTGGAAAAGCCGGTCGGCGCTCGTGGTGTTCCAATTGATGAACTCCCGTTTGTGCTACCTCTAAATAACAAATGGACGTTCGCGGTACTTCTAATGCTGGATCGGAAAATTCCAGAAAAGCGCTGGCCGGAAATATTCGGATCACTCGGACTCAACAGTTCTTCCGTTCGTCAAGTAAAATACCGAGCCACCCACGAACTTCGTGAGCGGCAATTCATTTTCGGCACTGCGTCAGCAGAGCTTCAATTGACGGCAGAAGGCGCGTCAATGTGCCAGCTTCTTGTTGACAGAGGTAGCCTAGTAATCCCTTGGCAACGTGAGTTATTCAGGAATTTGAAACCATTCCAATCTCCCCTCGTTATGGATAGTCAGGTACTGACTTGTGTCCGTGTACAAGGCGTCAATGCCAAGAGAAACGGCAATGCTGGCGACAGATATTTCGGCGATGACGATGACTACCCTAACGGCAATGCTGGCGACAGATATTTCGGCGATGACGATGACTACCCTAACGGCAATGCCATAGTGATTGCAAAAACAGCGAGGAATTCATGTCAACGAATCGGAAAATTGAGGACACACTCGATTGCGCAAAATATATATCCGGTTGGATGTGTTTTCGCCGGGTAAGTTCAAGATGAAAGGCTTTTAGCCATGAAAGGAGGATTCAATGTCGAAGGAACATGGCACGGTGAAGCAGGAATCTGGAAATCACAATTCCGAGAATGAAAATAAGGCGGATATGCGCAACTTGGCAGGGATCGGATTTGATGAGCATGAGGTCGCCCTGGCCGACGTGGCTCAGGACGACCAGTTTGGCCGCCATGCTACCAAAGAGGGATTGCAATCATTAGCATCTAGCATCAAGCAACACGGTTTGCTCAACAACCCAAAATTGCATTCAATCGGTCAGAATCGCTACGGAATCGTCACGGGACGGAGAAGGATCGCGGCGGCAAAGTTGGCCGGATTGACAACGATCCATGCTGACGTTGCACCAAGGCAACTTACCGATGAAGATGTCCTTCGACTTGACTTGGAAGACAACAGGCAACGCGAAGATTTGCACTGCATCGACGAATCGATCCAGATCGCCCGTTATGTGGACATCAGGGCGGGCCTTTCTTCTTATTATCCAGACATGGATAATCCGCTTGCCAGAGTTCGTATAGTTTTGGCGATGGCCAAGCATCCAAATTTCCAGCACGAAATCGTGCAGAAAAAACAACCTGCCGAACCGCATTCGAAACGTGGACGCCCTCCAAGGGTTTTTTCGGAAGATGATTTGGACAGGTATCGCAGAGTGGTGTCTGCTTTACGGGAAGTATTACAATCGGGAATGACTCCTGTATCGTGGTTGGAACATTATCTGGTGCCAACATTTACGTTAGGCGAAGTGGATCGAAGGCGTGCAGTGGAATATGCACTTAGTCCAACGGAGGTGGAATGTTTACCTCAGCGCCTAAGAAAATGTGACAAATTAGGTGCTCCTCAAAAGCTCTCGGCCAAGCGTTGGGTTGCTCTTTCTACAGACAAGGGCTGGATCGTTACGGACAAAGGGCGAGAGAAAAAAAAGAAAGAGAAAGCGTCCGGCGATGCAATAGGTGATCCCAAACATCAGCCCGATGAATCTGCTGCTCGGAAGGATACAGGATGTGTCGGGCATTCAGACCTAGCCCACACACCGACTCCCGAATCCACAGCAATTGCGGCGGGCCACATCGCGCTACCGGTTGATCTCACTAATGCGGAGTTGCAGAGGTTCGCTCGCGAGTTGGCATCAGCACTTTATGAACTGAAAGCGGATGAAGGTCGCGTCTTTATGTTTGCTGGAATGATCCATGCATCATTCTGCGAACAAATGCCCCAAAGCGAATCAGAGACATCGACATCGAAGCAACCCGAAGGCTCCCAGAAGAACGCGACTGCGCCGCAACCTGAGGTCACTGAGGACGATGAGAGCATGAGCACCGAGGGGAAACCGCCGATTACAGCTTCGGACTCCGACGGTCAGGCGTCAAAGTCGAATTCTGTTAGCGCCGCGAGAAAAACTTCCGAGTCTGGTAGCGGCTCGGAATTCATGGCCTAAAAAATCTCCGAAACCGTTTCCCATGAACTGAACGGGGTACCACAGGATGAGGTGATCGAGTACCTTAATAAATTGGGATTCGGCATTTCCAGCTTGGACTTCGAGGCGGTTAAGATGAATAATCAGTATGAGGAGCATTTCAACTTTAAGGATGTAGAAGGAAGGATATTTCCACCGGAGATTTAGTCATGCTGTTACAAACGATTGACGATCTAATAAAAGCAACGGCGAAGCCGAATCCCGTCAATATCGCGGGATATGGCAGGGAAAGCACCCACAAGGGTTACCTTTCATGGATATTCAACGGGGATCGCTGGGAGGGCGCATCTGCTGCCTTTCTCGCGATATGCAAAGAGTCGAAAATGAGTCCTTTGCCCTTTCGGATCATCAAAAAAATATCCTGCGAATGGGAGTGGAAACTTGCCAAGCGCCGGAAAGTTGATCTCGTCGTGTTCGTCGAAACGGACACCGGAAAATATGCGGTTCCGATAGAACTGAAAACCGATTCGGGCCAAAGCGGTGAAAACCAGTTCGAGATTATGTCCGGCGGACAGATCGACGGGTACGAAATTCCATTGAGACTGATTTTCGCCTTGGGTTCGGCGGCGGTTCAGGATTTCAAAGATATCGGTGAGTTCATCAAGCTGTCCAACGAAGACCTTTTGAAAGCATTCGCGGATTGGAAGCCCGAAGGTTTTTTCGGCGACTGGATCGAATCGCTCTCGATAGAGGCCGCAAGAAAAGCCCACGGCCCAGAAGTTTATCGACGTTGCGTTTCAAAGGACAACCCGACCCTCAGATACAACAATTGCGGCTATCGGACTTACGACCACTTGATGTATTACGTCCTCGACCATGTCAGGTTAAAAATCGGTGACAGCCTCGGCCACCAATCTCTTTGGACACTGTATAGCGGCGGATACAATGCCGTCCTGAATTTCGACCGGCGGTGGAAACTGAGGGGCTTGAAAGCGTGGGTCTTTTTCGAGTTCAACAACTCGACCTTTGTCATGAAAATCCAGAATCAGGATTCCGACAAAGAACGCATTAGGCAACTGCTGCATTTAGTTCGCACTAATGCCGTTGAA
>Ga0307990_1004361_pt1 | contig 10433 bp, 5 predicted proteins | sample EllFjometagen129_FD_203168 | JGI IMG/M metagenome (GOLD analysis project Ga0307990, IMG submission 203168) | Marine microbial communities from Ellis Fjord, Antarctic Ocean - #129 | ecosystem: Environmental > Aquatic > Marine > Unclassified | place: Southern Ocean | collected 2014-10-08
GGATACGCTCAATTGTCCGGGTGAAATCGGGTACGAAACGGCTGTGGCAGTGCTCAAGGTGAATGAGGCTGTTGAAGCTGGCAAGAAACTTGAATTCAAGCCTGAAGATTTTCACGTTTAATTAGGAGATGTCACCCGGCATGGCTAAACAAATAAAACAAAGAGTACAGTGGATTACTATTCTGACTATGTTGCTCTTGATCGCAGGTGTGGCCTGGAGTCAGGAGGAATCTGAAGAATCAGGACGTCTTGGTGATTTTAGTGATGGCAGTCAATCCCATGCAGTGCATCATATTGGCCTGTATGTTGAAGATGGTTTTCCCATCTTTCCGGGCGTAAACGATGATAAACCCTTTTCCTTGTACACGACCTGTATTGGCTGTCATCAAATTGAAAACATAGAGGAATTTGTTGACGGTGTCAAAAAGGTTGACCCGGGCATTGAAAGCGGTTGGCACTTTAATCCAGTCCCAGATCCGAATTCTAAGGCCCCCGTGGGTGAACCCTGGATCTACTGGGATTGTGCCACAGGCACCCAGTTGCCCCTGTCGGATCGTGCTTGGCCCGGTACGTTTACTGCCAATGAAGCAGGCTTGTCTGCTTGGTGGAAGACCCGCGTTTTTGGCAGACACATGCCAGGTGGCGGATCCGGCGTATTGAAAGACTCCGAGCCCAAAGATCCAGGCGATCCTTGGGATCAGTCTGGAAACCTTGCGATAAATTGTCTGACCTGTCATGATGCAGAACCTCTGCATGATCAAGTACAGCAAGCCTTGTTGATCAAGAAGAACGCGTTCAAATGGGCTGGGCCGGCGACATCAGCGTTTGCCTATGCCCATGCGACCAAGCCTCGTCCTCGTGCAGAACATTTTGCGGATCTCATGCCTGCGATAGAGTATGATGAAGACCGCTTTTTCGCCGACAATAAGGTGCGTATGGACTTGCGTTCTGGTGACCTTAATGAGCGCTGCCAATTCTGTCATTCTACCACCCTGGCCCATGGTAATGATTCATCGTGGCAGGAGGATGTTCACATGGCGGCAGGGTTGTCATGCACAGACTGTCATACCAATGGGTTGGATCACCAGATTACCCGAGGCTATGAAACAGAAGCTGAGGTGACCGGGCGTCCTCAAGCGGCGACTGTGTCGTGTAAGGGGTGTCACCTTGGACAGGATGAAGCCAGCCAGCCAACAGCAGGACGATTTGGTGCGCCATACCCCATACACAAGGGGATTCCTACGGTTCACTTTGAATCGCTGAGTTGTACGGCTTGCCACAGTGGTCTATGGCCCAACAAGGATGCTACTGTGGCCGTCAAGACCTCCCGCGCTCATGCCCTGGGGACCCAACAGATCAATCGTGATCCCGAGGCTCTTCCGCATATTCAGATGCCCGTGTTTGCTCCTGGATCTGATGGTAAGATCGCACCTCATAAGCTGGTTTGGCCTGCATTTTGGGGTTGGCAAACTGGGGATAAAATCACGCCCATGCCCGTCTTGAAAATCAGGGATTGGGCCGGACGACTGTTAAACACAGATTCTGAAATTTCTCAAATGTCCTGGCCTGAATGGTCGCAACAAGATGTGCAAGACATTCTCGCGGTTCTTCAAACGCATGCCGAGTTTGGTGATCAAGCCGTGTATGTCAGTGGCGGGCAGGTGTATCGTCTGGAGGGCACAACCCTTGCCTCAGAGGCGCATGAGGCTGCCAAGCCTTATATGTGGCCAGTGGGGCACAATGTGCGGCCCGCCGCTCAGTCTTTGGGTGTGCGTGCTTGTCAGGATTGTCATGACTTGGATGCAGGCATCATGTTCGGTCAGGTGGCTGTGGACGGTGTGTTTGCCGATCCCAACGCGTCAGTGACTATGGTTAGCATGCAGAACATTGATCCGGCATTGGCCAGCGTGTTTGCTCGAACCTTTGTATTCCGTCCTATGATGAAGACGGTGGTTTTTGCTGTGAGTGCCTTGATCGCGTTGGTCTTGTTGCTGTTCGGGCTCAAAGCCCTTGAGCAGGTGGCCTGTTTCACAGGGCGATCTATGACCGTGCCATTTGACTTGACAGGATTACTCAAGAAGGCAGCCACTGGCGTGGGGGCATTGATGATCCTTATCCTTGCGATTACTGGATTTGCTCCGGGGACTATCACTGGGTATGGGCTGATGCTACATGCGACCTGTGCCCCTGTGTTTGTCCTGTGCATGGCCTACTTGGCTGTGGCTTGTGCCAAGGCCAATGCTTGTCGAGTCGCTGGTTTGGGTCTGATTCGTGCTATTAGTTTCTGGACACTGGCGTTCTTGACATTACCTCTGGCTTTAAGCGAAGCCGTGAGTATGCTGCCGTTGTTTGGCACGTACATGCAACATGTCTTGGCGTTGACCCACATTGTCACTGCCTGGGTGTTTGCCGGTGTCCTGGTGGTTTATATTGTCAGTGCTTTGGGTTCGAGAAAGTAGATGCTCAGTGCGACGACTAAATGCAATGCGGATTGGGCCGAGTGGCTCAATCTGCACAATAAAGAGTAGCTTAAAGATTAAGGAGAGTCAGAATGAGCGATAAAGCTGAAAAGAAGCCCGGCTTTTTGCCAGACTATCTGGCCACGGCCAAACCCAACCCCAAGGAGAATCGTGCCCCTTGGTTCAAGAATACCATGCCAACATACGCGGGTGTGTTTCTGTGGTTTGTATTCTGGATGGGGGCTACTGGGGCACCCAATGCGGGTGGTGTGTTATCCCATGGGATTATGGCCCCGATTGTCAGTTTGGCCATGGCCGCGTTGTTGTGTCACCTGTTTTACTATGTTGTTCTGGGTCTTCTGGGACAAAAAACGGGGTATCCCCTGTACATTGTGGGCACCTCGACCTTTGGTGCCAAGGGTGGTTTTCTCATGCCCGGTTTTCTCATGGGTGTGTTGCAGTTTGGCTGGCTTGGTGTGAACATCTTCTTTTCGTCCATGGCGTTGAGTAGTGTGATCCCCGTTTCTCCAAAAATTATCATGGTGGTCTGGGGTGTTCTGGCTGCGTTTATGGGATTAAAAGGGATTCAGTATGTGGCCCGTGTGGCGACATACCTACCTCTTATTCCGTTAACTGCGTTAATCGTGATGTTTGTGATGACCTTCAGTGGTTTAAAAACATTTGATGCTGGAGAATTTGTCCAGTTCCATCAAACCACAATGCCTAGCACCCCTTCGGCGTTGTCCTCCTTTGGGTTGTTTGCCTTTGTCCTGACCTATGTGATCGGTTTCTTTGCTACTGCGGGTGCTGCAGGTACGGATATGGGCACCAACAGTCGTGACAGCAGAGACGTCCATCTGGGTGGCTTGGTTGGCGTGGCTGTGGCCATCATTGTGACCGCAGGTTTGGCCATGTTGATTGTGGCAGGGTCCTATGGCAACCAAGAGATTACTGCCAAGGCGGTTGAAGCAGCCAGCGCCGCACAGGCTGAGGCTGTTGCAGGCGGTGATGCAGAAGCCGCAGTGGCGTTGCCCATGTCTGCTTTTGACCTGATCCCCGTGGTGTTGGGTAGTACCGCAGGCAAGTGGATTCAGTTCCTCCTGGCTTTGGCGGCCTTTCCTGCGGCCTGTTTTTCTTCTTTAATTGCGGCCAACAGTTTCAAGACCACCCTGTCCAAGGTCAATCCATTTATTTCAGTTGGCATTGGTACGGCCGTGAGTATTGCTCTGGCCATTTCAGGGAAGGCTGGGGAGTTGATTCCTGTTTTTAATGTGATTGGTGCCTCCTTTGGCCCGGTTTGCGGTGCTATGGCTGTAGACTATATGCTCAATGGGCGCAAGTGGGCTGGCCCACGTGCTGGTTTCAATCCGGCTGGTTGGTTGGCCTGGGGCTTCGGCTTTGTGGTCGGCATCATGCCTAATATGGGAATGCCTCTGCCGTTGGCTCCGTTATGGGCCATGTTGGTGGGTGCCGCGATCTATTACATCTGCGCAAAGATGGGACTGGAAGCGGAAAAGCTCGATATGCCTGAGTAAATTACACTGAACAGGCGTCCTGTTATTAAACAAGTGGCCTCTCCAGGGTTTTGGATGAATGATCCAACCTGGAGAGGCTTTTTTTATAGATATTGGAAATTAATCTCACGTTTCACATTTCGGCCCCTGGCCGCCGTCCCTTCTTATCTTCTTATTTTCTATCTTTTTAGAACGCCTGGATTTGAAAGTGCGTTTTTTTGTGACCTGGGGAAATCCGCTAAGAAGGGGCTTGACTGTACCTAAAAAAACGCTATAGTACGTGTTTTGGATTTTGCTGCGGATGTGGCGGAATTGGCAGACGCGCAGGCTTCAGGTGCCTGTGGGCTTAGGCCCGTGGAGGTTCGACTCCTCTCATCCGCATTTTTTACTCCTCTTTCTTTTCCTCAATATTGGTCACTGTGGCATTAAATCCTACGAGTACTGTCTTAACACCCGGATCATTGAGCAGATCATTACGTTTCTGTCGGATGTCTTCGGCTGTGACCTGAGCAGCCAGCTCAGGGGCATCTGGAGAAAAGTCTGGTTCCTCAAGTGTGAATGTCAGATGGAAGCGAGTATTGAGCCTTTCCTGCAGGGCATTTCTGATGGCCTCTGTTCGGTCGCTGTTTTCGCACATGGTCTTTTGAACTTTGGCACTGGGGTCAAACTTCAGGGTCAAGGTGCCATTTTTCCATTGTGCAGGCAAAGCTTTCGAAAGCAGGGTGATTGTACTGGGCCCCAGCCTTTCTGCGAGTGAGTTTAGCAGGCTTTCCCATTGCGATTTGAGGGCTTGGATGTCACCGTCCTGTGACGCAGGCATGGGGGCTTGAGAGACGGGCGTTTTAGACGTTTGTGAGGGTTGGTGTTGAGGTTGCTGAGCGGGTGGCGATACAGTTGGCTGTGGCGGAGTGGGTGACGCTGTATTAACGATTACCGGCTGTTTTTTTTTAGGCGCACCCATGGCTGGCTTCTGGCCTTGGCCAGAGGACAGTTGCGTGAGCAGAGTATCGATGTTGATGAAGTGGTCACTGAGTGTGAATCTCAGGATCGACGCTTCCAAAAGAGTTCTTGGGGTGTCACTGTTCTTGACAGTCCAGCGGAGTTTTTCCAGGGCTGTCACCCTGTAGATCAGGGCAGCTGCGTCAAATTTCTTGGCCAGGACTTCGGCTTTTTGTTTTTGCTGTTCTGTGAGTACGACCAGATCCGGTATCATACCCGCTGTGTTGATCACCATGAGGTCACGCAGGGCGTCAATTAAGGCGTCCACAATCTGGGCTTCACTGAGTCCGTTTCGAATCAGTGCATCTACCTGGGTCAGTGCCTGGGCAGCATCTTGCTGGCTCATCACGTCAATCAAGTCATAGATGCGTTCAATATTGGGTTGGCCGAGAAATTCCTCTAGCAGGTTGGTGCTTAGAGGGGACACACCGGTGCTGATGAGTCGATCCAGCAGGCTCAGACCGTCACGCATGGATCCATTGGCCATTTTGGCGACAGAGAGCACCAGGTCATCTTCAAATGGCACATTTTCCTGGGATAGCAGGCTCTTGAGGTGGTTCGCTATGTCACCTATGCTGATGTTACGGAAGTCGTATCGTTGGCACCGGGACTGAATGGTGGCCAGGACCTTATTGGGTTCGGTGGTGGCAAAGATGAACTTGACGTGGGCAGGCGGCTCTTCCAGGATTTTGAGCAGGGCATTAAAGGCGGCCACAGTGAGCATGTGCACTTCATCAATGATGTAGATTTTATTGCGGGCTCGGGCCGGCCTGTAGATGGCATTATCACGCAGTTCTCGCACCTGGTCAACGCCATTGTTACTGGCACCATCAATCTCAAGCACGTCGATGTCTTCTCCGGTGTTGATGGCCACACAACTCTCGCACTTGCAGCAGGGGGTGGTGGTCGCCTGATCGAAATTAAGACAATTGAGAGCCTTGGCCAAGATTCGGGCGATGGAGGTTTTGCCCACGCCGCGCGTGCCGCAGAAGAGGTAGGCATGGGCAATACGGCCTGTTTTGATGGCGTTTTTTAGGGTCTTCGCAGACGCATCCTGGCCGACGACATCGTCGAATGTTTGGGATCGATACTTCCTTGCTAATACCGTATACATGATTTTTGATGCTGTTTTGAAAAAAAAGGCGGCCGGGTTTACCACGCACAACTAAAGTATCGCTTATGGCTGCTCGGTTCCCCGTCTGACCAAATTCACGGCCTCAACCTGCATGGGACCCGGCCGAAAAATAGGCTGATTTGCGTGCTGTTAGGCGTATACGCTCCAGCGCGACCAGAAAAGACAGTATAACACAGCCAGGGTATTCTGCCAAGAGGAGAGTTGCATTTATTTTATTGCCGGGTTCACCGGTTCGAGTCTACGGTTGGAGGCAGGGAAAAAAGTTCTTTTCAACGAACCGTGAACCTTGAACGGTGAACCGCTTTGGTTCAATGCTTCATTTCGCCAGAGTATTACGTTTAAGATTGTCGAGCTAACACTTGCAGTTCGGCTTGATCGGGTTTAGGATATATTTGGAGTTGTGTAGTTGTCATCGTATGGCATATCTTTTTGATCAACTCAATAAGCCTCGATATTTGCTAAATAGGAGCTATGTATGAAGGTTAAGGTATTACTCGGTCTGGGGGCCGTCTTGGTTTGTTTGGTGGGGATTGTGTTGGCTGTGGATAGTAATTCTGCGACTAAAGAGGCACCCGTAGGCGTGGCTTTGGTAACAGATTTGGACAAAACAAGTTATGCTGTGGGTGTGGCAATGACCCAGAATTTAAAAGGTGTTGAGCTCAACTTAAATGCTTTGTGTCAGGGTATCCGGGATCAGATGGACGGAAAAAAACTGGCCATTGCTAACGCAGAAATCGGTGCGATTCTAAAGGCATTCAGCGAAAAAATGCGTAAGGTTCAGGAAGAACAACGCGCCAAACAAATGGAAATCGTTAAAAAGTTGGCCGCAAAGAACAAGGAAATCGGTGCTGCCTTCCTCGCTGAAAACGGCAAGAAAGAAGGCGTGAAGACTACGGAGAGTGGCCTTCAATATCTGATTATTGAGCAGGGCTCGGGCAACACACCTGCTGCCACGGATACCCTCAAAGTGCATTACACGGGTACGACCACCGATGGCGAACAATTTGACAGCTCGGTCAAGAGAAAAGAGCCTTTTGAATTCTCATTAACCGGTGGTGTGATCCAGGGATGGATTGAAGGCTTTCAATTGCTCAAAGAAGGTGGCAAGGCCAAACTCTTTATTCCAGGCGATCTGGCCTATCCAAATGGTAAGGGAGGGATCGAACCTTATGAAACTCTGATCTTTGAAGTAGAGTTACTTGAGATTAATCCGGCCCAAGAATAGCCATTTGCTGGTTTTGACTTAATTCTTTACAGGGAGCCTGTTTTTTGCAGGCTCCTTTTTTTATTCCCTTTGTGCGATACTTGACAGGGCCGTGGTTGGCATCTAAAGTGATTTCCTATGGCAAAAACACTCTACATCATTGACGGGCATGCGCATATTTACTCTGCGTATTTTGCACCCATGCGTGAATTGACCAGTCCTTCTGGTGAACCCACCAAGGCGACGTACATCTTTACCACGGCGTTATTGGGTCTGATTCAAACCTACAAGCCGGATTATCTGGTGGTCACGATGGACAGCAAGGCCCCGACCTTTCGGAAGGATATGTATCCTGAGTACAAGGCACAGAGGCCGCCCATGCCGGCAGATATGCCGTCCCAGATTTTTCGAATCGAACAAATTCTTGAAGCCATGCGTATTCCGATGCTCAGAAAAGATGGATTTGAAGCGGATGATCTAATCGGCACCCTGACCAAACAAGGGGTGGCTTTGGATATGGCGTGTGTTGTTTGTTCCCGTGACAAAGATATTCTTCAGCTGCTCAATGAACAGGTGAGCATTTTGGATATCAAGAAGGGCATCAAGACCACACCGGAAACGCTCAAGGAGACGCAAGGGATCACGCCTGAACAGTTCATTGAGGTGCTCGCATTGCAAGGCGATACTGCGGATAATGTGCCTGGAGTGGCAGATGTGGGGCCCAAAACGGCTCTGACTTGGATTCACAAATATGGCTCCATAGAAAACCTATATGCCCATGCAAACGAGATTAAGGGGAAACGGGGGGAGAGCCTGCGTGCTTCACGCGAGATTCTGGACTTGAGTAAGCGGCTGGTGACCATTGACTGTGATGTGCCCATGCCCCTGGATTTTGAGGCCATGGCTGTGACGTCTTCTGATACATCCAGGTTACGGAACCTGTTTGAAGAACTTGGATTTACTCGATTAATCAAGCAGTTGGACCAGGCAGGTGAGGGGCAAAAGGAGGGGACGGACACTTTAGAGTTGGTCACACCTTCCTCAGAGCGTCAGAGTCTCAAAACGGTTGAGCATACCTATACTCTGGTGAACACATCAGACAAGCTCGATCTGTTGTGCGATTCGCTAAAAGATGTGAACCTCTTGGCCGTGGACACAGAGACCACCTCCGTGCAACCCATGCGAGCAGATTTGGTAGGTATTAGTCTGGCCTGGAAGGCCCATGAAGCCTATTATCTGCCTTTCAAGGCGCCATTGGGAGAACCCTGCGTACGTTTGGCTGAGGTGCAGGCCAAGCTTGGGCCGATTCTGGCCAATGAGCAGGTCAAGAAGATTGGGCAGAACATCAAATACGATTGGCTGATTCTGGCGAACGCAGGACTGCCACTCAAGGGGATTGTCTTTGACACCATGGTGGCTTCATACTGTGTCATGCCAGACCGACTGAGTCATTCGATGAATGCCATGGCACTCGACTATCTGAATTATGAATGTATGTCCATTACAGAACTGATTGGCAAGGGTAAGAAGCAGGTCACTTTTGATGTGGTGGAAACGTCAATCGCCTGCGAGTATGCGGCTGAGGATGCGGATATTACGTGGCAACTCTATGAGTATTTAAAGCCTCGCCTGGAGGCTTTGCCCCAGATTGCTGAGTTGTTTCAGACCGTTGAAATGCCCTTGGTGCAAGTGTTGGCTGCCATGGAATTTCACGGTGTGTGCCTGGATACGCAGCATCTCAATACGATGTCGCATGAAATCGCCCGTGTTCTGGATGATGTGACTGACGAGATTTATAAACATGCGCAGAGCATTTTTAATATTGATTCTCCCAAGCAGTTGGGTGGGATTCTTTTTGACAAGCTGGGATTGACCTCTGTGCGCAAAGGCAAGACGGGGCGAAGCACAGATGCCAAGGTGCTTGAGCAGATTTCTGACCAGCATCCGATCGTGGAAAACGTGCTGCAGTATCGTCAGCTTCGAAAACTCCAAACTACCTACGTGGACAAGCTGGGTTCCCTGATCAGCCACAAGACGAATCGCCTGCACACCTCGTTCAACCAGGCTGTCACGGCCACAGGGCGTTTGAGTTCCAGTGATCCCAATCTGCAGAATATTCCGATTCGTACGCCTCTGGGGCGAAAGATTCGCCAGGCTTTTGTGGCTGAGAAGGACACGGACTGTATTCTGGCTGCCGACTATTCACAGGTCGAGTTGCGTTTGCTGGCTCACCTGTCTCAGGACCCAACGCTGATAGAGGCCTTTTCTTCGGACCAGGATATTCACAGGTTTGTGGCGTCTCAGATCTTTGCGGTGCCTTTTGATGAGGTGACCTCTGAGATGCGGTCCAAGAGCAAGGCGGTTAATTTTGGTATTATTTATGGTCAGGGGGCGTTTGGATTATCACGATCTGTGGGCATGAGCGTGGGCGAGGCCAAGCAGTTCATTGAGGCCTACTTCCACCGATACGGTTCGATACAGGCGTTTATGGATGGCATCGTGAGCGAGGCAGAGTCGCAGGGGTATGTCGAGACCATGCTCCATCGGCGGCGTCCGATTCCGGATATTCTCAGCTCAAATGCCAATCGTAAGGCTCAGGCCAGACGGCTGGCAGTCAATACGGTGGTGCAGGGGTCTGCAGCAGACTTGATCAAGCTGGCCATGATCAAGATTCAGCATAAGATTGAATCTGAGCAGTTGCCCATAAAAATGATCCTGCAGGTGCATGATGAATTGGTCTTTGAATTAAATGCTGAACGTGCCTCTGAACATGCCCTGTGGATTGAGAAGGCGATGTGCGAGGCCATGACTCTCTCTGTGCCGCTCAAGGTGGACATTGGCTATGGACCCACCTGGCTAAGCGGCAAATAGCCCTATCGCAGCAACGGTTTCGAGTGGGGTGTTTTGCGACTGGACTGCGTCCGGCTGTATCGACGATATACGCCCAAATCTATCTGACCTGAATTATTATAATGCCTCGGAAGATCACCTTCGCCACATACTTTTTGCGGCCCTGGTTCAAACTGCGAAATGATTCAACGCTGTGTCTAAACCAGCACTGAATATTCCTCCAAAAAAAAACAGCCAGTATCCTCGAAGAGAATACTGGCTGAAAATTTGCT
>Ga0307990_1004362_pt1 | contig 10430 bp, 6 predicted proteins | sample EllFjometagen129_FD_203168 | JGI IMG/M metagenome (GOLD analysis project Ga0307990, IMG submission 203168) | Marine microbial communities from Ellis Fjord, Antarctic Ocean - #129 | ecosystem: Environmental > Aquatic > Marine > Unclassified | place: Southern Ocean | collected 2014-10-08
GTGTATATTTCGACGATTCAAAGAATGACTATCAATCTATTCGGCTGGGAAAATGCTTTTTCACAGAACCGGAGCGATCCCGATTATGAAGAGGATACGGGAAAAATTGATATACCTATTCACGCATTCGACGTAATAATCGCCGATGAATGCCATCGTGGATACACGGCAAAAGAAACGGCCATCTGGCGGAAGGTACTCGATCACTTCGACGCAATAAAGATCGGCCTCACGGCGACACCTGCTCTACATACCCTGTCTCTTTTCAAAGAAGTGATTTATCGTTATAAGACGGAAGAGGCAATCCTTGCCGGCTGGCTTGTTGATTATGAAGCGGTAAAGATTAAATCAAATGTACGCATGAATGGTGTCTTCCTTGAAGAAGGAGAACATGTCGGTGTCATCGACACAACGACAGGGGTTGAAACGTATGACCAATTGGAAGACGAACGTGAATTTCCTACCGGGGAGATTGAGGTAAAAATTACGGCTCCGGAAAGTAATCGCAAGATTATCAAGGAAATAGCAAAGTATGCCTACAAACAAGAAGAAGAAACAGGGCGCTTCCCCAAGATACTCATCTTTGCAGCCAATGACCTTCCTCATACATCCCATGCCGATCAGATTGTCAAGATCTGTCGTGAAGAATTTGGACAAGGGGATGATTTTGTCCAGAAAATAACGGGGAGTCCAACTGTAGATCGGCCGCTACAGAAAATCAGAGAATTCAGAAACCGCCCAAAACCAAAGATTGTCGTTACAGTTGATATGCTTTCAACTGGTGTGGATATTCCCAGACTGGAGTTTATTGTTTTTATGCGTCCAGTCAAATCAAGAATCCTCTGGGTCCAGATGCTTGGGAGAGGTACCCGTAAGTGTGACGCGATCAATAAGGAAAGATTCACAATCTTTGACTGTTTTGACGGGACATTGATTGAGTATTTCAAGAATACAACAGACTTTGAGGTCCAAATACCTGAAAAGGAACCGATATCCCTACAGCAGGTCATTGAAAATATCTACCAGAATATAGATAGAAATTATTTCGTAAAAGTCCTGGTGAAACGTCTTCACCGGATTGACCGCACGATGAGTGGTGATGCCCGCGAGGAGTTTGCCCGATACATTCCTGATGGCGATGTAGGTAATTTCGCTGGAGAGCTTCCCGAAAAAATCAGGAACGATTTTACCAACACGATGAAATTACTGCGAGATAAGGATTTTCAGGATTTGCTGGTGAATTACGAACGAGCAAAAAGGACATTTCTGGTCGGATATGAAGTAGAAGATGATGTTTCATCAGAGGCAATGATCCGCGCCGGAAGCGACTATCAAAAACCTGAAGATTATCTTGATTCTTTTGCCCGGTTTGTAAGAGAAAATCCCGATCATATCGAAGCCATAAAGATTTTGCTGGAACGTCCGAAAGACTGGAAAACCGAAACTCTTAAGGAACTTCGTGAAAAGCTTGCACAGAATAAATTTCCCGAGAAAGAACTTCGTAAGGCACATAAACTCGTTTATAGCAAAGCGCTGGCCGATATTATTTCCATGGTCAAACATGCTGCCGTTGAAGAAGAACCTGTCTACACAGCAGAAGAGCGTGTGGATCGTGCCATGAAAGGATTTATGTCAGGCAAAGCCTTTTCTGGAGAGCAGATGAAATGGCTGGGTTATATCCGTGAACACCTGATTGAAAACCTTACGATTGATTTTGAGGACTTTGATTATATTCCTATCTTCGAAAGACACGGCGGCAAAAGCATAGCAAATACTGTGTTCAACAATGAACTTGAATCACTAATAGTTGAGATTAACTATGCTATAGCTGCATAATACCATTTATGCTTCCCTCCCCTTGTGGGAGGGATTGAGGGAGGGGAAAACTAACAATATGCCCGACATTGTAAACAAACTCTGGGGGTTTTGCCATACCCTACGCCATGACGGTATCGATTATGGCGACTATATCGAACAATTGACCTATCTTCTTTTTCTCAAGATGGCCGACGAGAAAGGGATTACTATTCCAAATGGCTGTACCTGGGAAGCAATCAAGAAAGAATCCGGCCCGGCTCTGATCGACCTTTATACAGATACACTTCGAAAATTGAGGAAAGAAAAAGGTCTCCTTGGCGATATCTTTGCCCAGTCTGTACCCCGTTTCAATAATCCCGTGAATCTCAAACGGCTCATTACCATGATTGATGAGGACGAATGGTCGGCCATGGATGTGGACGTAAAGGGCGCCGCATTTGAAGGACTCCTGGAAAAAGCGGCAAGTGAAGGGAAAAAAGGGGCAGGCCAGTACTTTACACCTCGGGTCCTCATTCAGACTATTGTAAGAATAATGAAGCCCGATCCCCGGGTCAGCCCTGATTTTACGATCTGCGATCCTGCCTGCGGAACCGGCGGCTTTTTGATGTGCGCCTATGAGTGGCTGATGGGTATTACAAAAGAGGCCCTTGATCGTGACGTCATCAAACGAATCAAAACCAAAACCTATTATGGCCAGGAGTTGGTTCCGCGGCCGAGAAGACTGGCCTTAATGAATCTCTTTCTCCACGGGCTGGAAACGTCCATATATCTTGGCGATTCGATCTATGAGCCCTACAAGGGCATCTTACATAACTGCATCTTAACAAATCCGCCCTTTGGCACCAAAGGGGCAAACCAGGCACCAGATCGGGATGACTTCACTATTGCCACAAGCAATAAGCAGCTCAACTTTGTCCAGCATGTTGTGAATATTCTCAAGGACGGCGGGCGTGCTGCCATTGTTCTCCCCGACAATTGTCTTTTTGAAGACAAGGCTGGCGAATTATTCGAAATACTCATGCAGGATTGTAATCTGCATACAATTTTACGACTGCCCCGTGGCACTTTTACACCATATAGCCCCGGTGTGAAAGCAAATGTCATATTTTTCCAGAAAGGCATTTCCACGGAAAACGTCTGGATCTTCGATGCCCGCTCCAATGTGCAGGGAATAACGAAAAAGGAACGTCCTTTAACACCAAAGCACTTTGGAGAATTTGAAGCATATTACGGCAGCGATCCCAACGGACAGAGTAAAAGAAAAGATTCAGGAGAAGAAGGGCGATTCAGGAAGTTCCATATCAGCGAAATCAAAGACAGGAATTATAAGCTGGATATAACATGGCTTAAAGACGAATCCCTTGAAGATGCCAGCCACCTGCCTGAACCGCAAGACCTGGCTGCCGAGGCCATTACTGAACTGGAAGCGGTGGTGGATGATTTGAAGGATATTTTGCAGTTGATTGAGATGAATGGAGTTGAATAAAAATGTCTGAATTGCCTGCTGGATGGGTTATCGAAAAGCTTGTTAATATCACAGAGAGAATAACCAAAGGTTCTACCCCTACATCTTATGGGTTCAAATTTCAAGATCATGGAATTCCCTTTGTTAAAATAGAAAATATTAGAAACGGAATAATAAATCACTCCTCAATTAAGTGCTTTATTTCCGAAAAAGCAAATGAGAATCAAAAACGCTCAATACTTGAAGAAAGGGATATCCTGTTTTCAATAGCCGGAACTTTGGGTGTAATCTGTATAGTAAAAAATGAAGATATACCGGCGAACACGAATCAGGCTCTAGCAGTTATAAGGGGAACACATAAATTCCTTCACCCCGATTTCTTACGCTATCAGTTAGAATCTAATGTGTCGAAAGAACAAATTAATAGACAGGCAAGGGGGGGAGGGATGAATAACCTGTCTTTATCGGATGTAAGAAATATGGATGTTTTAATTCCCCCACACAACGAACAATGCCGCATCGTGGCAAAGCTGGAAAAGCTCCTGCAAAAAGTCGATGCTTGCACAGAACGCCTCGACAAAATCCCCACCATCCTCAAACGTTTTCGCCAGTCCGTCCTCGCCGCTGCCTGCTCTGGCCGCCTTACTGCCGATTGGAGGGAGAAGAATCCAGAAACGGAACCAGGTGCAGGAATGTTAAGTCGCATAAAAGATAAAGGAATTATTGGTGATACAGCAAATAGTTATGATTTATATGAGCTACCCAAGAATTGGAGTTGGCTAAGGATCATTGACATTGGTGATGTGAAGGGTGGAAAGAGATTGCCCAAAGGAGAGAAGCTGGTTAGAATAAATACCGGATTTCCTTATATAAAAGCAGGTTTTTTAAAAGAAGGCACTGTTGTCACTGATAATCTTGAATATCTAACACCAGAAGTTCGGGAAAAAATCAAAAGATATACAGTAACTGACGGAGATGTATATATTACTATTGTTGGAGCATGTATTGGCGATGCTGGCGTTATACCTAAAAAATTGGATGGTGCTAATCTTACTGAAAATGCGGCTAAAATTTGTAATACAGAAGGGGTTAATAATCATTATTTAGCAAATTGGTTACGCTCTACCGTATGTCAAGATTTTATTAAACGAACAATTTTGTCGGCGGCGCAAGGAAAGCTTGCACTTGGAAGGATAAAAATGTTGCCAGTACCAATTCCGCCACCTAATGAACAACAGGAAATCGTTCGCCGAATCGAAGCCCTTTTCAAAATTACCGACCAGATCGAAGACCGATATAAGAAAGCCAGAACCTATGTCGATAAACTCAGCCAATCCATCCTATCCAAGGCCTTCCGCGGCGAACTTGTGCCGCAAGACCCAAATGATGAACCGGCCTCAGAATTACTGAAACGTATCAAGGCTGGGCTGACAATAAACAAGGCAAAGAAAAAAACAGGCAGGATGGCGAAGTAAAAGGAAAGACAATTTGTTTAATATGATTGAATCAATTGAGGGATAAGATATGAAATATCTTTTACAGATAGCCAACGCTATTGCACAAAGAAAAAGGGATGAAACCTTACAGAAACTGACTCGTGATCAAGAGTTAGAGATTGAAGGAGAAATAACCAAACTTTCAGGTAAAGATATTGATAAAATTCTTGACATAATTTTTCCAAAAGGGGTCCCATCTGACAGTAATTTCTACAACTTAATTGAGGAAGTACAGTACTATGCTGGCTTTAAACCACTTTCCACAACGCTTGTAGCACATCTTTGGGTTAACGCGTACCATCGTCTTTCGCCAGACAAGAAAATAATCCTACTTCAATCTTTGTTAGATGAAAATATAGGAGGGTTCTGGACTGCTATTCGATCGCTTCCTGAATTTTGTTCACGGACCGAATTAGGACCCACATTTGCCACATTATGGTTTTTTGATCTTGCTAAACGAGTAAAAGATGATTTGGCCGGTGGGGATGTTTTTAAGGCGGTAGGGAAATATGCATTTCATTTTCCTGAATCTGGCTTGAAGGTCTTTGAAAAATATGTCTCAGAGGGTTTAGATGAGTTGAAATTAAGTTTGGCGGCTATTTTATTGGGAACAGTTCGCTCTCGTGCTTCTCAGGGATATATAGGAAAGGAACCTGTCAATAAATGGGATAACCAGCTTAAAAACAACCCTAAAACTACATTGAGGCTTTGTTATCATAGATCTTTAATTGCTTCATTTGATTTGGGTACTATATCCATTAAAGAGTTAGATGTTAAATTATCCAAAATGTGTGATGGGGATAGAGAAGAAATAGGAGAAGCTTTTAATACGGTTTATCGCTGTTTGCTTGGAAAATTATCGGATAACAATTTTGTTAGATTTAGTATGAATTGGTTTTCTAAGAATGTATCGGGGCAAATACCAGACCTCGCAAAATATTGTGTAGTAACTTCCATGTGGCGCCTTTGTAATGTCCGAGGAGGAGAATCAAAGTCGGTCGATTTAACTGAAGCAAATAACCTTCTTGCCGCAATTCAACCCATTTCAAATGATAATTTAGGGACATGGCGTCAACTTGAGTACTATTTAGTTGACAGGTTACATGAAGGATCAGCATCATTTGAGGACATTTTTACGAAACTTGTTGGTGTTAATGCTGAAGGGTTGTTAGCACAATTGCAAGAAGGTGAATTCAGTTATTTAAAATCTGAAATGGCAAAATACAATATTGAAGAATTAGTAGTAAATTGTCTCATTTCTCCAGAGCACGAAAAACGAGTGATTGGCAAATTTCTTTTCCAAGAAGTTAAAATGAACTCCCTTTCTCAAGAAGTTTTATCAAAAGCAGATGAATCACAGTTGAAGGTAGCGCTGCTGGAGTTCATAAGACAACCTTTTTTAGGCGAGAAGGCGTCTCAATATCTTCTTTTCATTGAACCTCGTTTTCGTCAAGTAAGTCCAGAATTACAAAAGATATATAAAGATGAAATGGTTATGCAAGCAATAAATTATCCTGGTGCCTGTCTCGAAGAGTGGAAGAAAGTCAGTGATCTATCTGATTTATTACAGGACGTAATTAAAACTGCAGGGGAGTATTTTGATAATTTAAACAAAATAAAGGGCTCTCCGGCTACAAGTTTCTCATTTACCGACTATAAAAAAGCTACCGAAAAAAACTATCGTGAGTTTTCAAGTCAGATTACGAGAAAAGCTCACGAAAAATCAGTTTTTGCCCAATTGGCAAAAAACGTACAAATTGTATATGGCTCAAGGTGGAGTGTATACATGGAGGATAAACTTGGAGAAGACACTTCATTTAGCGAATTCAGTTCTTCAATGGAATTTCCGCGACTTGAAATAATAGATCCAGAAGGGATGGCATTAAGAAGGATTCAGGCAGCCGCTAAGATTAGGGAGTTGAATAAGAGTAATGATGCCAATTGATCCATGGGCAAGTAAAGAAAATTTAAGATGGTTTTTGCACAAACTTAAAGAGGATCTAGAATTAGATGCTTTAATAAAAGATTACGTCAGCAATATATTTGGTAACAAGATCGTGATGTCGCCCAGCAAGGGTCCTTATGGTGAAAAGGGGAAAGACATAGTGGCAATTGAAAATGAAAATACTGGAGAATATTGTTCCTATGTCGTCAAGCGAGGGACTTTGCAAGAAAATTTGGATGGTCCTTACGGCATCTTAAAACAGATGAGAGATGCCATGATGATTGATCTCGAGATTGAGAAATACCATGGCAAACAACGTACTGTTGTAGTTGTCCATAATGGCGATGAAGGTTATAGGGGAGCTATTAATAAATTTGAAATGGAACGGTCAAGGGTCGAAAGTGAAATAAATGGAAACTTGCTATTGCGGCATATAGAAAGATGGGACATTGGGGACATAACAGATAGGCTTTTCCCGCATCAACAATATTTTAAAGATTCTGAAATAAATCGGATGATTCTGGATAGGTTGTATCATTCTGAGGACATTCTAATTAACTTCTATAATAGAGCTAAAACAATTATATCAAAACCTGAAAAGAAAACGGGGGAAATTGAACAGCTTTTCATGGAACATTTTGATAAAATAGAAAATATTCGACAAAACTATTCATTTGTTCAAATAAACAGGGAAAAAATAAATGAAGGATAATACTTTTAAGGTGTTTTTGACAGACTATGTCTGCAGCTTGCTCGAAAGAACAAGAGCAGAAAAAAGTACCATCAAGGTTGGTTTTGATTGGTTAATCTATCAGATTGCGATTGCAAATGATTGGTCGCCTATAAGATTACCTTTCTTTAGGCAAGCCGGTGATGTAAGTGCCAAAACAAAAACAGAAGCAGAATTCGGTGTAGATTTGTCTTTTCTGCTGCCTTCCAAACAAGAGCTATATATCTTTGTGCTGAAAGATGAAGTTTTAAATAATAAAAATTGGACAAACCACGATTTCGATCGTGATATACGCATGGCAGCAGCGCCTGATTTGAAATTGCAGGGTCTTGAATCTGTTAATTCAGTTAAAGTTGCCCTTGCCTATAATAAAGATGAAGACCAAAATGGTATTAAAGCATACGACAACCTTATAGCATCGCTTCCCAAGAAAATTGGCAACAATATTTCTTTATATTTTGAGCGTTGGAACCTTACAAGAATTGTTGAGGAAGTCGAATCTCATATGCTTTCACCAGAATTATTACCGCAACATCTGTCTGGGCAATTTCGATACATATGTTCGCAAATTAGAGATTTTGATTATGGAACTGAAGAATGGGCACATCAACTTATTCCTAATTGGCGCAACTTTTTAAATGTTGCACTTCAAAATCCCATTGATGAAAGAAAATTAAAGCTAATCCCGGTAGTCTTAATGATACTTAAGCATTATCGAAAAGAAAGTCCCAATTCCTATCCGGGATGGATCGATATAACAGAATGGGCGATGTTATCCATATGGCAATGTTATCAAGATTTGTCTGATATTGGTAAAGATAAAAAAATGAAAATGATTATAATTAAGATATGGCTCCAATTTTACAATTACGAATTGGAAAAATACTTCCTTGCAATTGAGGCTATTTTTACAACTGAACATGGTTTTTCAACTGGAAAAGGGGGATTGGGGATTACTGCCGTAAACGATGCTTACCTTGCTTATTGGCATATTGGCCGGTTAGGTATTTTAACACTTGCTCCGCAGGAGTTTATTACTCGTGAAGAACCAGAACACGAGGATTTTGTTTCAAAAATAGTTAAACGTTCGTCGGATTGGTTGGTGGAATGTCTTCATAATAATCCTGCTGCGTTGCGTCCACTTGTTGATCTAAATCATATTGAACTTTTTCTTATTTGGTTGGTTCTGTGGCAATCTGGTAGACAAAAAGATATTATTGAGTGGTTAAGCGAACTCGAATCCCGGTTGCTCATTAGGCGAGTTCAAAAAAACATCTCTATTCCATTCATTGAATCTCGCAGTCGAATTGATTTGGTTGCTGAGTATGTAGCAACAAACAGACGACCGCAGGAATATACTGATGATAGTTCATACTTGCTATTGATGATATTAGAACTCTGTTTTTCACTCAGTGGTAATGCGAGGGATCAACTTATGAACCGATATTATAATAGGATTATAAAAGGTATAGGGAATGATGGAAAATCTATGATAGAAAATCAAATTGATTTAATGGGGTGGGTTCCACCGGAAGATTGGTCTGAACGTATTTTGAAGGAAAGTGTGTTAGACGGCATAGCCATCACTACGGGTAATTTTGAATCGATAACTAAAGAAAAAAAGCCATTATCTGAAAATATCATTGATTTCGTCGATGACGTTAGGAATAAATATCCGAGAGAAATTCGATCAGATATTCCTAAATCAGTATATATACTTGCTTGCATTAAACATCGCTCCCCCTTGCCTCCAGAGTTTTGGAGAGGACCAATTTTCAAAATTAAGCCTGAAACGTCATGAATTAATTCATTTTGTGGTAATTTCAGGATTGGGATTAGCAGGTTTTATATGAAAAAAATTGCAGATATACCAAAATTAGACCGTCCTCGTGAAAAACTGCAAAAGAAAGGAGCGGAAGCGCTATCCGATCTTGAATTGATGGCTATTCTTGTTGGGAAAGGGACTGAAGGACATGATGTTATGTCTGTAGCGAAAGGCATTTTGAAGATATTGGATTCCGGTGATGAAAAACCAAACCTTAAAGAATTACAGAAAATTGAAGGGGTGGGGCCGGCCAAGGCAACGCTGATCGCAGCAGCCCTGGAATTTGCCAGACGCCGAATTCGTCCGGAAGGTTTAAAAATTTCTTTTCCTCCTGATGTCCTCCCGCTAATCCAACATTTTGCGGACCGAAAGCAGGAACATTTTATCTGTATTTCTGTTAATGGCGCTAATGAAGTTATCACGAGTCGAATTGTGTCCGTTGGTCTCGTCAATAAAACACAGGTTCATCCCAGAGAGGTCTTTGCCGATCCTATTACAGACCGCGCATCAGCCATCATTGTAGCCCATAATCATCCATCAGGTGGTTTAAGACCAAGCAAAGAAGATATTGAGGTCACAAAACAGTTAAAATCCGCCGGTGAAACATTGGGAATCAAACTTCTGGATCACATCATCTTCAATCATAAAGGCTATTACAGCTTTTTGGACCATAGGGAAATATGAGAAACTCCATGAAGTTCTATGAGCATCACATCGGGCAAGCGGAACGTCCTTAAGTAATTCAATAACTGTACTGTGTAGGAGGGACTTTTGGCAATGTTGTTGACTTAGTTGGATAAGTTAAATGCAGTTGGAGCTTAGCTATGGGTGACATCTCAGGTTTGTTTCCGAGGTAAGACGAGTTATTGTTTACAGGTTGGTAAAGGATCATGAGATTGTGGCAGACTTGGTTATTGAAGTAATAGATAATGCAAAGACAAAGCCTTAACAACCCGTCAACTCGGATTGCCAAAAGTGCACCAGCTTCCTCTTCGCTGGATTATATGGAAAAATTGAATTTGAACTTGAAATGAACCTCTTTTGAGTCTACAATTGAGACACGATTGGAGGTGGTATCATGAAATTTTTAAGCGTTAGAGATTTAAAGACAAAGTCTTCACAAATTTGGCAGGAGTTACCTGATCAAAAGG
>Ga0307990_1004364_pt1 | contig 10426 bp, 13 predicted proteins | sample EllFjometagen129_FD_203168 | JGI IMG/M metagenome (GOLD analysis project Ga0307990, IMG submission 203168) | Marine microbial communities from Ellis Fjord, Antarctic Ocean - #129 | ecosystem: Environmental > Aquatic > Marine > Unclassified | place: Southern Ocean | collected 2014-10-08
GGCACGAACCAATTGCTTTACAATAGTATCTTTGGCAAAGTAATCCCATTTGACACAGATGTCTTATGCTTTATCGGCCAAGCCCTCGGCCATTTGATAACTATCCAAATCCTCAACTTTTAAAAATAATCTAACGCCTCCTTATTGTTCATTGGAAATACTGTTAATTGGGTATTTGCCTCTGGTTATGGGGCCTATTTTGACTGACCCCGTTAGATTTATAATCATTTAAATGAGGTCTACTTTGCTTTTTAGCCCCCCACTCCTTTTTAAGTTCCTGTAGTCCTTCCTCGTAATCATAGTCAATGTCATCACCTTTGAGGAAGGCAGCACCCTCAAAAAGTTTCGCATTAATGCGGTAATCATAGATTCCATCTGCAACCTTTTTAACATAAATACCGTGTGCCTCCCCTGTTTCATCCTTCCCATCAAACAGCCAATGTAGTAAGCGGCGCTTTTCATCATAGGTCATTGACAAATATCTCTCCTCACTTTTGAAGTGATCCATCATAGCCAATCGCATTACCCCTGCCTGGTGCTCAACTTCCTCAGTAGTGGGAAGCTTTTCTAATTTAGAATTATCAATTTTTATGCTCTCTGTCAAGGTGTCCTTTCTGTTCTGTAAATCTGCCTCCCGTTCTCTGATTGTCTCCACCTTTAGAGTTTTAGCCAAGGCCAAGTCAATCAAAGTTTCCAGATCCTTGTTGACTTTCTTTAGTGCCTTCTCATCCCTGCTAATATCCGCTTTTAGTTTATCAACCTCTTTAGTGGTGGGAAAGGTGTCCTTTATGGCTGAATTGAACCCCACCTCATCGAAAGTGTCATCAAAAATAGTTTTAAATACTGCATTTTCAATCATAGGTGCTGAGATATAACTAATGCTATCACAGCCATTGTGCCTGTAGTATCCATATTCTACTTTGCCTTGGCGCTGTGTTTGCCCGGATAGAGGGCCTTTACACTTGGCACATTTTAGGAAGCCACTTAAAACATATTTTTTCACATCCACTCGTTTGAATGACTTCTGTAGATCAAGCTTTGCGGTCACCTCTTTGATGGTGCTTTCATCCAGTATTCTTGGGATGGTGTATTTAATGGTCTCTCCGGTGTCTTTAAATGAAATCTCCCAGGACGTACCACACCTATGTTGTAGGGTAGTAACGAGAGTGCTGTGGTCAAGTTTGCACTGCTTTGCTAAGCTTGTCAACGATTGTCCGTTTAAATAATCGGTGGCCACCTTCCGCATGGTTTCCACCTTGGTTTCATCCAATGCCCACTCTCCGGTGTCTTTATTGTAAACCCTGCCATAGGGCCTCGGCCCAATAGCATGGCCTTTCCTTGCGCTGTTAATTTTGCCTAACATCACTTGTTGTGTGCGCATCTCGTTTTCAAGTTTGGCAAATCCTGCTAACATTGTGAAGACCATCCCACCCATCGGGGTGTCAAAATCAAGCATTTCTGCTAAGGAGATCAGTTTAATGTCTGATTTTTTCAGCATCTCCATGTTGTTAAGTGTATCAAGTGTTGACCGACCAAACCTTGTAACTCTTGTTATGATAACTGCATCAAATTTTTTATCCTGCGCATCGCTTAGGAGTCTTTGTAGACCTTGCCTTTTCTTCATTGTTTTGCCGGAGATCCCTGCATCCGAATAGATTTCCACCAGCTTCCAATCCTTGCTTTTGATGTAAGCTTCTATTGCTTTTCGTTGTGCCTCCAGGCTCTCCCCCTCCTTTGCTTGCCCTGGGGTGCTGACTCGTATGTATCCGGCTGCTTTTTGTTGGCTCATTTCCTATCCCCCTCTTTTCTAAAGGGTTTCATCATCAACGTCCTTCATAATTTCAAAGAATATCTGATCAAAGCGTTGTTACCCGCTTCTTAGCGCCTGTCTATTATTCTTTTGTCTTTTTTTTAAAAACCAAAGCTAAGATACCTAAGATCATTCCAATTGATTGAAAAACAAAACACTTATACCATAAAACTTTTTTATTCGATTCAATATTTATCAAACTCAACCGGTTATTTTTTATATCCTTCTTCAGTAGCTTAATTCCCAGGTCAGCTTTTTTCATATAATCTTGGTAAATGGTGTCTAATTCTTCCCCTTTTAGCAAAGAATCAAGGCTGCCAACCACCTTTTCAGCTTCTTTAGAATCAATCATATCCGAGGCTAAGGCGCTATTTATGGAATGTGTGACAGCCACTCTAAGTCGTTCTAAACGGATGTTTTGAATTTTCTCGATAATCATCTTGTTAGCGTTCAAATTTCTAAGGATATATATGTGATCATGGGATTGATCTAAATGAATTATATATTCGTTTGCTTTTAACATGAATTCAAGTGCAACCTGCATGCTCCTAATGAGTTTTAAGTTTTCCCTCTCCTTGTCATCTATGCTATCGACAAATGTTTGAATAAATAAAAACCCAAGAGTTGCCAAAAATAGAGATGAAACTGACAGAATTGGGAGGTATTTTTTCATAATAATGACCTATTTAGTGTTAACTGGTTCATTTATATCATCTATCATGTTTATAGACCCAACTGGTTATTTTGGGTGGAGTTACTCCTGCCATTTTTACTGTTTGCACGGTGTTTAATGTTTATTTTTTGTTCATATCAAATCTCATTCATCAAAACCTCGTCTATTTCTTCGTCTGGAATGTCCGCATATCTCATTGTCATAGCAGGGCTTGTGTGGTTTAATCGCTTCATCAAGATTTCCATAGAGGTATTAAAATAGGTTCGCTGTATATATGCCCATGTCTTTCTGAGGGTATGACCACCATAATTGTCATGGTTTAGCCCAACTGCTTTACACCATTGTTTCACCAATAAGTTTAGTGCAATGTTAGATAGATGTTTTGTGGGGTTTTTCTTGTTAGGAAATAGCCAGTCACCATCGGCTGGGTTAACCTTTTTCAGGTAGTTTTGTAACACTTTATGTGCCAGACCATTAATGACTAAGTTATTGTACTTGCCAGTTTTCCTCTCTTTTATGAGGATGTACTCCCCAGGTAACAGATGCCTAACCTGACCGACTTTTAAATTTAGCAGGTCTATCCCTCGTAATCCATTATTAACGCCCATCACAAATAGTAAAAGGTTCCGGGGGTCATCTTTTAACAGGTGGCGAATTCGTTTTACATCTTCAGGTCTTTTGATAGGTTGCACTCTTATAGATGAGCCCTTCTTGGGGTGGTTTGGGGATTGGCCTTTTTGTATCCAGCTCAATGTTTGCCTCCTATTCCTTTATTTTATCCAATTTTAATAAATAATTAAAGGAAAGTCAACAAGAAAATAGGCTTGTCAAAAAATTTTTATAAATCCGAGGGGTACTAAACGCCCCTTTCCCAATGTTGAGGTAACTTTCACTCCCCCCCTATATCTTTGTTTAACTTATAATATTAGTTAAAGAACGCACTCTTTTAAAGTCAAGTATAGCAAAGGTTTGCAAAGGGTGTCTGTTTTTGTATTGAAGGTGGTAAGGGCCTTTTTTAAGGATTGCTTCAATAGGCAAGGTCAACCTCCTCCTCTCCCAGCTACCTATAACTGTTTTTCCCTATCTCCTATGGCTGGTGTGGTGTTAATTAAGTTTTACTATTGGAGGTCTGGTCTACTATGGTGTGATGGATGTCTGGTGGAGTGGTGGTCTATTGGTCTGGTGTGTTCTGGTGGTATTGTTCCAGGGATAGGTTGTGGTGTGGTATAGCCCTATCCCTGGTGGTGTGGTGTTTTTATTTAGTGTTTTGGTTAGGCATAGTAAGGTTTTATTTTATTGCTTTATATCCTAACAGACCAAGCTTTAGGATTTCAGAAATATTCCCAGTTCCATATTGCGTGGCATAATAGCCAAACTGATATTCTCTACAGATTTTTTCCCAAGGCATTTTCTTAAATCCTATATGTGTACCTAAGATCGTTTTCATTGAAAGCAACTGATAAGCTTTGGGATATTGAGGATATTGTGAAGTTATTGGACTAAATTTATTTTAAAGATATGAATAAAATTCTTTTTTCGACAATCCAGATTGTTCAATCATCTTTCTAAGTAGAGTCTGTCCATATTTTTCTTTTTTACTTCTTAAATGATCAACGGTAACAATTCTACGTTGATTGTCTATATATCCTTCCCATTGAGCATGACTTGTACCCGATTGTCGTTTAATTTCGAAACCAGCCTTTTTGAGTATAGATTCTACCTGCCCCCTATCAAGGGGAAAGTATTTTCTACCCATTAGCAACTATGAGGTAAATGAACAGGTATATATTCTTTAAATGAAAAATAAGTAGGGATCTGTTTAATTTTGAATGCTATTTTTATTAAATAATAAAAAATTATATCTCTCAAGGGGGCACGTCGAAAAATTAAAGAAGCTATAGATGATTTATCTTCTGTATCAAGTACTGCTTCAAAATAACTTATAATAGCGTTATTCATTTTCTTTTTTAACCCGTCTGAAGATTTTGCTTGTACTGCGATATTAAGATCAATACATACACCCACAAACGGATTGTTTCCAAATTTGTATCCATAACATCTTAATATTAAATCTTTTGGTCTTAATGCTGCCATTGTTATCCTCCTTGACATTTTGAATGTAAATAGACAGCTCTTCTTTATAATATCGGTAAAAATATAATTTTTATAAAATTAATAATTTACTGCAATATTTGTTCCCTTAATTCATTAGACCTTTGAACTAACTTATATTTAATATTTTTTAAAAATGCAAGAAAAAAAATATTTTTTTTATGATAAATTTTTTTTATTTAAACTGACCCACTACCAGAAATTAGGGAGTCCTTAAAAGTAAAAACAGATCTTATTTTTATTAGTGTCCTTTTTTCTTCTTTTTCTGGTGGTATTGTTCCAGGGATAGGTTGGTGTGTATTAGTTGTTATCTTATACTTCCAACTCAATAATTAAACAAAGAAACTCAGTTAAAGTGTTTACCACAGACCATGCCTTCGTGCATCAATCCTTTCAGACTCAGTCATTACTCCACTTTCCAGTCTGTCATTATAGTCGTCGAAGAGGAATGCTTCTTTACATTTCATATTTCCTCTTATAACTTTTAGTAGCATAGTTTCGTCATGCTTTACAAGACCTACGTAGTCTCCCAATTTCGCAAAACCAACCCCTACAACTCCCTTAGTATTATTTACCAGAGCCACCAACTCATTAAATTGGTCGGTGTAGAGCCTTACTTCTTTTGTCCGTCGACGAAGTCTCCAGTAGTGGCTATAAAGCTCATATGAAGGGTCGTCAAGACACGGAGCTTCACCTATAAAGTGCTTGTGAGTATTTATCATATCACCAGTCCCTTTCGTCTCATACCAACCACTTCTAATCTTGAGTAAATCTTCCTGCTTTTTCATTTTCGTTCCTCCTTTGTTTTAGCCTACCCCATAGGATAGTATACCTTTTGAATTTAAATTGAAATTTGCCGCTAATATTTAATGATAGCCAGGACTAAATAACAAAATCCTGCCCCTCTCTCCTTGCTATTCTTAGATGATTATTTATCCTGGGTGTGCCTTTAGATTAATTGTTTTTTAGAGAGTTTTACATTTTCTATTTTTTAGGAAGTTTCTAAAAAGCACTCAGGGTTGCCTGCTTATCGTTTTTAATTATATTCTTTTCCATAATTAAAAGATAAGTAAAGGCTTGCCGAAAATTTCAGCTTGTACCACGGTAGGGTACTATTAAATCTTTTTCCTTTGCTGTTATATGAAAATATCCTATCAAAATCAGCTAACTATTTGTTATTATTACAAGAAAATATAGAAAGAGATACCGGTATGAAACCCCTTATCTCTTGAGAGATACCGGTTTGAAACCCCTTATCTGATACCGGTATGAAACCCCTTATCTCTCCTAAGCAAACAATAGATATAAAACATCCGCCGCCTCCTTGCTAAGTGCTGCTATTGCACTACTTGACACTTTTTCCACTTCGTCTTTAATTGCCTGTACAATTTGAGCTGGCTTTATATCACTATGAATCTCGATTGTAAAACCTGTCATCTTGCACAATTCTTTCAGTGTCTTTTTCAGCTCTTCTCTCCTCGGCTGGTACTTTACTTTATACCCCATCTTGCTTAGCTCTTCTTTATAGAACAGCTTTGTTTTTGTATTATTCCAATTAAAGACAAAAGATATGTTTTTGTATTTGTTATAAGACCTCCTGCGCTCCCCTATTTTATAGACATAAACCTTTTTTGCGCCTTCTATATGATCAAATTCCCAAGCTCCCATTTTGGTTAGTCTGTCTATTATGGCCTTGGCTTTATCTGGTTTCATTTTAAATGCTTTGGCAAATCGTGGGGCATTGGTTTTGAATAGAAAATCATACATCCCCTTGCCCTTGTTTTTTCTTTCAGCTTCCTTAATAGCAATGTCTTTGATGTGTTGATAAAGCAGGAACGTCTCCGCATATTTTAGCGTGACATATAACATATTGGGTTGTAGGAATATTTTGTTGAATTGAAATTTTAGGGATTTGTTTTCGTGCCTGAGGTATGCCAGTCGTTCTTTTAAACTTTCGTTTTCTTCATAGAGGATTTCTTCATTACTCTGTCGGTTTTCTTCTTCTGCTGTTTCTTCTTCTTCTATTGTTTTTAGTATTTTCATGTTTTCTCCTTTCGCAGCTCTCGGGGGAAGACCGGAGAAGGTGACATGAACCTAAAAATCTTCCCCTTTAAGACTGCATGTCTGGATTAGACACCCAAACATATAGTGGTAGCTGGCCACTAATTCCTATATTTATTATAAAATATTTCTGCCGAAAAAATATAAATATTAAAAAACTAAACCTAAAGATTAAATACCCAACCTAAAGATTAAATAGTATAAAGACCATGCCCTGTCCGATGTATAACCCCGTTCTTCACCAACGTTGAGAGATTCATCAAACAATCAGAACCTAAAGCAATATTAATTTCCTTTGCCCTCACCGGCTTGTTTTCTGCCGTTAAAAACTCAATTATCTGTTTTCTCTTTTCAGATATGGGAGGGTGAAAGCCCTTTGGCCTGCCCCTCCCATCTTTCTTTTTTAGCTCCAGGGGTTTTCTAACATTTATTATATCGTTAGGGTAACGCTCCTGGAGCATTTTAATCTGTTCAGTGTTCATTTTTTATCTTTCATCCAGTGACACAAACTGTGAAACCTCTGTTGATCCATCCAGTAAGGTCTGCGGTTGGCTAAAAACTGGTTGACCATCAACCCTCACCACCGCTTTCCATGCTGTTAGATCCTCTTGAAAGTGCTCTTGATTAGATGATTCCAGACGTAAAGAATCCTTCAATCCGACTGCGTAGTAACGAAAATTTGCCAACAGGATGTCGCCCTTGTCACCTAATGTATTGAGTTTTTCACTAAAAATGACAGGATGTCCTAACATGCTAAACTTCCCTGAGCTTTCGGTTAAAACAGGATAATGACTCCCACCGGTTCCAACTACAATACTAAGACCTAACAGTTGCGGTAGAGTGTTGATGTGTGCCACCCATACAGCCCCGGCCCATGCTGAGGGCATTAGATGGGAAAGCATTTTGGTGAGGTTCTCATAGCTGATAGTATCCGCTGCCTGCTCTGATTCCTTAGCTACAGACACAAGGCAAGGTGAATTAAGCACACCAAGGGGTTGGCCTACACCGCTGCCCTGCAAAAATCGGTAGTCCATGAAGAATGAAATTGCACCACCAAAAGCGCCACCAATCATAGTTTCAAAAGGTATTGCTGAATCCGTTTTTAGTTCATCTGAGCTTTTCGCATAACACCGGAGTTTATTTGCCACCAATTTTATTTTGGTGAATTTTGGGTCTGTCTCAGTTGCGCTGGTGGCTTCCCCTGACCAATGCTCTGTGATTCCACCATAAACCCCATCGGTTGAATGATCGCCAAGTAGAAAGCCAGGGACGTTGATTTCTTTGCCCGCCATAGGATACACAGTAGCCCTGGGCCTCACGATCTCGTTTTCCAAGCCTGCATCAATGAGCTCGGCCCTGTATTCCTCAGGAACAAGAAAACCACCACTATCGGACTCACCCTCAACCAGGGTTTTTAGTCTTGCGTCTGCCCTTCCTCCCCGGACTGTCTCAAAAAACTTTTCAAAGGATTCAAACCCATCGTTGTCTGGGTTGTCTTTCTCGAATAATTGGTTATACCCTTTGTAGCTACCACCTACCAACCCCGCTTTCTTCTTCTGCAATTCCTCTGCAAATGCACCCAGGAGTTTATTTGATATAACGCCCGCACTTTCATCTTTTATTAGCTGTTTAAGTTGTTCTAAATTCATTGTAATTCTCCTTATGTTAAAAATTCATACATAAGGAAGATCACGTCTGCCATTCTCCAGCTTTTCAAGCACCTGAACGCTTGATGTCGTTCTCCAGCACTGTGTATTGAACCTGAATCCCTCCGTTAAACTTCCTATTTATTTAGCGACCATTTTCCTTAGTGCTTGATGCACTTGGTCACTGTTTTTGTCGCATTTACTGTTCAAACTCTTTGCCAAAACCTCGAAGCATTTTGCTTCTGTCCAGCCTCGTTTGTCTATCAGGGCCAGAACCATGGAATGTATAGCCTTGTTAAAGATTTTGCCGTATTCCTCTTCTGACAAATATTCCACCCGGCCCTTCATTTCCCTATACGCTTGAAGCACAGCAAGCCGGGTGTCAATCTCGTCACGCTCTTCTTGAGTTGAGGCCGGCAAGGCCATTGTTTCACTAAAAAACTGATTCGGGTCTTGGTGGACTTCCTCTAATAATTTTTTTTCATTTGCCATCTGCCACCTCCACCATATACATTATTGACTCCATTAATGAGGTTAGGAGTTTATTGCTGTCAAAAGCCAGCGAACAACCCTTAAGTCCGAGCCAACCCTCATCTTTGTTTTCAGCATTAAATTTAACATTTACTTTCATCTTCATGTTCACCTCCACTGTCCATTTTATAGGAGCCACTGTTCCTGGGACAACCCCAGGACAGCAGCCGACCTACATACAGAATAGAACAATAAAACAGGCCAGGTAAAACCTGTTATATCCTTAATTAATATGAAGCTTTCCATTATCTGCTTGTGTCATTAAACGCTTTATCTCAGGCAGCTCCAGGACCCGGTCAAGCATGGTGTCTGTGACCTTGCTTGCCATTTCAACCGTTACATCTTTCATACGCTCGTTCATTTTAGCCTCGAACCATTGTTGTATTTCCATTCGGTTAGCTGCATCCTGTCCTAATAGGATTAATTTCCCTTTTGGATCTGCAATGAATCGCCTAATAGCGGCCCGTAAGGCCCCGGAAGCTGTCAGATTATTTTCTTTTGCCACCCGCTGGAATTTTTCCCACCTTCTTAGTGGGATTTGAAATGTGCGTAATACCATTTGTTTCGCCCTTATTTTTATTGTTTTTTGCCTTGCCCTATAGCCTTATATGCCTTTTTATTTTGCATTGATTCTCGGCGCTTAAATTTGCGCATAGACAAATCTAAGCATTGTCTTCAGGCGTATCCCAAGTACGAAAAGGAAACAACGCACAGTTCGGTGAAGTACACCTACGAACCTCCGCCGAGTTGAACCCCATACATTCCTTACAATGTGCAACAATTGCCTTTCGTGCTGATAGGCTTACAACCTTGAAACCACCTTTGTCGTCTGACCTGATCTTGTGTTTAATAGCCATTGTCTTTCTCTCTTCTCTATTTTGTACTCAATTTTATATAGGATTACTCGTAAAGTCAAGCAAAATCTATATATTTAAAAAGTTTAAAATGAAGTAGGGCAATTTTGTTCTCAGGTTTTGCTTGTTTTTTCAATGGGTTATCCTTACTCAAATCTTATAGTAAATCTTGCCTCTAACTGTCTAATCGGTTCATATCAACCACCATCGGTTGTCATCGCAGTATATAGGGGATTTTACTTTTGTTTTGTCCCGGGGTGTGCTTAGGTATAGCTTTTTGATTTACGTTGATTTACGGCGGGTTTACCCTGCTGAACACCAGGGATTTTAAGCAAAAAAATAGCCCCGCTGTTAGTATTTTAGCAGGGCTATTTTAGTAGTTAAATTGCTTGTACTATTTGTCTATTAATCTGAAATTTAATATTATAAGACTTATTGGTTTTATTTTGACATAACCTATTACCAAATACTCAGCCCCCAGTTCCTAATACCTAATACCCAGAATCAAGTGCTTGATTCTTTAATTGGTATCTCAATCACGAATTCGGCTCCACCCCATTTGCTTTGGCCAACGCTCAAAGATCCACCATGATCTATGATAACTCTGTGGCTCATACTGAGGCCTATGCCTGTACTGCTGTCTTTCGTGGTAAAAAAGGGATCGAATATTTTCTCCCTAAGACTCGATGGTATGCCCGGACCCGAATCGGAAACCTTTATTAGGATACGCTTATTCCCC
>Ga0307990_1004366_pt1 | contig 10425 bp, 10 predicted proteins | sample EllFjometagen129_FD_203168 | JGI IMG/M metagenome (GOLD analysis project Ga0307990, IMG submission 203168) | Marine microbial communities from Ellis Fjord, Antarctic Ocean - #129 | ecosystem: Environmental > Aquatic > Marine > Unclassified | place: Southern Ocean | collected 2014-10-08
GCATTTGTTTGGGCGATATTCTTCACGGGGGCTATTTTGTCGAAATCCAACCTGAAACGCATACGCATGTACTCCAGGACGGACTTGGCTATGAATTTGGGAATGTGCCGTTTCTGGAATTCATAATTCATCACTGCCACCGGATGAGAGAGGGCCCCAATAGTGACTACGCTTTTTATTCGGTCATCCCAGCCGGCCGCATTGATGGCTGCTCCTCCACCGATGGAAAGTTCCAGCACCCCGATGCTGTCTGACGATGTCAGGCCAGTTTTAACGAGGAAATTCACTACGGCAAGGATATCCTCTGAAAAAGTTCCCACGGTAGGGTGTTTTACAGCAGAACTGCTGCCGTGGTTACGTGCATCGAATGCCAGCAGGTTAAGGCCCATCGGGTGAATTTTTTGTATGTATGGCATCATACGGGCCAGATTTCGCCCCCAACCGTGGATCAAGATCAATGTCGGCGCTTCCGGCGATACAGGTATCCACCAGCCATATAGTTGAGAGTCTTTGCCTGCGGGAATAAGAATCTCGTCAAACGGTATTTTAAATTTATCAGGTGAAATAGAATGGGTCTTTTTCTCATAACGGTACAAACGTTCAATGAGCTGATCGATGGAAAATATGAGCAAAAGGGGGATAATTAATATCCAGAAGAAGGTCATATTTCATTCCAATGTAGGTTGTTCAACTATTCGTACTGGCAGCGCACCGAAGGCCGGCGCAGAATTCATGTTTTGCCCACCTAATCCATATGCAATCTGTTTGTCATCGGATGGCATATCATTGGCTTCGATAAATTTGGGCGACAGCGCAGCCAGGATAGCTGCCCCATCTGGAGTGACGAGTTCTCCTGATGCTGTTCCAGGTTGATTTGGAATATTGTATTGCTTAAGAATGGCTTGAGATACAGGATCAAGGACAACCTCAGTGCTGGTGTTCACCGGGGATGTGCATTCTATTGTGTCGCAATTTACTCTCAGGTGCTGTAACCCATAGGCAATGCCAGTCAGCAACGCGACCATAATTTGGGGTTGATCAAGGATTCCTGATTCACCAGGGTGAGTATGAGGAATCCCCAAACTGTGTAGTTCGAGGTGATCGCTGCCCTCCAGCCATCCATCATTGCCGGTATCCTTTTCGTCAGCCATGCCATCCAGGGTTTGTATAAAAGGTTTGATGTCCAGGACAGGAGTGCCATCGAAGAGGTCTAGTGGGCCAGTGTAGATGCGTTCACCTTCAACGCGGTGGAGTCTGACGCGGGTTAAGCCAATTGGGCTGGGCCGGTTGGGGGAGCGGGTGGCAAAAGTTCCGTAGCGTTTATCGTCGTCTTTCCAGGGTGGTCGAACAGTGTTTGTATGATCCAACGATTGATCTAAATAAGACAAAACAAAGATATGGCTGAATGTGTTTAACCCGTAAGCAGCCGCTGCATATTGGGACTCAATCTGAATATAAAATTCTCCATCATTCACATTTTCAGGCTGGGGTTGATATGGGGCTTTGTGTTTGTACGGGGTGCATGCTGTACCGATGAGAGGCAGAGAGACAAATTGATCGGCAGAAAGAGGGGCGATCTGGGTATTGAAAGCACGAAGAATGGAAAGAGTGCGATTTGCAAAATCAGCATAGGCACCTTTTACATTTGCCTGGGATAAGGCCTTTTCTAGAACCACAGGGGTTTCTTTCCAGGGAAGTGCTTCCTTTTCCTCCAAGGGAGAAAGGTGCAAACGGTGAGCAAGAACATCGTTTGGGAGAAATTCGAGATGTGTATGAGCATCTAACATGCCGAGAGATTCAGCGGCATAAATAATAGTCTGTACCATATCCTGTTCCGGGACGCCCAAACCGATCAGCGCAGCAGCAAATCTATCTGCTGAGATACCTGTTATTGTGTCAATCCTTAATAATCTATTCATCTAGAAGTATGAGCTCCGTCTGATCTGTGAGATGCCCATCGATAAGCTACAAACGTGCCAATCGCGATAAATACTGAAGCTAGAATGAAAAGTGTTGTATATGAGCCATGTTGTAAAAATACGCCGGCAATCAAAGTAAGGAAAGCTAAAGGTAAGATTAAAACCGCATTTACTCCTGTATAAGTGGGACGTTCAGCTGCAGGTGCCAACTCGAGCAGTGCGCTTTGAAATCCAACTTTTCGGCCGGTAAAAGTCGCTCCAGCCAGGAAAAATACCACTAACAATGCCAACCAACCTAATGGAGCCAGAGCAATTGCCAAGAGAGGAGTTATTGTTGACAACATTCCGCACACAACCAGCATTTTACGACTGCCGGCCTGGTCAACCAAGTGAGCCCAAAGCAAGTTAGCCAATACTCCACCTAAAATCTGGGCCAGTAAAAACCAGCCAATTGCATCCAGGGGAGCACCGAGTTTTTCTCGAGCGTATACCACGTAAAAAGGAAGTGCCATCAGGCTGAATCCAGTGAATATTTCAATTATGATCAATCTTTTTAATTTCTTGCTGGTGCCCCTGATCTTCTGCCAATAATCTCCCCATGAATGGGCATGTGTCTCTTCTAACGTAGCGACTGGCTCCTTCATAATCAAGAAACCCAGGGAGGCAATACCTAATCCAAGAGCTGCTAATCCAAATAATAAAGCATAGTTATTTGGGTATTGAATATGTACCAGGATTTGCCGGGCTCCTAATGCCGCTCCTACTGCAAGTGGACCGGCAAGGGCTTCCTTGCCTCCGAAAAACGCTCCCCGACGTTCAGCAGGGATGATCTTACCTATAATATCTGTATATGGAATATTTCCGAGACCGCCGCCAGCATAAAAGATTGCCAGCATTACTACCAAAGCCCAGGCCAACATCGTTGGGTGTTTATCGCCAATCGAATAAATCAAAAAAGCCAGTATTCCCCAACTGCCAACCCGTAAGTATATGGCAGTTAGCAAATAAGGCATCTTAAGAGGACGATTTTCGATCCAGCGAGCTACAAATAACTGCGGTAAAGCCCCTGCAACTGTCAATACTGTTGAAAGTCCACCAACCCAGACGGTCGATCCGGTCAGGTCAGCGATAAAAGCGGAAATTACTGTTGTTGGTTGGGTCAGTGAAATACCCAGAGCCAAAAATGCCCCTTGCCATAATCCGCCGAAAATGTTTCGGCGATCATCAGATGAGAGAGGAGTTGACTTTTTATTGTTATCCGATTGAACTTGATCCATTATCCTCACTCTCTTGATTTTGATTAATTTGATTTCTTGATCCAGTAAAGACAAGAAAGTTTTTAGGCCGGCTGATTGTCTTTTATTGCCTTAAGTATTCGTTCCGGTGTATATGGAAGCTCCCTTGCCCAGATGCCTGCCGCATCATGGACTGCGCTGGCCATGGCTGGAGCAACCCCATCGATAGAAATTTCAGAGACCGACTTTGCTCCATAAGGACCACTCGGTTCGTCAGTTTGGACAAATATTACATCCATTGCTGGCATTTCAGCAGCTCTCGGAATATGGTAATCCCTTAGATTAGGGTTCACGGGTTGGCCGTCCTGGTCAAACAGCATTTCCTCCGTGAGAGAAAATCCTAGCGCTTGAGCCATTCCTCCCTCTACCTGGCCTGCTGCAGTGGCGGGATTAATGACGCGTCCACAATCCACAACCATTAATAATCTTTCCACATCTATTTTTCCAGTTTTTGTATCTAATACGATTTCCGCGAACTGTGCAGCAGTCGGGGGAGGACTGAGGGGACTGGTATGTGAGGCGGTAGCCATTATTTGATGTTGATTTAGTTGGTGTAGACTGCTCAATGCGATCTCTGCGAAGGAAAATGATCTTCCATCAGGGGCATATACATGCCGATCCTCGACGATAAATTTCTTGGAATCAGATATTCCGAACATACTTTTAGCATGTTCTATGATCTGCTCTTTAACCTCTTCTGCTGCTTTTCGGACTGCTTCTCCGCTGATATATGTTGTACTGCTGGCATAGGCTCCTTTATCAAAAGGCGTAAAGTCAGTATCTGAAGAATATACAATTAAATCATCTAACGGGATACTTAGTACTTCTGCAGCAATTTGTGCCAGAATAGTGTCTGAACCAGTTCCCAAGTCAGTAGCGCCCATAAGTAAGTTAAATGAACCATCATCATTCATCTTCATTGTTGCGGCAGCCATATCTAGATCAGCGATTCCGCTGCCATGCATCACAACTGCCATTCCAATCCCGCGGCGGAGATGACCGTCCTGGTTTTTGTTTTCCTCCCGTTTGGTGTAAAAATTTGTGGCTTGTAAACCAATATCCACACAATTCTCCAGAGCGCTGGTATACAGGATTTGTTCTTTGCCTTCCCGACCTTCTCCAAGTGCTTTAGATAGGTGCATTGTTTCGCCAACCTTAAGCCAGTTGTCACGCTTGAATTTGACCACATCCAATCCTAATTTCTCTGCAACTTCCTCCATTAACACCTCAATGCCAAATTGACATTGCATTGCACCATAACCACGGAAGGCACCTGCTGGAGGCGTGTTGGTGTAGGCAACATCGCTGACAAAACGTGAATTGAGAGGATTGTAAAGGGTCAACCCTTTAAATCCTCCAACCATATTTACAGTTAAGGCGTGGGCACCATAAGCACCAGTATCCCCGACCAGATAAAGGTGGGCAGCGTTGATTTTGTTTCCTTGAACACCAATTTTATAATTAACAATATTCGCATGTCGGCTGCGGGAACTGATGAATTCCTGGGTCCGTGTATATTCCATCCGCACCGGCCGTTTTGTTTTAAGGGTGAGATGGGCGCAGAGGTCTTCCAATAACAATTCTTGTTTATTGCCAAATCCACCGCCGATACGCGGTTTTATTACGCGGATTTTTTTTACGGGCAAACCGATTAAAGGTGCAACCATCCGTCGGATATGGAATGGTACCTGGGTACTGGTTCTGAGAACCAGTCTGTCATCCTCATCCAAATAAGAAATACACACATGAGGTTCGAGGTGGACTTGCTGTTGCTTCGGGGTTTTATAACTACCCTCAAAGATGTGATCGGCATCAGCAAATGCCTTTTCGATATCTCCCACTTCAGCCTCTATGTGGTGGACGATATTATTTTGAGCATTGAAAATACCCTCTGTATCAGACTCGTCATGGATTACCGGGGCGCCTTCCAGCATGGCTTGTTCTGGATCTGTGATTGCTGGCAGGATTTCATAATCAACCTCAATTAGGTTCAGAGCTTGTTGGGCTATTTCAGGAGTTTCAGCAGCAACGATTGCTACCCGATCTCCCACATGACGTACTTTATTGTCCAGGCTGACTTGATCGTAAGGCAATGGCTGGGGGTAACTTTGCCCGCCTGAAGCATATTTGATACGTTTAACGTCTTTGTGAGTTAAGACAGCATGCACTCCGGGTAAAGCTTGTGCTTTACTGGCATCTATGTTCCGAATTCGGGCATGCGCATGGGGACTGGTTAACAAGCCCCCATAAAGCATTCCGTCTAAATGAAAATCGTCAGTAAAAACGGGCCGTCCCAGGGCTAATTTCTTGGCATCTACTTTTACTTCAGGTTTTCCAATGACTTGTGTTTTTTCCATATTATCGGGTGTAAATACGATAGGTGGTAAAGGATTTCTTCCACCATCACGCCGATAGAAAGCTTCCGGGAGGTTGATAATCTCATCAGGTTCGGGCAATCTTAATTCAAAGAGAGTGAATGGTTCAACTTCTTCCCCTCGTAATGCTGCAGCCGAGCGATGAACCGCATCCACTACACGTACATAACCTGTACAGCGGCACAGAACATGGTTCATGGCTTTCCGGATTTCATCATCTGAAGGATTTGCATTCTCGTCTAACAGTGATTTTGCTGACAGAATCTGTGCGGGAGTACAATAACCACATTGAATGGCACTTGCATCGATAAAAGCTTGTTGAATAGGGTGGATTTCAGAGTTTTGGTTAAGGCCTTCAAGTGTGGTTATCTCTGTTCCATTGGTATCAACTGCTTTGGTTTTACAACTGAGAATCGGTTTTCCATTCTGTAGGACTGTGCAAACACCGCAAGTTCCGTCGTCACACCCGGACTTCACGCTAAAATAGGAATAACGTCGCAGAACAGATAACAAGCTCTCCTCAACCCCTACCATCAATTTTCTAGGGATATTATTTATCGTTAAATTAATTTCAACTTTAGTTGTTTCCATTTTTTTGTAATCCTTCCTCTAGATCAAAAAGTTTATTCAAGATTCTTTCTCGTCTTCGTTGAGCTCATCCAACATCAAATTTAATTCTGCCTGGCAACTTGAACAGATAGATAAGTGGTGTTTTATGACAGGCAGGAGATCTCCCGGATCCCCACCGCCAGATAATAAACCCGCATCGTAATTCAGCAGGGTGAAACAATCTGAACAAGAGAGTTCAATCGATCTGTCCGTAGACGTGACCAACATTAACAATTGCCAGAGTGGATATTCGGTATCGACCATAGGTACACTCATAATCTAATTATGAACATCATAGTATCCAGCTGTTTTTATAAATCCAGATGAGGATATGGAAGCATTCCTCCAATTTTCTCTAAAGCAGACAATAATGACCCGTTAGCTTGATCTATGGCGTCAGCAGCAGCTAGGATATCTGCAGATACCATGTCGCCCCGGGGTGCCCAGTCACGAAATTCATTCGCGTGTTCCCGGTTGTGAGCAACCCAATGAGGAATCAATATCCTGAGCTTATCCTTATCCTCCATTTCCTACTTTCTCCTTTGAATTATTCTCCAGGTAAAGCACATTCTTTAATAAGTCGATCTTTCGGATTGTGGCTGAGACCTCAAGAGGTGGTTCAAACATTGTAGATAACACAACACCATTCGGTGTCGGTTCCACAAACATCACATTTTCCATTATTTTTTCATCATCCAAATAAGCAGTAATTTGACACATCTTTTCTCCGTAGTTACTGTTCCTTATAATTTTGAAACGAGAGGAATGACCTTTTTTCGGCTGTGATCTGCTACTTCTTTAACATCCAATAGGGAATTTGCTGAAAACGGCACTTCAATTTCATTGGAAATGAATTCTTTTCCGTCGATTCGTTTTATTTGCATATAAAGACGGAATGGTTCTTTAGTGCTGCGAGTCATAATCAGATTGGTGGCAGCTGCTTCCAGTTCTGCAATTTCTTCAGCTTTTGCGGTAGTGCTTGCAGAGAAGAGGTATGTCGGTTTTTGATCTTCCGTGGCGGCAGCCAACATTTTTTCAAGAATCCCGTTTTTATAAGTAGGAGAGAACAGCAATAAGTTTAGTGCTGAGGCAAAGATTAGAATCCCCGGACCTTCATCCGGCACCATACTGCAAGCTTGATCTATGGCGGCATCCCAAACATCTGGTTTAACAACATTAGCCTTAAACCGGTTTCCAATGGGAGAGGTGATTCCATCCAGTTCAGCATCAAGTTCAATGAAGGCAATTTGCTTTTGGTAATCTCCCAAATCTAATTGGCTGACTGTTTTTAAACCAGCCTCAATAAAACTATGGTCGGGATATTGCAATGACATAAAAATCACGCTTCCTCCCTGACGGAGCCACGATGCGGTAATCACATTACCTATCAGTGGTTTTCCTGAACCCCCCGGACCGCTCAGCAATGTTAAACTGGGAATAGGTAAGCCTTCCGGAAGCAGCCCGTCAAACCAATCTGTTTGTGTGTAGATCCTGTTCATTATTTAACCTCTCCAATTTTCCTGTTCTACTTTCAGGAAAAGCTGACGATCTTCCTCGTTCATAAGATCCAAATTCACTCCCGAAATTTCGCCTCCAGCTGATTGAGACGCAGAAGAGAGAGGATTGATCAAGTTTTCCCGAATATTGTCAGGAATACTTGCAAAGGGTAGCACTGGTGTGAAAGTTTCTCTTCCGTCGGGTGTTACTTTGCCATTTTTCAACATCCCTAGATCAAGTAACTTTGCTGATATTGTGGGATGTTCAACCTTCGTAAGTTCTTTATGAATAGTTTGATTTAATAATTGGTCAACCAAAATTCTTGTCTCCAATAATGGAAAATTTTATTGGGTGTGGAGTTAGTCAACTTGATAATCAGACCCAATCATTATCTTTCTCTCTGTAACCATGTTTTTATTCTTTTGATTGTTTTTTCCATTTCTCTGATGTAATAATGAAAAGATTTAATCAATAAACTCAAGTTCCTTTTTGTTTGTCATCGTAGGCTTTTAGCAGGTGGTTTATTTCATCCCTTCTATGACGCAGTCCATCGATTAATTCTGCAAGGCGAGTTTTACCTTCAGGTAAAACTTTGTACACACGCCTCTGCGGTCCAAGACTTTCTTCGCCGATATGGGATGACACCCAATCAATTTCTTCCATATTGCGAAGGATTCGATATACCAAGCTTGGATCGATTTGATCAGAATTGAATCCAAACTCTTTTACACCTTCAAGTAAAGAATAGCCGTGTGAATTCTCTCGAGTTAATAGAAACAATAAGGCGGGGCGTAAAAACCCCATTATTCCCAGATGCCGTCGCTTTCTTCCTACACCTAATTCTCTTCCATCTGACATGGAAACCTCACTTTCTCCTGATAAAAATCCTATAAAGGATATACGTCTATTGTACATATGTCAATAGTATTTCGGAAGTGACTTGTGTTATATACTGCTGAAGATAACTCCACACTGAAACTATTATTTATAAATCTAAAATGATCTTTCCTCATACTTCAACTCTCGTAGATGAAATTATTCCTGCTATAATCCACTGGGTTATCAGATGAATTTGTATGAATGAAAATGGAGTTAATGCCTGAATGAAAAAAACAATCGTTTTTGACCTCGGCGGCGTGCTGCTGGATTGGGATCGACGTTATCTGTACAGCAAGATCTTTTCTGATCCGAAAGAGCTGGATTATTTTTTAGAGGAAGTCTGCTCCTTAGACTGGAATGCCCAGACTGATGCGGATAAATCGATTCGGGATGCCATGGATGAACTGGTTCCGAAATATCCTCAATATGAAGAACAGATCCGGGCTTATTTTGAACGCTGGGAGGAAATGATCGGTGGAGATATTCCTGGCACTGTGGAGGTCCTTAAGAACCTGAAAGAGGCCTATTATCCGTTGGCAGCGTTAAGCAACTGGTCCTCAGAAACCTTTCCACGAGTTAAGGACCAGTACGAGTTTTTAAGTTGGTTTACCCCACTGGTAATCTCGGGTTATATTGGATACAAAAAACCTGAGCCGGAACCATTCCAGATTCTGCTGCATGAACTTGAACTGGACGCCGGGGATTGTGTATTCATCGATGATATGGAAGATAATATCCAGGAAGCAGGACGGCAGGGATTTGAGGTCATTCATTTCACATCTCCTGAAAAATTACGAGAAGAACTTGAAAATCGAAATTACCTCTAAGCAGTCTTGGCTTTTTGAGGACTTGTAGATATGTCAAAAGTTAAAACTGGATCAACAAAAGGGCTATCAGGGCGTTTGCCCTTTTATTATGGCTGGGTAATGGTACCGGTGGCTGTCATTGCTATGTCAGTGACTGGCGTAGGACAGACTTTTGGAGTATCGGTATTTAATCCTTCACTGTTAGAATCCCTGGGTATAACATTGACTGCTTTGTCTGGCACTTATATGGTCGGTACCTTGTTGGCTTCGCTGCTGCAACCCACAATAGGCTCCCTGATGGATCGATTTGGTATCAAAAATACCATGATCGTAGTAGTTCTCCTGCTGGGCGGTGCCTGTATCTATTTTTCCAGGGTTAATTCTCTAGCAACATTACTGGCTGGCTTTTTTTTACTGCGTCTGTTAGGACAGGGCGGTCTTTCCCTGCTCTCGGGGAATATAGGTGCCATGTGGTTCAGGGAGAAACTTGGTACCGTAACAGGTATTATCAGCAGTGGAGTATCTATCGCTATGGCTGTTACCCCGGCCTTTTTCCTGTATTTGATCAATATAAAGGGTTGGCGTACTGCTTATACCTGGCTGGGTTTCCTGGTCTGGATAATCATGCTGCCTCCCCTGGTGCTGATTTTCAAGAATAATCCAGCTGAAGTTGGACAGGAATTGGATGGCGTTAAAAAGGAAGAGAAGGGGAGTGTGGAAGAGCAAATCCACAGAGATTACTCTTTCACGGTCAAAGAAGCCCGAAAAACACCAGCTTACTGGATCATGATGGTGAACAGTGCCTTATGGGCCATGATCATTACTGCGGTATTCTTTAACTTGCTGTCCATATTCGATTCGCTGGGAATTTCGCCAGCGGTTGCGGCTGCGACCTATACTAGTTATGCGGTTGCTTCATTATTTACCCAGCTTCTGTTGGGACCGGTCGCAGATCGAGGTTCGCTGCAGTATTTACTCCTAGCCTGTGTAGCATTTCTGGCAGCGGGAATTGCGACATTGATTTTTGCTAAAACTCCCATCTTGG
>Ga0307990_1004367_pt1 | contig 10425 bp, 11 predicted proteins | sample EllFjometagen129_FD_203168 | JGI IMG/M metagenome (GOLD analysis project Ga0307990, IMG submission 203168) | Marine microbial communities from Ellis Fjord, Antarctic Ocean - #129 | ecosystem: Environmental > Aquatic > Marine > Unclassified | place: Southern Ocean | collected 2014-10-08
ACCCGGAAAACAGGGCGGCCACCACCACCACCACGGACGAAAGTGTATCCTGCAAAAGATGAAGAAACGCCCCGCGCATATTCAGATCGTCGTGCCCATGACTTTTCAGCAAAAAGACGGAGGCCAGATTCGCGATCAAGCCGATGGAAGCGACAACCAGCATCAGGCCTGCCGCAACTGGTTGGGGATGCAGCAACCGAAGGATCGCTTCGCGGCAGACCAGCGTCCCCACCACCAGAATCGCGGCCCCGTTCGCCAGTGCTGAAAGGACTTCGATGCGGCCCAGTCCGTATGTGTGCTGAACAGAGGGCGGTCGTCGCCCCAGTTTGCGCGCTACCAACGCGAGCGTCATTGCGGCGACATCGGTTAGGTTGTGCAGGGCGTCGGACAGCAGCGAAAGGCTGCCCGAAAGCAATCCTCCCGCCACTTCGGCGATCACGATCACCCCGTTCAACACAATGCTGAACGACAGGCGCCGATCCATCTTTTCATCTGCAACGCCATGGTGATGATGGTGCGAGTGGCTGCTCATCGATCTACTCCTTTTCCCCGCACGGGATGCAGACGGGGCCCGATTCGGTTTCGGTTAGTTTATTGACGAATACACGCTCACCGCACTTTGAGCAAAGATCGGTATCGAAGCACCCCTTGCCCTTCGGAAATTCATAGTCTTGTCCCGGGCCGATCTCCAGGAACATTTCCTCCGGCAGGATCAATATTTTATCAACCAGCGGATCGGCGATTTCAGCAGGGACATCCTGAGGGGGCACGCCCTGCTTTCGCAGGGCAACAAACGGCGAGTTGAGCATGTTGCCGAAAAATTCATCCTTCAGCCGCACACGCACTGATTTTCTGTTTTTCACATCGATCAGCGTGAACGCCATCTTGTTGTAGTATTTCTTTTCGATGTTCGATTTGCCGTAAGTACAGCCTGTGGCCGACATGATGCCATCCAGCAGACAACCGGCCGCATGGCCCTTGCCGGTTTCCGAGACAACATACAGTTCCTTGTCCTGGGCGCGCTTCACGCCGAGTACGTTCATCGCGGCTTGCGCGGCGCGGTATCCCAGCGGCATTGCCGGGCACTTGTGACCATGGAAGGCCATCGCTTGTTTGAATTCTTCATGCGTCATTACTTGTTCCTTTTTATACTTTTTTCGCCGAGTCGATGACGGGGCTCTTGCCGTCATCAAATCGACTTCTAGAGGACGGACAGAATTCCCCCCGGCTTCAAGGAATCCGTCAGGGCGGCATAGCCGCCTTCGAGCACGCGGACGTTTTCGTAGCCTTTCGAGCGCAAATAGGCATACACGATGGAAGCGCGCACGCCGGCCGGGCAGAAGATGCCGACCGTTTTATCTGTCGGAATTTCCGCGATCCGATCCGGAATTCCGTTGATCGGAATATGGAGTGATTGAATGTTTTTATGCACGTCCATGGGGAAGGCGAGAGAGGCAATCTCTTCGACCGTTCGCACATCGAGAAAAACCGAGGAGTCCATCCCCAGCAGTTTTTCCGGAGAGGTCTTATGCAGTCCTTTTCCAAAGAATTCCAGCGTCATGCTTTTGAGCACCTGTTCCATCGGGTTTGTCTTTCTATTTCAATAGTTTTTTCAGCGCTCGAACGGACGGAACACGACCGGAAATTTTTACTTTTCCGTCGATTGCAACCGCAGGGGTTGTCATCACGTTGAACGTCATGATCTCGTTGAGGTCAGTCACTTTTTCGATTTTGGCTTCGATACCAAGTTCTTCGACGACTTCTTTGACCACTTTTGTTGTTTTTTCGCACTTGGGGCATCCTGTGCCCAGAATCTGAATCTTCATATTTTTTCTCCCTGATCGGTTGTGAAAGTTGGGTTACGCAAGTGGGCTCAATGTTTGGGGCATTTTTTTGCATCCAACCCTTTGACGTGCATATAGGTGATATATCCGCCGGTCAGGTTGCGGGCGCGGAAACCTTTTTGCTCCAGAATACGGCAGCACAGATACGCGCGTCGTCCGACGCGGCAAACGATCAGGTATTCTTTTTCTTGATCGAGTTCGCTCAACCGCTCCCGAATCTGTTCCAGTGGAATATGCACCGAACCAGCGGGGGTTCCAGTTGCAATTTCTTTTGCTGAACGCACATCAAGAATGACTTGATCGGGTGCCAGAAAATCCAAGTCGGCAGTGTGACAGATCCGCATGTCTTTCCGCAGGACATTGCCGGCCACGAACCCTGCATAATTGACGGGATCTTTCGCCGAGCCGAACGGCGGGGCATAGGACAGTTCCATTTCTTCTAAGTCATAAACGGTGAGGCCCGCGCGCACGGCGACCGCCAGCACGTCCATCCGTTTGTCGACGCCGTTGGCGCCAACTGCTTGAGCTCCCAGCACTTTCCCGCTATTGGGATCGAATAGCAGTTTTAAGCTCAGGGACGTGGCACCCGGATAGTACGAGGCATGACTCGGCATGTGCACATAGATTTTCTCGTACAGGATGTTTTCGCGGCGGGCCGTCTTTTCATTCAGTCCTGTCATGCCGATAGCTAGATCAAACACCTTGCAGATCGCGGTTCCCTGCGTTCCGACGTAACGACTGTCTCGTCCGAAAATCTGATCGGCGGCAATACGACCCTGTCGGCCGGCGGGGCCGGCCAGTGGGATCAGTGCGGGTTGTCCCGTAGAAAAGTTGTTGATTTCTGCAGCATCGCCCACCGCATAAATCGACGGGTCGGAGGTCTGCATGGCGTTATCGATCTGGATGCCGCCGCGCGGTCCCAACTGCAGGCCGGCTTGTACGGCGAGGGTGGTTTCGGGGCGCACCCCAATCGCGAGAATGACGATCCCAACGTCGAGCGTTTTTCCGGATTCGAATCGCAAACGAAGTCCGTTGTCGATGGGTTCAAACGCGGTGATGGTTTCCTTGAGTCGCAAATCGACGCCGTTGCGAATCAACTCGTGGTGAAGCGGGGTTGCCATTTCCGGGTCGGCGGTGCCCATGACCTGCGGGGCACACTCAATTAACGTGGTTTGGATATTGCGCGTTCGCAGTGCTTCGGCCATTTCAAGGCCGATATATCCGCCGCCAACCACGGCGGCCGTTTGATTGCCGCCCACGGCGGCTATAATCTGATCCATATCGTCCAAATTGCGCAACGACAGGATGCGCTGGTTTTCGATTCCATCAATCGGTGGGCGCATGGGGATGGCCCCGGGACTCAGGATAACGGCGTCGTACGATTCGCGGTATATCTCACCTGTTTCCAGGTTTTTGATTTCCACTTCGCGGGCTTCGCGATCGATCGCGATCGCTTCGGAACTCGTGCGCACATCGATTCGATAACGTTGCGCCATGGCCTCCGGCGTGGTCACCATCAGTTGGTCGCGCTTCGAAATCGTTCCGCCGATGTGATACGGCAATCCGCAATTGGCAAATGAGATATAGGGATTGCGATCCAGCAGGATAATTTCCGAGGCTTCACTGAGCCGGCGAGCCCGAGCCGCCGCGCCGGCACCTCCGGCCACTCCTCCAATCACAATTACTTTTTTAGTCTTCACGCTTTGCTTCCTTTTATTTGATCTAAATGAACCCGCAATGGGTAAGTATTTTTCTAAAAAATCAGGTTAAAGATCCATCCCGCGGCGGTGAACATCACCATTAGGGTCAGGAAAAATATTACCAGCAGGCGCGTCTTCATGACCTGTTTGAGCAGCATGAATTCCGGCAAACTGGCCGCTACCACACTCATCATGAACGCCAGCGCCGTGCCGATTGGAAGCCCCTTGCCGAGCAGGCTTTCAATCGCCGGAATAACGCCGCTGGCGTTGGCGTAGAGCGGAATACCCAATAACACCGCACCAGGAACACTCCACCACCGACCTTCGCCGAGATTGTCGGTGATCACCGACTGCGGCACGAACCCGTGCAACGCCGCGCCCGCGCCAACCCCGACCAGCACCCATATCCATATTTTGGAAAAAACCGACTTGAATTCGTTCACCGCGTAGTCATGGCGCTCCTGTCGGGTTGGTTTGTAGTGTGCGGCCTGTTCCAACTTCTTCTTCATACCGGCACCAATCTCTTTGTGTTCGATTGGCTTCAGGTAGCGATCGGCCTTGATAAAGTCAAAGAACAGGCCCGCCAGTACGCCGGCGATAATGCCCAGCGCAATATAGATGACTGTGAAATGGATGCCCAACGTGCCGCCCAGCAACACAACCGCCACCTCATTGATCATCGGGGACGTCACCAAAAATGCCATCGTGATGCCGATGGGAATTCGAGCCTGCGTGAACGCCAGAAACAGCGGGATCGATGAACAGGAACAAAATGGAGTGACCGCGCCGAATAGCGCCGCCAGCACATAGCCCACAAAGCGGTGCTTGCCTTCCAGATGTTTGCGGATCTTTTCCGTGTTCATTCCCGCGCGCAGCCAGCCAATCACATAGATCAGCACGAGTAGAAGCGCGTAGATTTTCGTCACGTCCTCGATGAAGAAATGGAGGCTCTGTGCCAGGTGCGCCTCCGGCGCCATCCCCAACACATCGAACGTCAGCCAATCCGCCAACTTTGTGAAAACCTGTAACATGCATCACTCCTCTGCGTTACCGCCAACATGGGTCATTTTTGTTTAATCAACGCGGCTTGCGCCTTGGCGTTATTTTCAATTACGGCCTCAACGCAGCTCATGAAATTGAGCACACACGGCACCTTGAGCGTGTAAAAGACCTGTTTCCCACGTTTTTCATCACCGACAATACCAGCCTGTTTCAGTACAGATAGGTGTTTGGAGATTGTCGAAAAGTCGGCGTCGATCTGGTCGACAAATTTACAGACGCACATTTCGCCGTCCGCCAACTGTTCGGCCATCCACAGGCGCGTCGGATGTGCCAGAGCCTTGAGCACCTTGGCCTTTGCTTCATAGAGCATTTTTTCTTTTTCGTTCATAAGCACCTTCTCGATTGGTTATTTGGCAATTTAACCAAATGTTAACCATTGTCAACCCCTTCTTTTGATTCCACGTTGTCATCTTTAATAAAATGGTTCGCGCCCCCAAGGCTGACAGCGCACACACAACAGCCAACCGCCTTAAAGAAATCTCGGAGCTAGTCAAAAAAAGTAAAAATACACGAATTCACACAAATATCCCCCCATTGGGCTACCAAATTCCGGCTCATCGAAGACAGTTCACTCTACCAATGAGATACAACCATTCAGATAAGGCGGAACGTCCCACCGAGCTAAAATAACCCACCCACTGAATTCGTGTTCATTCGCTTGTCCGCCATAGCTTGAAAAGTGGCGGTGGATGGTTACACTCTTCTGATGAATCCAAAATTGAACCAATTTGTCGAACGCTACACCGAATTGGAGCGCGAAGTGCAGAAGCTCGTCACCGGACTGTGCAACTCGCTTTGCTCCCAATGCACCCAGATCTGCTGCCGGGCCGACATTTGTGAAGAAGCCATTGAGAGTCCATTTCTTCGCATGATCAATGGACGAACAGAACTCGACAGCGATGCGTACGGATTTCTGACACCGACCGGCTGTGCGCTTGAAATCGGTCGCCCAACCGTCTGCTATGAATATTTCTGCTACGACCATCTCTATTACCAGCCCGATGAAATCCACGTAAAAGTGATGCGCGTGCTCGGGGCCCTGCCCGCTCACGCGACGCGCAATGCGATCGGTGATGCACCGCTGGCCGAAATCCTTCAAGAAGAGAAGCTCGATCAGGCAGATTTCCAAACTCTGGAAAAGCAACTGGATGAAAGTTTCCAAGCATTGGAAATCATTAAAACATTCTACAGCGACAACTCCCTGCCTGACGCGTCCGAACAACTGCTCGACCGGATTACCTTCAGTGAAGAAGACTATCCCTGATTGCTCACCCGACGAGTGAGAAATCAGTGAAATCCTAAAACTAAACAGATTCCCGATGCTGAAATTAGAGGTGTCGTGACTTAACAAAAAGGCTCCCGGCATCAAGCCGAGAGCCTTTCAAAAGTAAGCCGCAACGCAGTTGCTAGAATTTCAGGTCGGCTTTAGCCAAACGGGTGCCCAGCTCATTGAGCACGCGCTCATCATCCGCATCACCGGCGGATTCGAACACGGCACCGAAACGGACAAACGGGCCGGTATTATCCCACGGAACCGTGGAAATACCAAAATTTTCGATCAGGTAGAGCGAAGCTTCCTCCGCGTTAGCAAAGGTTACATCCCCCGCTCCTTTAGGTGCTTTGACATAAAGGTAGAACGTGCCGCCGGGCATTGAAGCGTTAAAACCGACGCCTTTTAGTAGCTCAACCATTTTGCGCAGACGCACTTCATAATGCGCACGCACCCCCTCTGCAAGAGACTCATCGGCAATTCCAGCACAGGCGGCGAGTTGAATGGCTTTGAACTGGCCGCTATCGCAGTTATCTTTGATCATCGCCAATGCATCGACGGCCCAGGCCGCACCACAGAAAAAAGCGATGCGCCAACCCGTCATGTTGTAGGCTTTGGACATGGAGTGCAGTTCCAGCGCACACTCCTTGGCACCGGGACGCTGAAGGATCGACTTGCGCGTGCCGTCGTAAACGAGCGTGGCGTACGGCGCGTCCTGCACAATGAGGATATTGTGCTTTTTCGCGAAGGCGATCAGCTCGTCGTAAAATTCATCGGTGGCGACCGCGCCAGTCGGGTTGTTGGGGTAGTTGATGTAGAACAGCTTGCAACGATCGGCCAGTGCCGGATCAATTTGCCCAAGGTCTGGAAGAAACGCGTTTTCCTCCAGCAGCGGGATATCGACCACTTCACCGCCGAGATATTTGGTGTGCGTGGCCATCACCGGATAGCCGGGGACGGTTTGAAAAATCACATCGCCGGGATTAACAAAGGCGAGCGGAAGCATCGCCAGCGCTGGTTTTGTACCAATGCTGTGGTTGATTTCGGTGGCGACATCGAGCTCGACTCCAAAAAAGTTTTTCATATATTCCGCAGCGGCCGCTTTGAATTCCGGGATACCATTATCGGCATACCCACGGTTTTCGGACCGGTCCACTTCGACCTTCAACGCCTCGCGAATCGGCGCGGGCGCGATCTGGTCGGGTTCGCCCACCCCGAAATCGAGGATTTCGAGGTCGGGATTCAGCTGGCGGGCTTTCGCCTTCGCACGTTTTATTTTTTCAAATTTATAGATTTCGGTCGATAACCCGAACTGCTCGCCGCCGATGCGGTCCGCGAAAAGTCTCTCTGCGTTCATCCTATCTCCATTTATTATTTAAAAAGCTTCACTGTCGCCGAAATGCTTCTTTAACGACGGCTCTTTCGAAATCAGCCGATCCAGCTTCTTCTCGAATTCCTCAAGGGAAAATTTTGCCAGCGGAATAGTGATACTCCCGTTTTCAATAATCCCGTTTTCAATTGAAACGTTTTCACGAAAAAACCCGATCACAATCTGTTCCGAATACATATCCGCACTCAAGAAAACAACATCGATCACCTTTTCATCCTGGCCGACAAACTCTTTGGAAAATGTGTACTGCAAATTGCGCGCATAATCACCCTGGCGCGAAAAATCATTATCCTCTGCACGATGCTTATAGCCCCGCGCAGCAAGAATTTTCTTCATACTTCTCCCAAACAGCATATGACCTCCATTCCTGTACTAATAAAAAGAATATCAACTTAATATATTAAGAGCGATACTGTAAAGGTAGGAAAGCGCGTCAGAGCAAATTGGCGCTTTTCAGGCAAATTGGGCCGGGCCCCTCGGGGAACAGCATATGGGCAGCCCGCTCTTCACCACGGAACGTTTCAACCCCCACGCTCAACCCATTAGATAAACGATCTACATACAGATTATCAATCAGGTACAAATCACCAATCAGAATAATTTTAGTGTCGTGACACATGCGGGAAATCACCGTCAAAGCAGGCAGAACAACACGGCCAGCAGAACAAAGAACAACCCAAGCAGGATTTTCGAAAACACCACGTTTTTACGGCTCCATTGAAGAAGCGTTTCGGTTCTCAAACCAAAATAAACTGCTGCAAAAATCAGCACCAGCGGCAGAATAAAGAGAAGGTTATAGGCCAACAGATACAACCACGCCCGGGAATTCCCCAATGCATTGCCCTTCAAAATCAGCACCAGCGTCGGCACATAAACCTGCCCTGTGCAAACGCTTTCCAACGCCGTCACCGCTGTGCCGATCAACAACCCACCCAAAATAAGATGTCCCGTTTTCAGGCCGCGCCGCATCACGGAGTGAATCCTTTTCTTCATGCCGGTTGAAAGCTGAAGCGTCACATCCTCGCCTTTTCCGCTCCGCCGGAAACGAACGGCGTCACGGAATGACAGCAGAGCAAAAAGTACCAGCAACACCGTCACCCCCCACTCCAGCACACTACGAAACAGGGTGAACCCGGAAAAAAGATGCAGCACTCTCAACAAACCAAAGCCTAACGCAAGATAGGTCACAAACGAAGCCAGGCAGAATGAAACTCCAAGAAAAAACAGCTGCCGACTCCTGACTTTTGACACAGCCAACAGGCTCATAAAAAAGATCAGTGTGGAAATGGCGCAGGGGTTAATCCCGTCCAACAGCCCAGCTAATAAAACCACTGAAAACGTCATTTTCTCAAACCGACTGCGAACAGGGTCTTCATCGGTTTCAACACAGGACAGGCTCCCTGTCGCTCCCCCGTTATTCTGTTGCTGGTCTACTGCAGACAGGCAGGAAGCCTGTCCCGCTTTAATTAACCGTTCCACTTCCTGAAAAAAATGGCCAGAATCTTTCAGCGGATTACCGAACGCATGTCGACCGTTCAAAACCAGATAAGCCCGCTCTGGGCCGGGGTAACCGGTTTGATTCTCCAACCGCAACAGATAAATCAAATTGCTCTCCACCCCAATGTCGCGCCGGATGATTTCAAACCTCGGCTCCAGCTTCGGCAAAATTTTCTCCTCAATCTGCTCGCACTCCTCACAGCCCGGCTCAAAAAAAAACTCAACTGTAGCAGCCTCTAAATCCCACGTGGCAACGCAAAGCAGCATAAAAAAGATAATGATTCTACCTGTCATGATTTTGACATTCTACTAATTCACCGTAGTTAAAGAAATCTACAAAACAATAGATAACCCAATTGCTCTCCGACAACCCTTCTCATTTCTAAATATTGGGAATATCCCGTTTTGTTGAGCTGACTATTTTATCCTGTCCATCTTGTTGATTTCGTCAAAAAAACAATCCAGCACGATCTTTATTTTTGTGCTGGTTTAAGCCAACCCAACAAATCCGAACGCTCTCCAAGGGTTGAGCAACCGATGGGCCTCTATACTATGGAGAGGTGCGTGAAGCGCGGAATGGGTTTTTTAAAACCCTTTACCTTAACGCCATTCTGGATAGACCCCATTGTTCAGCGAGCTTTCATTGCTCACTTGGCGCATTAAGGAGAACCCAGCTTTCGTTGATACGAGCACGGAGTTTATGAATCGTCTTCGATTGCCCGCTTTCAGAAAAATTATCCGCTTTACGGAGCTCGTACTTTTCCCATTTGTCTAATACCGCCCAGGCTTCAGGCCAGTGTTCCGCTTTAATCAATACCTTCGACAGGGTGTCATAGTGAGCCCCGCATTCACTTCTCCGAACCGCATTATATGCCAGTCGAATCGCTTCATCAGGGTTCCAAATCTCTTCATTTTTATACATGGCCCAAGCGGCATTGTTCGCGGCTGATTCGGCACCAATCGTCATGGCCTTTCGATAGATCTCCATAGCCATCCCGAGATCTTTTTCGACCCCTCTTCCAGAATCATACAATATCCCGAGATCACACAATGAATCCGGATCGCCCTGCTCTGCGCCACGTGTCCACAACTCCAAAGCCTGCTGATAGTTTTTTGGCCGCCCGCTTCCCGAATAATTGGCCCACCCCAGAGCAAACAGGCACCCCGCATGATTGAGACGGGCTCCCTCCTCAAAAAGTTCAAAGGCCCGCTCCTGATTAATCTCTACCTCAAACAATCCGTATTGATAAAAGCGCCCTAACCAGCAACAAGCATTGCCACGAGACAACTCCCTCCCCTGATTTTTAGCCACCTCTAGAATTTCAATCGCTTTTTTGAATTGGTCAGATTTAACATAAGATATCCCCTCATAAAATAGTTCTGTTTCCGGGACATGAGACTCGTCGCCGAATTCGGTTGGAGATCCGGTTAGATCCAGATTCCAATCAAACTGTTTCCAAGGGCTGTGTTCGTTAGACGTCAGCCAGAAAACGGCTTGTTGATGGTCATATCCATTTTTACGCATCTGAGAAACCGACCAGAATTCCCGGCCGAGCAGATAGCTTTCTCCGACTTCTTTCCACGAGGAATATGTTTTCTGAATTTTTTGAGCTGCTGGCATAATCCAATCCCAAGCCTCATTCTTCTCCAGATAACCAGAGG
>Ga0307990_1004370_pt1 | contig 10424 bp, 7 predicted proteins | sample EllFjometagen129_FD_203168 | JGI IMG/M metagenome (GOLD analysis project Ga0307990, IMG submission 203168) | Marine microbial communities from Ellis Fjord, Antarctic Ocean - #129 | ecosystem: Environmental > Aquatic > Marine > Unclassified | place: Southern Ocean | collected 2014-10-08
TTGGATTAAGTATCTCAAAATTTCGCATTTTACTTTTTGCAGTTAGTGGATTATTTGCAGCAATAGGTGGTTTTCTAGTAGCTTATGATGTAGGTATGGACCCCTATGTAGGGATGCCAATGCTTTTAAATGCAGTAGTTGCTTTGATAATTGGAGGAGTTGGTAAATTTGAAGGTCCCATTGTTGGTGGATTTATAATAGGAATCCTTCAATCATTAACTGTATGGGTATTCTCTTCCCGTTGGCAGAGTGCAGTAACCTTTGTTTTATTAATTATTTTCTTACTCTTTCGTCCACAAGGAATTCTTGGCGAAAAGCAAAGGCAGGTGTAAATGAATTATATTATGCATATTATCATCATGATAAATATTTATATAATCCTTACAATCAGCTCAAACCTGTTGGTTGGGATGACTAACCTCCTATCTTTAGGACAGGCTGCCTTTTATGGAATTGGTGCATATTTTACTATCTTCTGCTTAATGATTTTGCATTTACCATTAATTCCCACACTATTAATATCTATGGGGATGACTGCTTTATTCAGCTTGCTATTAGCCCTTCCTTCCATTCGTTTAAAAGGTGATTATTTTGTATTAGCTACTCTCGGTTTTCAATTAATTGTATATACTATCCTATATAATTGGGTTTCCTTAACAAGAGGATCTTTTGGTATACCCGGTATCCCAGCACCCAAATTGTTTGGCTTAATTGAAATTTCAGGCATAATACCATTCCTGATATTCAGTTTTATAATGGTGGGTTTCACGATTTTTATTTTCTTAAAACTTATTAATTCTCCCTTTGGTAGGGTCTTAAAAGGAATTCGGGATGATGAGCTTTCAGTACTTTCTTTAGGTAGGAATGTAACAGTATTTAAAATTAGAGTATTTGTAATTGCCAGCGGTTTTATTGCTATTGCTGGATTCATATATGCTACTTATGTCACTTACATCGATCCAACCAGTTTTACGTTAGATGAGTCTATTTTCATTTTATCTGCTCTATTAATTGGAGGAACTGGGAATATAAAAGGCCCAATTGCAGGTTCTATTTTTGTTATAATCTTACCTGAATTATTACGATTTGTTGGATTACCCAATAGTGTAGCAGCAAATTTGCGCCAAATAATTTATGGCTTATTTTTGATCATATTAATGAGATTCCGTCCACAAGGATTGGCAGGGAATTACCAGGTGAAATGATGAATAATGATATTTTAAAGATCGAAGACCTGAATAAAAGTTTTACCAGGAATATTATTAATATGCGTGGTAAAGAAGAAAATGAGCGATTTAATATCATTGATGAACTTGATCTATTTATTCCTGAAAGCAAAATAACTGCACTAATCGGAGGTAATGGAGCAGGTAAAACGACCTTATTCAACATCATTTCTAGGTTTACAGAATCTGATAGTGGTCGCATTAGTTTCCACAATAACCAGTGGCTGAACATTTTAAAGCAACCGGCTTATAAATTGAAGCATATTGGAATTGGGCGGTTATTTCAGGATAATCACATTTTTCAGCAAATGACAGTTTTGGAGAATATGCTTATTGCCGATGATTCTGAATGGGGAGAAAGACCATTCATCTCATTATTTAAAGCTAACAAAAATAAAGAAATTGAAAAAAAGAGAACAAAAAAAGTCGAGAAGATTCTCTTTGAGCTTTTTGGAATAAACAATCCTTTCTGGCAGAAAAGAAAGGATCTTGCTTCATCTTTATCTTTTGGACAGCAGAGATTGCTTGGATTAGCTCGTCTTTTTATGGGAGATTATAAACTTGTTTTGTTAGATGAACCAACAGCAGGAGTAAATCCTGATTTGGTCAAAACTATTTGTATTATCATAAAAAGGATGGTCAAGGAAAAAGGTCTGACAGTTTTTTTAATAGAACATAATATGAAGGTTGTATTGGAAATAGCTGATTTTTGTAGTTTCATGAGCCATGGAAAAATAACTGCTTTTGGTTCTCCCAAAGATGTAATAGGGGATGAAAACGTGCGCAGGACATATTTAGGTATGTGATTATGAACGAAAAATTAGTATTAGATATTAAAGATTTGAAAGCAGGATATACCAAAGGAAATTACATTCTGAATGGTTTAAAATTAGAAATACAACAGAATGAGATTATAGCTATTGTCGGACAAAATGGAGCAGGTAAATCTACTCTGGCAAAAGCAATTATGGGATTGATTCCATATACAACAGGTTCTTTAAAATTTGTTAATGAAGACCTAATTAATAGAAATTATTCAACTGAGGAAATGTACTTCAAAGGAATTAGTTATTTTCTGCAAGGTGGTGAAGTATTCAGGAATCTAACTGTTAATGAGAACTTACAATTTGCAGGAAGGAAACTTGACAAAAAAAGTTATAGAGAAAAATATAATAATGTTGTTGATTATTTTGATTTTTTTAAAGATAATAGCAGAGTAAAGATGAAAGTTTCTTTTTTGAGTGGAGGGGAACAACACCAATTGGCTTTAGCTATGGTTTTGATGCAGAATCCCAAATTGCTTATCTTGGATGAACCTTCAGCAGGATTATCTCCCGTTAATAGACGTAAGATGTTTTCATCTATCGAGAAGGTTAGAAATGAATTGAATATCAGTATTTTACTTATCGAACAAAATGTAAATGAGGCAGTTAAGATATCAGATAAAGTTGGGCTATTAAAATTAGGGAAAATTGAGAAGTTAGAAAAAAAAGAGAGTATAAGCAATATTGATCAATTTTTTTGGAATTGATAAGGAAAAAGAGATGAAAAAATATGAGCTTATTATAGGTAAAGAATTACAGAAGTATGTTTCATTGCAATTAGTTTCTGAAATTAGAAAAGGTAATTTTTAAAAATTGACGAGTTAGGATTCGAAATTTTAAATAATAAAAAGGTGGTTTAAAATGAAAAAAACAATTTTTATCATAGCTTTAGTTGTTGTCGTTTTGTTTACAATGGTAATTACTTTTGGATGTGGAAAAGAGAAAGAAACTAATATCATTAGAATTGGTGCGATACTACCATTAACGGGTCCATACGCGAATTTTGGAGTTGAGGAACAAAGAGGTATGGATCTAGCAGTAGAAGAAATAAATAGTAAGGGATTAAATAATCAAATCCAAATTATCTATGAAGATAGTAAGGGAGATCCTAAGTTAGGTATATCAGCTTATAATAAATTAACAAATATAAATAAAATTAATTTCCTTGTAACTTCAATGACTGGAGTAAGTATGGCTATTAAACCGCTATCAATTAAAAATAATTATTTCCAAAATTGTTTTGCTATGACAGAAGAAATTGCTATAAATGGAGATAATATATTCAGATTTTATCCTTCATTAAAAGGAGAAGGTCATGCAATTGTTAATTATATTAATAATTTGAAATCCAAAAAAATTGCTATAATTAATTATAATAGCGAAGCATTTGAAAATCTTAAGACTAATACCATTATTCCAGGAATTTCTAAGGATAGTTCTAATAATATCTACTCATACTCATTTATTGCAGATGATATTCCTAATATCAGGAATATTTTATCCAAAGTAAATAATGATAATCCAGATATTATTGTAATAGCTGCATATGATGCATTTATAACTCCTCTATTAAAAACTATTAAGGAAAATAATTACTTTAGTAATTCAATAATTATTGGTACTGTTGATTTATCAATTGCTGCTAACAATAATCCTTCTGATGAAATGAGTATTTTTGAAAACACAATATCTATTGTTCCAAAATCAATAATTTATTCAACATTTATAAATCAATCTCCTAAAGAGTATGTCAATTTTTTACAGAAATATAAAGATAAATACAATAAGGGAATTACTTTTGATGCAACATTTGGCTATGATTTTGTACATGCTTTTTCAAATGCAATCGAGAATAATGATAATATTACATCAGAGAGTATTTCAAAATATATCAAAAATAGAAAATTTAATGGTGTAAACGGAATAATAAATATTGATAATAATGGGAACGCTAGTACTGATTGGAATATTATCCAATACATAAATGGTGAAATGAATTTGATTGAATAAAATGAGGAAATGTTATGAGAGGTGTTAGTACTCACAATTTTGAAGGTGTGAAACTATATGAGAAATTAGCTCAACCCTTACTTGAAACTCGCGAAGAAATTTCTATAGAATTATATGAATATCTTAAATCGAATATCATGGATAAAGAATGGCGTATTTTTGAACCAGGTATTGGAGGAGGTTGGATTGCCTTTGATATTATTCGGATGTTTTTAGATGATGTTAAAGGTCCCAATGAGATTTATTTGTATGGTGTAGATACATCAAAGGGGATGCTAGAACATTTAATTGAAAAACTTATAAAATTATTTGAAGCTAAGGCAATAGATTATAATTATATTCAGAAAAAAACATCATATAACATTATAATCAACAATAGAAATAAAAAGATTAACATTTTGTTGAAAACAAAGAATTGTTTAGATTGTGAGTTTATAAACACAAAGAAATTTAATATTATATTTATTTTCTTTTTATTTCATCATCTTGGTAATAAATGGAAACAAGCTCTTGAAATTTTTTTAAATCATTTAGATGATGATTCTCTTATTGTACTTTCGGAAATTTCAGGAGATCAAGCAGCTTGGTCTTATAATTTTAGTAAGATAGAAGATATTTTTGATTTAAATATGGATTTAGATAGAATGCAATATATTAAATTCATTATGCATTTTCAAAAAGTTTGCAAGCAATTCAACTGGTTTAATGCAAGAACAACTACCGCTGCAAATTTATTTTATGCAACAGATATATTAAATCATAGAGGATTCCAAGAAGAATCAAGGATAAATAGGAGCTATAAAAAGAAAATTAAAATAGCTGATTGGCTTATTTCTGGAGGCTTCAATATTAATGGAGCTAACGCTAAAGGTAAAAGAGTATTTTCTGTTTTCCCTTTTTTCAAATCTATTGATAGAAAAAAAAATTTCGAAAAGAAGTGTATAGAATTTTTTAAAGATGATTCTATGATTAGTAAAGATGAATGGATAATATCAAATAATTCATTGTTATTGAAAGATATTAATATTATAGATAGTATTAATTACAAAATTTTTAATCGAAGAGGTAACTCTTGTTCTTTAAATAATACTAAGTTAAAAAAAGAAATTTTATTTGATCACTTTGAAAATTTGTATATTTATGATAACATTGATAATTTCAATTATAATTCATTGTATGATGATATTTCTTTCTTGTTGCAATTTGAAGTTGTCAAAAATCCAGATGCGTTTATGCCAATTAGTTGGGACTTAATGAAAGAGGAATGGATTAAGAATGTTCCAATACTAGTAAAGAACCCTGAAGGTGTGAAACAAATAATTAGTTATTACTATCTTTCAAAAAAGATACTAGCTAATTATCGTTTATCAACATTACTCTATAAACAATTACCTCAAAAAATAAAATTTTCCTACGTTTTTAGTGATGATAATAATTTTAAAATCAATTGTAAGCTAAAAAAAGACGGTAGTATTAATGAGATTTTTATAATAATTAATATTAAAACAATAATTAAAAAGAAATTTTTACAAGATATTCAGGTTATTAAAGAGAAAATCTATAATTATAGCAATAAAATGAAGAGAGTTTTCTTGACTGATAATGAAAAATATATTGTAATAAATAATATACAGATTAAAGATGTTATTGAAAAGATTGAGAAAGATGAATTGATTAATAAGACAGATGTCTTTAATACTATTGAAGATATCTTTGATAAAATTGTGTTATCTCAGTATGCTATACATCTTGAAAATTTCTTTGAAAAAATTAGTATTTTCTATGACAATAATTTATGGAAAATTAGCAGAAATGAATGTGTGAAAGTAATAAAATCTATAGCGGTAAGTGGCTTATGTGATATTAAAGAAATCAAACATTATTTATCTTCAGTTTCTTTAGATCGAAACTCAAAAAATTTGGTAACTGAAATATCAACAGGTGGAATAATATTACATTTAAATGAACAAAGTAAAATTGAAGAGGATGAGTTAGTAACATTGCTTAATTTGAAAAATAGATCTTTATTTTTAGAACAACATAAATATTTTACTGAGAAGAAAATGCTCAAACAAATGTCTAAAACTGCTATCATTTCCATTCTCGTAGATTCCTTCGCTCATAATATTAGTGCACACAGTTTAGCAGCTCTTAAGTGGTGGTTTGAAATAAGGGCAAATAAAATATATAATAAGAGGATCAGATTAATTAAAAAGGACGGTTATCCACCAATAGAATTATTACATGAATTACAACCACCTGATTTCGATAAAAAATTATTGAAAGAATATGCTAAGAGATCAAATACTTTTTTTAAAACAATTGGCTTAGGTGACAGTTCGAATGATAATAATTTTACATCACTTCAGGAAATTATCCAATTTATGGATAAGAGTTTGGAGAAAAAAGCTTTAACTTATTCTGCGAATGATGATCAAAATAAATTAGTTGGAGAATTTCATCTCCCCATCCCTATTGATCATGTTATGTGGAAATTCATGCGTTTCATGAGAGATAAAGCTGCTTTCTGGAGTGGAGTAACTCGGGATCTTCCTTTCGGAGGTGAAACAAAAAATCTATATACAGTACTTTGGAATGATTTTGCCGATAATCCACTTTTTCTTGGTACAATTGCACATTCGGAACAAATTCATAAAATTAATATTCATGTTGATGTCCCTCATGTTGAAGGTACAGAATTTGCAGTCATTGATATGTCTGTAATTAAATATGAGGAACAAATTTCTAATAATGAAGAAACTGAAGAGAGAGAAAATGACACTTATTCACATTATATGATGTCTTATCCAGGTGAAAATCACCAGATAATCAGAGAAGAATTACAAAAAGATAATTACAATATTTTTTTTCCTGGTGGCATTGTGGGTGAACATGCTTTGTTCACATTATTTGAAAATACTTTAAGAAATGTTAAGCATTTAACAGTAACTGAAAAAATTAAGAAAGAGGGATTAAATTTCAAGATTAAAATAAGACCTGAAATATTAAAATCTTCAAGTAGCAAGAAAATTAAATTAATTGAAATTGAAGTCCTTTTAGATGAAAAAAATACATTGTTTGAAGGGGATAAACAAGTTGTAGATATATTGATAAAACATACACAAAAAGAAGTTGTTACTAAAGATGGTGGTCCTCGATTAGGTGGAAATTCTCAGGATAAAATTTGTGCTGCAATGCTTTTTAATAATCAATTTATTACTGTAGAACCTAAATTAAAGTATACTCTTTCTAAAAGGGATAAAAGGTATTATAATAAGAAAGATAAATTTTATTGGATTGGATTTAAACAGTATAAAGACAAAAAAAATCCAAGACTTGGTAAGATCTCCAAATACTTTTATCTTTGGAAAGGAGAATATATTTTTAATCTTCAGTCTGAAGAAGATTTTGATTTAGAAAATTTAAGTAGATTTAAATTCTTGTATATAAACAATTCTGACAAAAACAAGGAAGAGATTTTATGTAGACGAGCAAGAGAAAATGGGATTATCAGAATTATTAAAAGTAGTGAAATCAATATTGATTTGTTGAAAAAAGAAATTGAAGGATTATCTGGAATAATAAAGAAGAAAAAGGTTGAAAAAATCCACAAAAATATTTATGATTATTGGTTAGATAAATTTTGCTTTAATAATCAAATAATCATTGCTGGTAAATCTGGGAAGCCATTTGACAAATATGGTGATTTAAAAGAAGATAAAAGTATAGACTTAGATGAAATGTATATAATAGATCAAAATAGAATAAGAAATATTAATAGCATAAGTGATAAAGATTGTGATTGTATCATTAGTCTTGCGCATGGTAATAATACTAATCCTAAAAAAGTGTTAGATTTTAGAAGTCATGGGAAATTAGTAGAACATTTTTATGAAGATAAAGATCTTCCTGGCATAGATTTTATAAATGAAGAAGATGGATATAATAAAACTTCAATTGCGAGTGAATTTATTGAATGTGTAACAACAAAAATTCACATATTTGATAATAGAATTTATGACAGGATACCAAAAAATAAATATGCTCTTTACAGAAATAAACTTAATTTAACTTTTAATAAAGAGATATCTAAAAAAGAAAATAAACAAGATTATTTTAATTATTGTTGGCAAGATTTTAAGGAATTATTCTCTAAACAAAATGAACAAATCAATATTTTGATCATGCATCTTAGTTTTATTGAAGCATTAAAGGATTCTGAAGGGGAAAAATATAGTGAAAACAATATTAATAAATTTATTAAAAATGAGATAAAAAATTTAGATAATATAGCTCTTGAGAAATTTATACTTGTTATCACAACAGGAAGAGGTAGGTATGAATGGCAGAAAAAAATTAATAAAAAATATGCAAAATTTACAATATTTCGACCTATTGAATCATTACTATCTGCTGTAGAAGATGCTGTGAGTTTTAAAGATGATTTCCAAATAAAATTTAATCTAATGAAAGTAATTTTTGGTTCTTAAAAAGAGGGAAAAATGGGGAAAGTTATTATTATAGTATGGAAATGGAATTTTAATAATAAAAAAATTAATAAATATTTTGCTTCAAATAATATTTCTAATTTCAATATTGAAATTGATGATTGCAATAAACTAATTGGTTTCACTCAGCACGGTAAGGATATATTGGATTTAAGTGACGAAAATAAAAATAAAATAAAATATAAGAAAGACTATTCCAAATTTAAAAATAGATATACCGAAGATGATATAATAATGGCATACAAGGATGCATTAAAAAATAAGGATGAGGTCCTTCTTCTTCTTCATGAAAATGAAAATGAATCAGGAAGTGAAATTGTTGAAAAAATCTGGCAGAATTTAGAAAATAACCGGATAAAAGGTTTAACTGTAGATAAATACGGTGGTGGAAAAGATGAGAGAATATATGGAGTATTGTTAACATCAAATAGCTATACCCTAGTTCATGATCCTGATAAAGAAGCAAAAGAATTAAAAGAAGATTTTAAGCAAGTTTGGAAGAATTTTAGTAAATCAATAAAAGAAAAAATATATGAACAGCTAAAAACAGAATTCATCAAACTGTGGTTACCGATTGCAATAGATATGCAGGGATTATATGAAGTAAAAGAGAAGCAAGAAGATAATAACAAGTTTGAAAAGTATCTTGGAGAGATTAAGAATACCTACGAGGATCATTTCAAAAGGATAAATAATTTTCATAAGGAGAACGAGGAATACTTTAAAAGTATTTTCGATATTGAAGAAGTAAAGTGGAATATCATTGATGATAAAGGTATTTTGAAATATTATCAAAAATTTCCCGAGATATTTGAAGTTGCTTTAAAGAAATTTGATGAGAAAATAAAAGAAGAACATAAGAAATAACAAATGTTATTAAATAACATAATTTTGAAAGATTCAATAAAGCGTTTTATAAATTATGTTTTAAATCAAAAAGGAACATTAAAATCCTATTTATTTATAGACGAAAATATAATTTTAGATACAGAATATGATATAGGGCTAATAAAAGAAAATATAAATCGAGAGAGAATGCCTATAATCCTTGGCTATAGAAACATTAACGATATTAATTGCTATATAAACCTTTTAGATTTAAAAAAGCTAAAAAAAAATCTTAAGAATGAATTTAATAAAAATCGAAGTAATTCATTAAGAAATTTGCTTACTTTTACAGAAATTAAAATAAAAATTGATCAATTTTTTAAAGGGCATGCAACCTCCCCAAGGGGTCAGTTGGATTCATTATATTATTGTTTCAGTAGTGGTTTTAAAGTTTTGTATTATAAGAAAATAGATGCAGATGGGTTCAAGACTGGCTTTTTAGATGAAGGATTGAAAGCTTGGCAAAATTTTAAACAACGATTCAACACTTATCAGAAATATTTGATTATTACAGGATTTCATAATGAAACAAATGTAATAAAAGGAGAAATAGTACAAATAGATGATTTTATAATAGAAAAAATAAGTAATGATTTATTTTATAAGCAAATAGAGTTAAATGAAATTGATTTGATTCTTAAAAAAATAGAAAAAATAAATAGTATTTTGGAAGATATTAAATCAATAAAAGATAAGAAATATGAATAAATATAATGTTCTCATTGTTGATGATAATAGGGGATTTGTAAAAAGCATTATAACAGTTTTAAAGGAAAAATTTATTATTATTCCTTCTTATTCAATTTCAGAAGCTAGAAAAAATATCAATAAGGATTTCGACCTCGTTTTATTGGATCTGGTTTTCGATGAAAATATACCTGATAAGACTGAAGGAATGGATTTTTTACCGGAAATAATAAAACAATATCCCGGCTTGCCTGTGGTTATTATGACCAGTTACCCAACAT
>Ga0307990_1004371_pt1 | contig 10423 bp, 1 predicted proteins | sample EllFjometagen129_FD_203168 | JGI IMG/M metagenome (GOLD analysis project Ga0307990, IMG submission 203168) | Marine microbial communities from Ellis Fjord, Antarctic Ocean - #129 | ecosystem: Environmental > Aquatic > Marine > Unclassified | place: Southern Ocean | collected 2014-10-08
ATTCATTCGTTAGCAGAAGATGAAAAGGCAGCAGCAGTTAAAAAGGAAAAAGACCTTACTAGTGCAACAATAGGTTTATCAACAACTTTTGCTAATATTGCAAATTCTGTTAATACATCTATCTCGAATGGTACTGCTAAATTAGAAGATGGTAATGTTAATTTTGGCACTGATGTTACTGAGCAATTTGAAAGTGCTAGAGAAACGGTTGAAAATTTAATCGATATAAATGAAGTAACTAGAGAAGCCCTTAATAAAACAATAGATGATACAGAAGAAAGCTATAAATTACAGGCTATCCCTGAAATATACAAAAGAGATGAAGACGCTAATAATGCTTTAAAATATAAGCAACTTGATATAGCAAATGCAGAAGACCAAGCAAAAAAAGATCCAGAAAATACACAATCAACTGCAATAATCAACACTTTTACACAATATTCTCCTGAAGTTAGAGAGAGTATGATAATTTTAAACAATGCTGATAATGCCACTGCTATTGCTATTAGTGGATATAAAGAAAGTGTATTAATTGATGGGATAAAGCAAACTAAACTTTCAATATATGATGATGATGATATTTCAGATGAAAATAAGCAACCTGCTATAAATGCTGCACAAAATAGTATTGATGTTGCCAGGTTAAGAGCAACTGAAGATGCAACAAAAACGCTAGAAGATTGGAAAGCAGATACAGAAAACACAGAAATGAAGGTGTCTGATAGGCATGATGGCTTTTTTTTATCTTGGACTGATGTTTATACAAAATTTAATAAACAACTAGAGAGTGCCCCACCTGAAATAGTTAGTGCAGTTAGGGGAGTTTTACAACAAGAACAACAAGCTCAATTAATTAACGGTGGAGTTTTTAAATCAATGGATGAACTTGCATTAATGGAGTCTGATGAAATAATAGTATATAAAAGAGATTTAGAAGCATACAAACAAAATGGGGTATTAATAGGCCAAAGGGAAAACTATTTTGGTCAACTTAATGATATATCTACAACACAAAAAAATAGAATTACAGAAGGTGATAAAGTAGCTGGTTCTAAGTTAGAATTAGATGAAGCAGAATTGGCACTAAATGTGGCAATAGACAAAGCCTTAGTAAAAAAAGTTGGTACAGACCTTAACTTAGGGAATATAAGTGGTTCAGACGCCATGGATACATTAGCATTATATAGAAAAGGTGAAGCTTATAGTGATACAATAAAGCTTGGGGCAATAAAATTATTAGCTTCACTACAAAGTGATGATGCAAGAAGTAGCCCACTGATAAAAGCGACTTCATTACAAGATATAAATATATTTTTAGATGAGAAGAATCTAGAAATAGATAGAAAGTATGACCCAAAAGGTGATGATGATGATGATGATGAGCAACAAATAGCAGAAACCCAAAAACATATCAATGCGATATTACTGGATCATTGGAAAGAATATGATAAATCAATGAATGAAGTCGACTATAGGAATGAAGGATATGATAAAGTTAATGAGTTCTTAAATTCTGACCCTTATAAATCAAAAAAATTAACACAAAAGAGGACAATTGAAAAGTTATCAAGCATACCTTCTGCTATTGTTGAAGATTTACAAAATGGCACTTGGAATTTTGCAAATGATTCTATTGAAGAGAGTTTTTATTCTGTTCAAATATATATTAATAAGAGGGCAGAAAAAATTGGATTTGAAATTAATGCAGCAATTCCTGCTATGCCAAAACCTTTAGAAGATGGCTCTATCATTGCAGTCCCAGTTTTAACAACTTTAGATAATGAGTGGATTTCTATGGATGGAGATGATGTTGTAAGATATGATAAAACTAATAAGAAATGGGTAGTTGTTGACGAATATAAAGCTAGAGTTGAACAACAAGATGGATTTGAACAACAAGCAAATTTATTAAGCGCTTATGAAAATTCTAATTAAAAAGGAGAAACGATAAATATGGATAATAATTGGGAAAGAACTACTCCACAAGAAGTTAGAGAATCCGAAGTTCCTGTTGAAAAATCTATAGAAATTGGAAATACAATAGAACCTAAAAAAGATAATATAGACACAAGTTATGTTGATAATTATTACACTCCAAAAGATAGATTAAGTATTGAAAATACACTTATAAAATATCAAACAAAACTTACAAAATCTCCTTTAACTTTAAATGAAGTAGTTGAATTTAAAGCATTAAATGTAGAAGCTCAAAATGCTTTTGTACATAAAAATCTAGAAACAAATTTTAATGTTTCTCCTGCAGAATTTGCATCAATTACAAAAATGATGGCATCTACAACAGACCTTAAAGCTCTTAATAAAAGGTTAACACCAGCTTTATTATTTTCTCATTCATTGGGAATTTCAGTAGAAAAAGCTATGTATAATTTAGAGTCTATTGGAAATGAATTTGCTAAAGGAAGATGGATAAAAGGTGGAGATAATGCACAAGTAATATTTAATGCTTTTGAAATTGGATTAAAGTCTAATGATAGATCAGATAGAGCTAATGAAAAAATAAAAATAATTGATGCAATGGATAAAATTACTAGTGGAAGAGATGATACTTTAATAGAATTTGGTGGTAAAGTACTTGATGAATTAAATCCTTTTACAGATACTCAAGAAAAAACTTTGGAAGGTTTACAAAAAGAATTAGATGATAAAAATAAAGAAATAGAAGAATTAGATAAATTCTTAATAACTCACAGAGCTAATGAAGACCAAAACTTTTCACAATTTGAAATAAGAGCCTCAGAGGTTGCTCAAGCATTACCATATATAGCGTCAATTACTGAGGGTGCTTTGAAAGGTGCTGCAACTATGGCAGTGGCTATTAGTGTTGGTGCAGGACTTGGGATATTCACAGGTGGAACAGGGTTAGTAGCAGGGGCAGCAGTTGGAACAAGTTTAATAGAAGGAGCTGCATATAGGACTGGTGTTAAATCGGCAATTACATTAGCAGCAGGAATGGCTGGAACATTTAGAATGAAAGATATTAGTAAAGGTTCTAAATATTTAGATCTTGTTGAACAAGGTGTGCCACATGCAATGGCTAGAGATTCTGCAGACATATTCGGCTCATTAATAGCAGGTGAAGAACTTGCATTAGGTGGTGTATCATTAGCTTCAATTTCAACAATGTTTGGAGTGCAAACTGGTAGTATATTTTTAACTAAATTTATGAGTAAGATGGCATTAAGTGGTAAATTTACTGCAGCACTAGGTTTATTAGCAACAGGTCTTGCAACTAGTTCAAATGAATTTATTACAGAAGCAGTTCAAGAAGGAACTGAAATTGTATTTGATAAAACAGTACTAAGTTATAATGAACTTGGTAAACTTGATTTAGACAATATAATTGATACATTTAAAATAGAGGACCTACACAGAGTTATAGAGGCAGGTACAGTTGGTGCATTTGTAGGATTAGTATTAGGAGTTCCACATATAGCAGGACAAGCTAGAATGAATATTAAGCAATATTCTGCATTACAAAATATATATAAAAATACATCATCAAAAAAAGATGCAATAAATAAAGCTAACAAAGTAGCTCCAAGTGTTTCTGATGAAGTTATTAGTGCTCAATTTGACGATTATAAAAAACGTGATACTAAACTAAACCCTTTAAGTGGTGAAACAAAAGGTAGTGAAATTGGTGGTGATCTTAAACTAAAAACAAAAGCTCCAGTAAGTCCAACTACTATAAATTTTAGTAATGATGTTACTACAAAAATAGGTAGCAAACTAAAAAATTTCATAAATACTGCACAAATTAATGATAATAAAGGTAATATAATAGGTAGGGTTTTTAAAAAGTTAGAAGGAAATAAATTAACCATTACAAATATTGAACTAGATAAAAGTAATATTTTAACTACTGAAAATGTTATAAAGCAAATTATTATGGAAAATCCTGGCAAGGATATTCAACTTGATATTAATGACGATCTACTTCTTGAAAAGATTAGAGATAGAATAGTTGAAGATAACCCTAGAGGTGAAGAGTTTGGTTTAAATTGGCTAGTATTAGACCAAAGTGAACAAGAAATTGTTAATAAAATAAAGAAACCTTATAATATGACTGATGAAGAAGCTATTGTTTCGGCAGCTCTTATTGGTATTCGTGCTAAAAACGAAGGATTTAATAATGCACTTGATTATTGGGATAAACATTATGGAAAAATTAATACAACTGCTTTAAATGAAGGTGATTATAGTTCAGTTAAAGGTTCTATAGTTTTTGAGCCTGACACAAATAGGGTTAAAGCCGTTTTGTATACTGCAAAGTATAGTGATGTTTCTACATTCTCACATGAAACTTTTCATTTAGCAATAAATCAAATGGAAAATAAAGGTGAACTTGCTTCTGCTATTCAAGAGTGGGCTAAAAGTGATGACTTTGAAACTTATGTAAATGAGCATAAATCATTTTTCAAAAAAAGTATTGAAGAAATTCTAGAAACTGCAAAAGGTTTTAATGGAGAAAAACGTGATTGGTCAGTTAATGAGGACGAACTTTCTGCATCATTATTTGAAGCATGGAACGAAAGAGGGATTACTAATAATCCAAAATTAGAAGAGCTTATGAGAAAAATATCTGAATACTTTAAAGCTATTTATGGTGCAGTAAAAGGTACTGTTAAAATGAATGATGAAGTTGCTAATTTCTATGACAGTATGTATGCAGAGCAAAACTTAGAAGCAGAAGTTGATACTAATATTGAAGCAGAAGTTGATACTAATATTGAAGCAGAAGTTGATACTAATATTGAAGCAGAAGTTGATACTAATATTGAAGCAGAAGCACAAGAAAGTGGGTCTTTGACACAAGAACAAATAGATGCAGGTAAAAAATTTAATCCTGATGCTAAAGACGTTTTGTATCAAACCGTATACCATGGAACTGCATATACTTTTGATAAGTTTAAAACTAGTTATGTTGGTCGCGGTGAAGGAAATCAAATATATGGGTATGGATTTTATTTTACACAATTAAAAGGCATCGCTAATAGATATGCAAAACAAACCTCAAAAATAGCAAAAGAATATAATGAAGAATATAATAAAAAAGATAATAAAAAAGTTATTTATAAAGTAACTATTCCAGATGCTGGTTACTTACAATCTGGTGGGTTTTTAATAGAAAAAGAAGTCCAACAATTTATAGATTTAGCAAAAAAAGAAAATCCTAAATTAAAGTTAGATATAAATAATTTTAGTGAGCATTATGAAAATGGGAAAATTATGGTAGATATATTCAATGATGCAATGCAATATTATATGTCTTCAAAAAACATTTCTAAAATATTACGAGAAATGGGTTATGTAGGATTACAATATCCTGTTGAATCTTTTCCAGAAAATAGTAAATCAACAAAATCTGACTTTGTTATATTCAACGAAAATGACATAAAAATTGACAGTAGATTAGATGTAGAAAATGATGTTTTATTTCAATCTATTAGCAAAGAAAATGATGAAAAATATTTAAAATCTATAGAAATTGGTGATATGCAAACTGTAAATGAAATGGTTAATGAGAAAAAAATAAAGGCAATAGAAGATGGTATGCAAATATTACCTGATGATAGCGAAAGTGTTGCCTATAAATACCATAAAGGTTATCCCCCAATTACTACAAAGAAAGTTTATGCAATTCTTACTGTAGGTAATGGGTTAAGAACTGCGTTTGCAGGAAAAGGTGATGTTCTTCCAATAGGTATATGGCTAGATGCACAAGCAATAGATGGCATAGAGTCAACTACAAAGAAATTCCCTGATGGTACACCTAAAAAATATATCCCTGGAACTACTGGATTAAACCCAAAACAAGCAGGAATAGATCCTACACAATATGGCTTACCAAAAAGTCAAAAGTTCTTATTTTTTAGGCCTGGAAAACATGCAGCTGACATTCCTAATTTTTCTCAAATGAATGTTAAAAGTGAAATCACAAGTGAAAATAAATCTGCAATGCCACATGATAAGATTATATTTGAAATAGAAGTAGGTGCAGATATAGATTTAACAGATACAATGTTAAGCGAAGCCCCTAAACATAAAACTACTGGTAAAGCTATGATGCGTGAAGCAGGACTTCAGAGAATACCTAGAGAAGGTGGAAAGGAAGGGTTTTATAAATATAAAACTAATCCAAATGCAAAAGGTAATTGGATAATTGCATCGTCTTTTAAAATAAATAGACTAGTATCTTATGATGAAATTGTATCTAAAAATAAAGAATTAGGACTAGAACCTCCTGTTTGGAATGGTGGTTATGCTCCTAGTGAATTTGGGATAACGGATAATCTTTTATCAGAAGAAAATGCTAAGATCAAAAAAATATCAGACCCAATAGTTTATGATAATAATGGTGATGTAATACCTTTATCAGAAAGATTTACAAACAATGGTGATGTTTTATTTCAATCTTCTACTATTGAAACACAACGAGAGAAAGATACTAAAGCTATAAATATGGCATTGGAAGCCAATGACCTACAATCTTTTGAAGAAGCATATAAAGAACAATTTGGTGATACTGCCTTTCCTGGGTTTTATGAACGTATTTATGATGAAGCAATAACCAAAGCAGGATTACAAGAAGTTGAACATAGATATAAAACATCAAACATTACAGGCAAAAACACATTATTTAAAAAGAGTATTGAAAATAATCAACTAGCTAATCAATTTATTAAAAAGGTGAGAGAATTTAAAAAGGCCTTTAACAAAATAAAAGGTGATGAATTAGAATCAGATAGGTATGAAGTTAAAAAAGTATTGATGGAAGAGATTAATTCAGTAATGGATGAAGCTAATATCTTAGGTACTGAAACTGTTAATGATATTGATAGAAAGGCTCTGAGAGCAATAGCAGAAGAATTTGATGTAGATGCTAGACTTATCTTTGCAAAGCTCAATGGGCTTGATTATATGATGGCATACACAGAGTATGACAGTAATGATTACACCAGTGTTTGGGTTCAAGAGTATAACCCTAAAAACCAAACATTAGCTAGTGCAGTTCTTACAAGTTCAAGACAAGAAGAACGAATAAAAATGCAAAAAGATTATGCAATTTATTTGGAAAATATGGGTAAAGAAAAAGTTAATCTTAAAGCAGCTCTTAATAGAATTTCAACTGATAGAGATAGATATGTTGCTTCTAATAAAAAGAATAAAGAAGCCTTGGCAAAAGCAAAAATAGATGCAATAGAAAGGGAAAATAAAATTCTTTTAGAAGCAGAAAAAGCTAAAAACAAAGTATCTGAAGGCCATAATGTTGAAAAATATACTAGAGAAATTAAAAATACCCCTGTTAATACAAACGTTAGAAATGACTATGCAAGAATGATTTATGCAATTCAAAGTTTGGTTGATCCTACTGTTAGAAATAACTTTAAAACTCAAGAAGGCTATTCATGGGATGCTAAAATTGCACATGACCTTGTTAGAAGATATTTAGGTTCTATGTATTCTAATATATTTACAGAAGATATGATTAATGATGTTCTTGATAATAAAACAAAGTCAACTTTTGTTTCAACTGATTTAGAAATTTTACAAGCATTAATAAGTAATATCAAAACTGAAGGTATACAGAAAAGAAATGCAGATAAATTAATTATTGATACTAAAGTTGCAAACAATCAAAGAGATTTTACTACAACCATTGAAGCATCATATAAAGAATTTCAAGAAACTAAAGGATATAAAATAGTATCTAAAATTCCTTATGGTAGCAAGGCAGTTTCAACAACATTCTCAGGTGTTTACAATATGGCTAGAAAAATAGAACTTATGGAAGGTCGGTTAACTGGTAAAGAGCATGGCAATATGTGGAATAAGATGATTTCAGAAAGAAGAGAACGTTATGCACAAGAAACTACAATGATAGCTAAGAGAATGGGAAGCATATATAACATATTTGAAAAGTATGGCCTAAAAGAATTAGATTCAACAAAAACTGAATTTACTACTGAGTATGATGGATTTGTTCAAAAACATACTATGAGGGATTTAGCTTATTACTGGATGTCAAAAAATAACCTAGACAATATAGCGGCTGTTGCAGGTGGTCATCTTATGACATACGAAGAACGAATTGACACTGTTAATATAAGCAGAGAAGAGTTTGTAGCTAAAGCAGAAGAAAGATATAAATTTGTATTGAATGAAGCAGAAACTGTATATAAAGAAAATGAAGCATACCATGAAATATTTGATGCTATCTATGCAGAATTTAATGGTGATACAATGAAAAACATTGTTAACCTTATGATGAAAGTCAAAAATGAAATGGTTCAAAAGATACTTAAATATATTCCTATCTTTAGAGTTGGCCAAGAAACTTTAGAACTGTTTGAAGAGTTTGATAAAGATGAATCATATAGAGAAAATAAAATTGGCACAACAAAGTTTCAAGCATTACTTAGTAGAAAGCAAATAGATATTAGAGCACAGTCAGATATTAATACTGATGCTATTGATTTAGTTACTAAAACTATTGAAAAACAAGAACACCTACTTGCTAATTATGAGTATGTGTACGAACTTAAAAATACTTTTACTGGCAAGAAAGCAGCTAAATTAAAAACAACTATCATAAATACATATGGTGAAGATATGTATAACAATCTTATAACTTACATTGAAGAGATTGCTAATCCATATGCTAATAAGAACGAAAAAGATATAGATAGAATTCTTAAACCTCTTAAAGGTAATATTTATCCTGCATATTTAGGTGGTAGGCTTCCAACTGTTATTATGCAATTAGTAACTTCACCTTGGGCTTTTCTTGGAAAAATGAGTGTTTCTGAATATTTAGGTAGTTTTGCATATATGAGTGTTAATAGAAAAGGACTTATTAGTGATGTTAATAATTTATCTGCATTTATGAAGGATCGTTCTTGGGATTTTGCATGGAAAGATAGTGCAAAGACTAAACATAAAGGTGGCCAATTAAGTAGATATGCTTTACAAAAAGAACATTATACTGAAATGTTAATGAGTCCATTACAATGGGCTGATACAACAATGGTATATCCAGGTTGGATGAAATTATATCAAAATGAACTTTCTAGACTTGGAATGACTTCAGAAGAAAATATTCAAAAAGCAGTATTGTATGCAGATGACTATGTAAGAAAGACCCAACCACTTTCTGAAGTAACTGAAGTAGCCCCAATATTTAAAGGTGAAGAGTCAGTTAAATTATTTACTCAATTTACAGCTTCCCTATCACCAATATTTCAAAATATGACTTTTGATACAGTTGCAAATGTAAAGTTAGGTAATCATAGAGAAGCTATTGGAGTTTTAATTGGATATGGAATTGCAGGAGCATTGCTTTTTGCCGTTCGTGGTGGTTATAATAGAGATGATGATGCAGAAGAAGTTTTTAGAAAATTTATAGCTAGTTTAATTTCTCAACCAATGGCTTCTGTACCTTTAGTTGGAATGGCAACTGAGTATTTATCTAGGTATGCAATCACTGGTGATAGTTCAGGATATTATAGTGTTAGTAAATTCCCTGCATTTGATAAAGGTGTAAGGGGAATTACAAAATTAATATCAGGAGATTTAGAAAAGGGATTTAGTTTGACAATAGACGCTTTACTTACTGCATATGGTGCTCCAGTTAGTTTGAAAACTGATATTGGAAAGGCAATAGAAGAAGAAAGTTTATTACCAATTATAGGCTATAAAATTAAATAGGAGAGCAATATGGCTTTAAATACAGATATTAATGTTGTTAGACACACACTCACAGTTGCAACAACTTATGCAGTTCCTTTTGTTTATTGGGATAAAGAAGATCTAAAGATAAAAGTAACTGATGCAGATAATAATATTATCGAATTAACTTTAGATGCTGATTATTCATTAACAGTACCTAATGGTGTCGGTGGAATTTTGACTGTTATCGGTGATTGGTCAAGTTATATTACACTTATCATTGCAAGAGAGCTAGACTATACTCAAGAGGTTGATTATACAAATGGTCAAACACTTGATGCAGAGCAACTTGAAACGTCTTTTGATAGAGCAACGGCATTGTCAGGGCAATTAAGCGAAACTCTGACAAGGTCGATTGTATCTCCAATTTCAGAGGTAGGTTCGGACCTAGAATTACCTCTAAAAGCAGAAAGAATTGATAAGCTATTAGGTTTTGATTCAACTGGTGATGCTTTAATAGCTATTGATGGTGCTAATATTCCTGCCCTTGCTATTCAAGTAACTGCAGATAAAGAAGCAACTGAAGTATTTAAAGATGCTGCTGAAGCTGCTAGTATTGCCGCACTTAGAGCCTTTAATTATACATTTGGTGATGGTGGATCTTTAGTATTCACAATTAACCATGGTCTTGATACTTTTGATTATCTTGTAAGTGTATGGCAAAATGGTGGAG
>Ga0307990_1004375_pt1 | contig 10415 bp, 5 predicted proteins | sample EllFjometagen129_FD_203168 | JGI IMG/M metagenome (GOLD analysis project Ga0307990, IMG submission 203168) | Marine microbial communities from Ellis Fjord, Antarctic Ocean - #129 | ecosystem: Environmental > Aquatic > Marine > Unclassified | place: Southern Ocean | collected 2014-10-08
ATTCGGTTGTCGTGTAGTTATCGAACTCGATCCCGAAGCCATCGATCACCGCGCAGATCTTCTTGTGATTGCGATCGGCCAGCTCTGCAGGCGTGATCCCGAGTTGCTTTGCCTCGTACTCGATCCGTGTCCCGTGCGCATCGCTTCCGGAGACATAGAGAACGTCATGTCCGCGCAGGCGGTAGTAGCGGGTAAACACATCCCCCGAAAGAAGGGATGAGACGAGGTTTCCTAGATGTGGAACCCCCGACGCATACGGCCATGCACTACACACCAACACTCTTTTCTTGTCCATACGTTCTCCAACTCCAGATGTAAGAGGGCATTATACCCTGAAACTATGCTATCTTCTATCGATGATCGAAGGCAAGGGCGTTAGAAACGTCACCATCGGCAAAGCAATCCTCGTCACGAGATCGAAACAAGCGCGATGAATCACCAAATTGGCTTCAATCGCGCTTGTACGGGAATGTGTAACGATATAAACTACTAACTGCAATGTGGAAACAACTCCGGCAGGTAACGTAACGATGGCGGCTCCACGAGAGGTCATCGATCTCATCGAAAGATTTGCGCGTAATCGAGATACCTATCTCTCGCACGAGTACAACGAGACCGAGACCCGTCGTGAGTTCATCGACCCGTTCTTCAAGGCCTGTGGCTGAGCTAGGGTTGGGCTACTGTAAGATATGACATAGCGGGATAGAGGGTGACACCGGTTGAAGCTTGAAGACCTGAAATCAGGAAGCAGTATTCGTGGTATCGTGCTTGGAGAGCCTGTCACGGTCGTCCATGCGCAGTGGCTCGGATCCAATGCCGTAGATCTTACCTTCAAGAGACAGAACGGTGAGGTTAGTTCTCGTCTCCTGTATCGGGATAATGAACCGCAACTTGAACTGATGGAACCCGGGACGCCTTGGGCGTTTAGCGCAGATGGGCACCTCTTTCAACTGGCCTCGGAAGCTCACAGAATCCAGCTCGCTTACCTGTTTGACCCCCTCCTTGCTGTGCACACGTCACTGGTAGAGCCACTCCCCCACCAGATCACCGCTGTCTATGAGCAGATGCTCCCGCGGCAGCCGCTCCGTTTTCTCCTTGCCGATGATCCCGGTGCAGGAAAGACGATCATGACCGGACTTCTCATCAAAGAGCTGCGCGCTCGTGGAGATCTCGAACGCTGCATGGTCGTCTGTCCGGGGATGCTCGCCGAGCAGTGGCAGGACGAGATGTGGGAGAAGTTCAACCTGCCATTCGAGATCCTTACCAATCAGAAGATCGAGGCTGCACGCACAGGAAACTGGTTCCAGGAGAAGGATCTCGTCATCGCGCGCTTGGATATGCTGAGTCGCAATGAAAACCTGCAAGCAAAGCTACAACAGACGGATTGGGATCTGATAGTCGTCGACGAGGCGCATAAAATGTCAGCGCACGTGTTCGGGAACGAAGTGAAGTACACCAAGCGACACCAATTGGGCCAGCTCCTCTCGAAGATCACGCGGCACTTCCTCTTGCTCACGGCTACGCCACACAACGGAAAGGAAGAGGATTTTCACCTCTTCCTTTCTCTTCTTGACGAAGACAGATTCGCCGGCCGTTTCCGTGAGGGGGTACATACAGTAGACGTTTCCGACCTGATGCGGCGATTGAGCAAAGAGCAACTAGTCACGTTCGACAACACCCCGCTCTTCCCGGAGCGACGCGCGTATACGATCAAGTACAAGCTTTCCGATCCTGAGGCGGCGCTCTACGACCAAGTAACAGAGTACGTTCGCGAGGAGTTCAACCGGGCCGATAGGATCGAAAACGGTGGACGCCGCAACACCGTCGGGTTTGCCCTCACTTCCATCCAACGTCGCCTCGCCTCATCTCCAGAAGCGATTTATCAATCGCTGCAGCGTCGCCAAGCTCGCCTTGAACGGAGGCTAGCAGAGGAGAAGCTGCTCAAGCGAGGTGCTGCTGCACAGGTAGAGTGGCAGAAAGGAGCACCCGCTCTGTCAGACGATGCTCTGATCGATCTTGAGGATGCTCCCAGCGCGGAATACGAAGAGCTGGAAGATCTCGTCATCGATCAAGCAACGGCGAGCTTGACGATCGCCGAACTCGAGGCAGAGATCGAGACGCTACGGCGTCTCGTCAAGTTGGCCCATCGCGTGCGGCAGAGCGAGGAGGACAAGAAGTGGAGTGAGTTGAGGAAGCTGCTGCAGGATGATGCCCACATGATCGATAGCCAAGGGCATCGTCGCAAACTGGTCATCTTCAGCGAGCACCGAGACACAGTAAATTACCTAGTGGAGCGCATTCGCACGTTGCTTGGGCAACGGGAAGCTGTAGTAACCATTCACGGAGGGGTGCGCCGGGAAGAGAGAAGAGCCGTTCAGGAAAGCTTCTCGCAGGACAAGAGTGTGTCTGTACTTGTAGCAACCGACGCTGCAGGTGAAGGGATCAATCTCCAGCGGGCACACTTGATGATCAACTACGACCTTCCCTGGAATCCCAACCGCTTGGAGCAGCGCTTCGGCCGCATTCACCGCATTGGGCAGACGGAGGTTTGCCACGTGTGGAACATGATCGCTGACGAGACGCGAGAAGGCGATGTCTTTGCTCGATTGTTGGAGAAGATCGACGCTGAGCGCAAGGACCTTGGTGGTGCGGTCTTCGACGTGATGGGCGAAGTCTTCCAGGGTTCGGAGCTAAGAAGGCTACTCATCGAGGCTGTGCGCTACGGCGACCTTCCAGAAGTGCGCGATCGCCTGCACAAGCAGGTCGATGCTGCCTTCGACAAAGAACGTTTGGAAGAACTAGTGGCGCAGCGCGCATTGACCGAAGACATTCTCGATGTCAGCAAGGTGTACAAGATCAAGGAAGAGATGGAGCGAGCCGAGGCCCGTCGCTTGCAGCCCTACTACATCCGTAGCTTCTTCATCGAGGCCTTCCGTCACCTGGGGGGTACGATCAACAAGCGGGAACACGGGCGGTATGAGATCACACACGTACCAGGCGCGATACGCGGGAGAAACCGCCTGATTGGTTCGCGCAATCCCGTTTTGTCCCGCTACGAGCGAGTTACGTTCCACAAGGAGCTGATATCCGTTCCCGGTAAGCCGCCTGCTGAATTCGTGTGTCCCGGCCACCCCCTCCTCGAAAGCGCCACCGACCTCATCCTCGAGCGTTATCGCAACTTACTGAAGCAAGGAGCGATCCTCATCGATCCGCAGGATCAGGGCGACAATATTCGGACGCTGTTTTGTCTTGAGCATACCATTCAGGATGCCCGATTGAACAGGGATGGATCGCAGCGTACCGTGTCACGCCGGGTTCAGTTTGCCGAGATTGATGAAACCGGCGTTGTACGCAACGCTGGCTACGCCCCCTACCTCGACTACCGCCCGGCGACAGAGGCCGAGCAGAATCAGATCGTGCCGTTCCTCAAAGAAGAGTGGTTGCGGCGAGAGGATCTGGAGACGAGGATAGTGAAATTTGCTGTAGAGGAAATGGTTCCAGCGCACCTGAAAGAAGTGAAGAGGCGTAGAGAAGAGATGGTGGACAAGACCTACGCTGCGGTAAAGGAACGCCTGACCAAGGAGATCACGTACTGGGATTACCGTGCGCAACAGCTCAAAGTACTCCAGGAAGCCGGACGACAGCCACGCATGAACTGGCTCAAGGCGCGTGAACGCGCGGATGAGTTACAGGTGCGTTTGCAGAAGAGGCTAGCTATGTTGGAGCAGGAGCGGCAGATATCGCCGTTATCCCCGGTCATCATCGGCGGTGCATTGGTTGTTCCGCAGGGGTTACTCGATGAGGAGAGCGGGCGTCCGAACCCAGCACAATTTGCCCGTGAGACCGAGGCAGTGGAGAGAGCGGCGATGGATGCAGTTACGCGCGCAGAGCACGAGCTGGGATACGAGCCGCGAGACGTGAGCGCGCAAAACGTGGGCTACGACATCGAATCGAGGGATCCAGAGACCGGTAGCCTGCGATTTATCGAGGTGAAGGGTCGTGCGAAAGGGGCACAGACAGTGACAATCACCAAGAATGAGATCCTCACCGCGCTCAACAAGCCAGAATCTTTCATTCTGGCTCTTGTCATCGTAGATGGGAAATACACACAGTGTTGTTACGTGCGACAGCCATTCGAAATAGAGCCGGATTTCGGCGTAACGAGTGCAAACTACTCTCTGACGGAGCTGTGGGAGAAAGGGGAGGTGCTAAAGTGAGACGCGTACCTGAATACTTCGAGCGCGTTCGTGACAATGCGGCAACGATCTGGCATAAGCTGACGAACGATCCCGAACTGGCAGGCCCTTGGCACCAACTTTTCAAGCAGATCCAGATTCCTCGTCACGTCGTCAGCGAACTGTTGCAGAACGCCGATGACGCTGGCGCGAGGGTAGCTCATATATCGATCGACAACGATACATTCATCTTCTCTCACAACGGGCGCGATTTCGACGAATCAGACTTCATGTCCCTTTGCCGATTTGGTTATTCCAACAAACGGGCGTTGCACACCATCGGCTTCCGAGGAATCGGCTTCAAGAGTATCTTCAGTGTCGGAGATCGCGTAGAACTGTGTTCTCCATCGCTCTCAGTGGCGTTTAACAGCGAACGGTTCACCGAACCTCTGTGGACTGACACTAACACGACAGCAAGTGAGTGGACGTCCGTTCGGGTTCGCATTCGAGATGCCCGTGTCCGAAAGGAACTCGAAAAGAACCTTCGCGAATGGATCGACAGTTCAGCATCGCTTCTCTTCTTGCGTTCCGTTCGTAGCTTGGCGATTCTCGGCGAGGAGGTTCGCTGGGAGACAGCGCGTATGGGCCCAATTCCGCGCTCGGAATGGGTTGTTGAGTCCAGAGTGCCGGGAATCGAGTATTTGCACATCCGCTCGGCCGAGGAGCCATTCCCCAGTGAGGCGCTTGCTGAGATTCGTCAAGAGCGCACTGCTGACGATGCAGACCTCGATTTCCCCCCCTGCTCGGTTGAGATCGTCCTTGGTTTGGACAGCGCGATCTATGTAGTCCTGCCAACAACGGTTCGTACAGAGCTTCCGTTTGCTGTGAATGCGCCGTTCATACAAGACCCTGGCCGATTGAAACTCAAAGAGCCTGAGATTTCATACACCAACCGTTGGCTTCTGAAACGTGTAGGGAAGCTGGCTGCGGAATCAATGGTGGACTGGATCCATCGATCGGACCTTCAGTTAGAAGAGCGCTGCCAGGCATACGGACTCGTGCCGGAAAACTCAGAAGAGGACGGCACGATCGAGAGTAGATGCCAGAAGATGATCTACGAAGCCTTCTGGGATACGCTCGGGGAGCGTCCCTTTCTGCTGGATGAGGGCGGACAGCTGGCTCAAACTGGGACCGCAGTAGCCGTTCCCTTGCGTCTCCTTGATGTATGGAATCCAGACGAGGTGGCGTCCATCTTCCTTGAAACGGATCAATCCGTCCTTGCTTGCCAAGTGAGTAATGTCAATACTGAGAAACTCAAGCGCGCAAATTGCATCAGCATCTTGGGCGAAATGGATATCTTGCGAATTCTCAAAGATGTCCAGCCGCCCCGCCCCGCTTCTTGGGTACGGCTCCTCTCATTGTGGCATCTTAGCGCGGAGAACCTTCTCACGCCCCGGGAGTACATGCGTGAAACCGACGCACAGATTGTTCCCGCACGCGGATCCGATCGACTGCATGCTGCTGCTGACGTTGTCCGTGTCAGCACGCACTTAGCGGAGCTGCTTGGAGATGATTGGCCGTTTCTCGCACAACGGTTTCTACCACTCGATCCTGATTGGCTTAAGTTCATCGCCATTCGCAGTGATCAGGAATCGACGCGCGATGGTGCTGATGAGGCCAAAGAGATCCTTGATGTTCTCGGATTGGGACACGCGACCGACGCAAACCGCATCGTCAACCATGTGTCGCAAAAAGCCTTCTCCGAGGATGACGTGGCTCTAGAAGAAGCTGTCCGCATTGCGCAGATTGCGGCAAGGCTCGATGCTACGGTCTCAGAGGCCATGCGATATGTCACGGGAGATGGTCAGCTTCGTTCAACGGACGAGAATATCGTTGCCGATCTATTCGGGGATCTTGACCTATTCGTCGACAAGGAGTGGCTAAAGAGGCGAGCCCTCCATCCCTATTACCAGACTCGATGCCGCTCTTGTTCGGAACGCGAATGGCGATCATGGGTTCTCAGCGGCAAGAGCAGCCTGCGGCCGTTTATTCCGTTCGAGGAATGCTTCGAGGAGATCTACGGGAGAGCTCGCTTTGAGAAGGCCATGGTAGAACGCGGCGTTGTGAAAGACCTACCTGAGAATCCGTACAAACGGAGCGAGAAATACGGTCTTCATGATTGGGACTTCCCCCCCGAATTGTGGGATCTTTGGTCAGAGCATGCGCAAGGGGACGCGCTGTTCTGGACGAGACTGCTGGAGCGCGTTCTTCAACTGCCTGCGTGGTACTGGGAGTCGGCCCTGTATGCGACCCCCGTTTTCATCGCTGGAAGCGGCAAAGGCGAACGGAAAGCTCAAGACCTGGATGTCGCAGCATCGTGGATCATTCACCTTCGCCGCTTGCCATGCTTAGAAGATACGTCCGGCAGGCTCCGGTTGCCAAGTGAGATGCTGCTACGAACCGCTGAAACGGAGGCACTTCTCGATGTCGAACCGTTCATGCGTGCTGATCTGGATACCGACAAGTCTCGCCCCCTGCTTCTGCTACTCGGTGTCCGGCATACGCCGACGGATGCGAGCGGATTGATCAACCATCTTCGTGCTTTGGCCACTGTCTCCGAGCCGCCAATCTCCGAGATTCTCAAGTTGTATGCACATCTGGATCGGCTAAGCGAGCACCTTCCGACGGAGCAAGTGGAGAAGCTGCGATCGGTCTTCCATGATGAGCGACTTATCCTGGCCAAAGATAGCAGCTGGGCGACAACTGTCGAGATCTCCCTTGCAAGTGATGAGAGCAGTTTTCCGGAGGCAATGATCATCCATCCGCTTGCCAAAGACTTCGGATTATGGCAGCGAGTCGGTGCTGCAAATCGACCGACTGTCGAGAAGATTTTCGAGTGGGTCAATCAATTACCCCTTGGCACAAAACTGCCAAGCGCCCAACGGCACAAGCTTCGTACTATTCTCAGCCCAATCGCAAGCCGCACCTGGTCCGAGTGCGGCCGATGGCTGAATCTCGAAGGCGAATTAATGCGAATCAATGATCTACGGTTTACGCTAGCAGAAAAATGGTCTGTCGTGGAGGAACTCTTCTCAAACATTCGTCGGGAGACTGCCGATCTACAGTTTCTTTCTGCAGACACTCTTAAACAGGAGCCATTCGTCAGTCTAGTATCGTTACCCAGTGTAATCGACCTCCGCCCAAGCGATGAGCATGAACTGGCGAGAAACCCACAGAGGAAGCCCTGGATCGTTGCACTCGCACTTGGCCTACAGCGCATCCAACTTGATGAGAAAGAAGAGCAGGGGCATGTTCGACGGGAAGCCCATCGCTTGTCGGAGACTCAATGGATCGTTCGTGGAGGGATCGAGATTGTACCATTCTTGGATAGTACACCCATGGGTACGCCCTTTGAGGCCAACGCCGTTTGGCATGGCACCGAGTTCCTAGTGGCCGATCGATCGGCTGCTCGACTGGCATCGCCCGTTGTGGAAGAACTGGCGCGGCCATTCGCTCGTTCGGATCTTTGCAACGCGCTTCGTGTTTGCTATGAACGCGCACCAGATTTCGTGACCGAGTATCTCGAAGAGACATTCGTTCTCGATCCTCAGCCAGAGATGACTCCCACAACAGGTCCAGTCGAGACGGGTTGCAAGGATATCAGTGTGGAGCCGCATGCTTTGGAACACGTTCCTAGCGTGGCATCCAGTTCTCCTCCGGTCCACGAAACGGAACCTGTGTCGTCCGCCTCTGCGAACGAACAAACACCCGATCAACCGAAGGTTCGCCCATTGAATAGCCCACCCCTCAAACGGCCAACGTTATTGGAACGTTTCCTGCAAGTTCGCGGGTACGTGGCGGACGGAAGTGCCCATCGCTTCACCCAAGAGAATGGTGGGTGGATGAAGAAGGCGGAGGCTGGTCTGTGGGAGGAGCATGATTCTTCGGGTGAAGTTATCCAGTGTTACTGGGTCAAGGAACATTGCCTCGAACGCAGCCCACTTAGCTTACCAGCTGAAATCTGGGAGCTTTGCAGGCAGTATCCGGATCTGTACTCGCTCGTGCTAACGGATATGAATGAAGAGCCCGTGCAATACGATGGGAGCAGACTGCAAGAGCTGCGCCAATCCGGGAAGCTGAAGCTTCACGCTACGGAATACCAATTGGAATTTCAGGAGGAGTCAAGACCAGGCGCAGAAGAAATTAATTAAGGTAATGCTACCCTTATGAGCAAACTGCCGATCGACGAAATGCTGTACACGTTCTCCAATGAGACCCTCGGCGCAGTGAACCTTTTAGATAAGAAAGGTTTTGCGACGCAGGGGTTAGTGGTTTTATACTCCGCGATCGACACGCTGGCGTGGGTCAACCTGTCTTCCGGTGACGTGAGTCGCACTGCATTCAAAGACTGGGTCGATCAATACATGCTTTCTAGGTATCCTCTACCTTGCACCGCACAAGATCTGTACGCAGCACGCTGTGCGTTGTTACACTCACACACGGCAGAGTCCAAGAGTAGTCGAGAGGGAAACGCCCGGCAGATTTTCTACTACGGAAAAGATAGGTCCAAGGAATGGATTGACTCGATAGTTGACGGCCAGACTAACGTTGTTGTGGTTCGGGCCTTGGATATCAAGCTGTCGTTCGTGGCCGGTGTCCAAGCGTTCGGTATGGAGCTTCTCACTGATGTCAGCCGCGCAGAGCAGGTTAGAGATCGCATACGTCTGTGGATGGCATGGATTGATCTCTCGGAAGGCAACCCACAACTGTTGAGTTCCGAAAAAGATGATGGATTGGATTTATGACAATGTTGAGAGGCCACGCGCTTCTGCTGTCCCTGGGTGGCGTTCACGACCAGGAAGCAAGAATGTGATTCTGGCTACTATTCGAGAGCAGCGTAAGACTCCATCAACCTACCGCGGCGCTTGCAACCGACGCCGAGAAACGCTCGATCATTCCGGGGACGCATACCACAATCTCTCAACGAGAGACACGAAATGGGAGTAGCGTCCCCTTTCTGCTGGGAGCGCTCTATCCTGTGGCTCGTTCGCTGAATAATTCGTCCAAAGTGGTCTCACGATTGTCGACTAGGTAGGCCATCGGAAGAATACGCACACTATCCATGTCCAAACCAAGCTGGACACTGATTTGTCCCTGTTGCTTGGCCCAACGTGCAATCTGGCTAAGTCGGTTATCACCAGTGTACAGCACTGCTTCTTGTACATTAGGAGCATCCAGCATAATATTATAATCTGTCATTTTATCCCACCTCCTTTTTCTTATATCTGTTGAATGGATTATACACTATCCTCGCCCAAAAGTCAAATCTCTACGAAGCTAGTCTAAGCTCTTTGCCCTTAGAGGAAGACACTGGGGTCTACCATTGCATTTTACAGGTGACGGGCCCCGATGAAGTAGCGGGGTTCGACTTACTGCACGGGGCGGGCATGCTGTCGTCAAGCAAAATGTCTACTTGACTGTGGTGTGGCTCACGGGGTCCGCAGGCCTGCAAAGGTACTGCTTAGTCCTGAAATGCCGCCGTCTGTGCCATCCAGGAAGTGACGTCGTGTTCAAGTCTTCATTTTTGGCGTTTTGGAGTCACGAAAAGGCAACAGCTTCTGTTTCATGTCCAGGCACGCGGCTCTTCAATCATGCTGTGCCGAGACAGATCGTAGAGCGCTACTTGCGCAATATAAAAAGCGCAACGTGGCAGACAAGCTGCTCACGCTACGAAAACAGGGATCGTGCTTCCTTATGCTTGAGACGGATCATAGAGCGTTAGTCGCGCAACAGCCAAGCGAATAGGTCAATCCTCAGAAGATGTCTCAAGCAACCATCGCCAAACTGGTTGGATAACGACTTTTCTGCCGCTTACTTCTCTTTCTTCGCTCTGCGCGAACGTGAGAATCTTACCATCACTGATGTTTAGTGAGTTCATAGCTTCCACTAAGCCAGCGATCTCTCTCTTCTCGTTCCTGCCAGTGAGCTCCCAGCAAACTTGAATCGCCTCGGTAGGTTGGGAACCAGTTTTTATGATGAAGTCGCACTCGTGCCGCTTCTTGAAGTAGTAAGCTTCCCTTCCACGCCGGCAAAGCTCAATGGCAACCAGGTTTTCGAGGATCTTACCGCGGTTTTCACTGAATGGCCTTCCGAGCACGGCGAGCCCGGTATCTATGAGATAAACCTTCTTCGGATTCATGAGCCGCTGGCGGGGCGAATAGGCGAACTTCTCCGTCAGCA
>Ga0307990_1004376_pt1 | contig 10414 bp, 9 predicted proteins | sample EllFjometagen129_FD_203168 | JGI IMG/M metagenome (GOLD analysis project Ga0307990, IMG submission 203168) | Marine microbial communities from Ellis Fjord, Antarctic Ocean - #129 | ecosystem: Environmental > Aquatic > Marine > Unclassified | place: Southern Ocean | collected 2014-10-08
CAACGTCCTGGCGGCCTTGGGGGTAAACATCGACGCCGACCCCGCCACAATCGCGCGATGCCTGGCAGAGGCGAACGTTTGCTTCTGCTTCGCGGTGCGGCATCACCCGGCCATGAAGTACGCCGCGCCCGTCCGCAAGGCTCTGGGCGTGCCGACGATCTTTAATCTTCTCGGCCCGCTGACCAACCCAGCCCGCGCGAAGTGTCAGGTGATGGGCGTCTTCGACGGAAAACTTACCGAGAAAATCGCCCAGGTGCTGGGCCTGCTCGGCACCGAGCGAGCCCTGGTAGTCCACGCCGAGGACGGCCTGGATGAGTTCTCGACCACCTCGCCTACCAGAGTTTCCCAATGGGCCGATGGCGAAGTAAGCACCAGCGTGGTCCGGCCTGAAGATTTCAACCTGCCGCGTGCGAACCTGGCCGACCTTCTGGTCGATTCGCCCGAGGCGTCGGCGGACGTCGTGCGTAGCGTGCTCGCCGGCCAGGCTGGCCCGGCTCGCGACATCGTCATTCTGAACGCCGCGGCAGCGATCTACGTCTCGGGCAAGGCCCCCACTGTCGCCGCCGCCATCGCCCCGGCCCGGGAGTCCATCGACACCGGCGCCGCCAGAGAAGCGCTGGCCAAACTTATTGAAATCAGCAACAAACAGGTTTCACCAAGTGTTGAATAATCAACGCCACATATTATTGGCATTCTTGACATTGATGATCATCTGGCATTGAGCATTAGGAAGTAATCCATGAATCAGCAAGTTCGTGTCACATTCGAGCCGCATGGGCGGGCAGTTTTCGTTCTTACGGGCACCAAGGTCATCGAGGCCGCCGGACGAGGCGGGCTTACCATAGACACCCCATGCGGCGGAGCGGCGACGTGCGGCAAGTGCCGCGTGCGAATCCGCGGCAAGGTTTGCGCCCCCACCACCGAAGAAAAAGCCATCCTCAGCGAGGCCGAACTCGCCGACGGCTGGCGACTCGCGTGCCAGTCGAGCATCTGCGGCGAGTGCGTTATCGAGGTGCCCGAGACCTCACTCTTCGCCGGCAGGCACCAGATCCTCCAAGACACCCATACCGACGGCGAAACCGACGTCCTCCCAGCCGTGCGAAAGCAGTACGTCCAACTGCCCGAACCGTCGCTCGACGAGGATGCGCCGGACCTTATTCGACTCCAGGCCGCCGTCGGACCCGTCGATGCCGGACTCGATGTCATCCGCCAACTCGGACGGCGACTCCGCGAGGGCGGCTTCGCCGGCACGGCAGTGCTTACCGACCACCGACTCATCGACTTCGAGGCGGGCGATACTTCCGCCCGATGCCACGGTGCGGCGTTCGATATCGGCACAACCACTGTCGTTGGCTCACTGTTGGACCTCGTTACCGGGCAGGAAGTGGCGATCGACTCGGCGATGAACTCGCAGGTGCGATTCGGCGACGACGTGCTCAGCCGCATCGAACTCGGCAGCACCCCGGCCGGGCTCGAAGAACTCCGCACGGAGATCCTCAAGACTGTCGGCACAATCCTTGGCCGACTGTGCGAGCAGGCCCACGTGGGTCGGGAAGAAATCTACGAAATAGCCTTCGCCGGCAACACGACGATGCAGCACCTGCTGTGCGGCATCGACCCGGCGCAGCTCGGGCAGGTGCCCTTCGTGCCGGCCTACGGGCGCAGCCTGACCGTGTCGGCGGCCGATCTCGGCATCGCGATACACCCGCGAGCCCAGGCCGTGGTGTTCCCGGTTATCGGCGGGTTCGTCGGAGGCGATACGGTCGCGGGAATGGTGTCCACCCGCCTGATGGAGGGCAACGGCCCGGACCTCATGGTCGATATAGGCACCAACGGCGAGATCGTCCTGGCACTGGAAGACAAGCTCCTGGCCTCGTCAACTGCGGCAGGACCGGCGTTCGAGGGCGCGAGGATATCGTGCGGCATGCGAGCGACGGCCGGGGCAATTGAGAAGGTGGTTTTCGACGAAGACGACGTCAACTACAGCGTTATCGGGCACGTCGATCCGGCAGGGTTGTGCGGTAGCGGTCTGGTGGACCTGACGGCCGAACTCTTGCGCAGCGGCCTGGTCAACTCCGTCGGGCGAATGCTGCCGCCTGACGAACTGCCGGAAGGTATCCGCGAGGCGCTCCGAAACCGCGTCATCCTGGATGGTGGCCAGCCCGCATTCGTCCTGGCCAAGCCGAAGGGCGACTCGCAGGGCGTGGTGCTACGTCAGAAAGACATCCGCGAGCTTCAACTTGCCACCGGCGCGATCCGCGCGGGCATTACGATCCTGCTCAAGCAGGCGGGCATTGCCGTCGGCGACCTTAAACGAGTGCTGATCGCCGGCGGGTTCGGCAGCTTCATCCGCCGCAACAACGCACAGCGAATCGGCCTGCTTCCGCCGGGCATCGACCACAGCCGCATCCACTACGTCGGTAACGCGTCGCTTGCCGGCGCCAAATGGGCACTCGTCAGCACCAACGCCCGCAACCGAGGCGAGCATCTCGCCCGCCAGGCCAGGCACGTCGAACTATCCCGAGACATGGAATTCCAAATGGAATTCGCCGAAGCGATGATATTCCCGGACAAATGACAACGGGCGGCCCGGAAAGGGTCGCCCGTTGTCGGTCTTGCGATATGGTGCGGTCGCAACCTTCGTCAAATGCGGCTCAAACGGTGCGGCGTCTGCGGGACCTCTTCAGAATCAGCGGAAGGCCGATGAACAGGAGTCCCAGCGTGGCCGGCTCGGGCACGGAACCCGCGCCGCCAATCAGCAGGTCCTGCTTGCAGGGCGACTGCAGCACCGTCAGGTTCATCACGGACTCATAGTCGTCGGGCATGTTCAGCAGCATTGCGTTGGCAGCCAAGACCACGTCGTCGTTGCCGGTGATGTAAAGCCGCCCGCTGGTGGCGTCGAAGCCATTGTCCGAGTTTTCGTAGAGCACTTCCCACAGCGCCACACCGAGCCCGGCTGCCAGTTCTGAAGTCGTGGCAGAATCGACGTACGTTTCGTAGAGATACGCGACAGACGAACTGTTGTTGAGGAAGTCTATGCCCTTCTCTGTCACCAAGCCGCTGCCGGCGTACTGCTCGGCGTCAACGCAGAATGCCAGGAGATCCTCGTCCTGGTACGTAATGCTGAGCAGGCCGGCGGGCACAATCTTGCCATCGGCGAGCAGCCCCTCACCGTGGAACCCGACATTTTCGGTCAGGGACGCACCGTTGTAGGTCATCATGTCGGCGGAGGCGATCGAGAAGGTGACAAACAGCGAGAGGAGGATAGCGATGATGGTGGCGTTAGCGAGCTTCATTTTCGAGTCTCCTTTGGACCCTGTGCCGGTATGGCACGGTCTGGTTCTTGTCTTTGCGGCCCCGCGGCCCCGGGCGGCACGTTGCCTGCCCGGACACCGCAAGTTCGCGTTTTTTTCTTGCCGCCGGCGTCGAGCGATTGACTTCTCAGCAGCCGATTGCATGGGAAAACTAAGATTCGCCGAGCCCCCAGGCCAATTCGACGGGAAAAAATGAAACAAAAAAACGAAGCTTCCAGAACACCCTGACTGGACGATTTACACCTCGCGCGAACAAACGACCGCACCCGCCGCGTGCAAAGCGTATGGACACCGCCCCGTCAAAATGCGAAGATGCCCGGACTATGGATGTAAATCAGATTAGCGAATGGATATTGGCCGGGCAGACCGACGAAGTCGAGAGCGCCTGGATGACTGCCGCGGAGTCCCAGCCCGGCATTTCGGCCGCACAAGCCGGCAAGGTTCTCACTGCCTTTGCGGCAGCGAAGAAAGACGACCTCGCCGACGCGCTCGGCTGGACGCTACTGGAAGAACGCAAGGAACGCGACACGCCCGATCAGAGGCTCGATTTGGCCAAGACCATGGCCACGGCGGTGCCCCTCAGCGGCGACCTGCGCCAGCAGACCCTGGCGCTTTACCGCGAGGTATACGGCACTCACCCGCACTTCGACGGGCTGGTCCAAGCCTCCGATATCAACAACGCCCAGACGCCCAGGCGGGCATTCGCCACGCTGGACCTCTGCCTGCGCCTCACTGATGGCGGGTACGTCTCAAACCGATTCCAAAACCAGGTCGCACAGGTCAAACAATACGACGACGTGCTCGGCGAGTACGAACTCGAAGACCTCGCCGACGGGAAAATGGCAATCGACCCGCGGCGACTCGCGGATGAATTCGAGATCATCGACGAATCCGACTTCAGAGTACTGTCCAAACGCGACCCGTCCAGGCTTGGACAAATGTTCTTCGACGACCCGGCAACGGTCCTCATCGGGGTCTGCCAGGCACACGAGGGACGTATCGACTCCATCGATCTCAAGGAAATGCTGGTGCCCAGGCACATCCCCGCCAATAAGTGGTCCGGCTGGTGGAACAAGGCCCGCACCGCCGCCAAGAGATGCGAAAAACTCTCCGTCGAAGGCCGAAACCCCATAGCCCTCGTCTACCACCCCCAGGGACTGACTCTCGAGGATGAGCTGAAGAAGGAAGTCGAATCAGCGCGAACCCCCCAGGAGACGCTCGAACTTCTCCGCCGTTACGCCCGCGAGGCCCGTCAGCGGAAGGTGAACATCGACGCCGCCTTCGCTTCGACAATGGTGAACACTCTTGCCGAGCAGGCCCGCAGTTTCCAGAAGGCCAGGCCCACCGACGCCCTTACAGCAAGTCTGGGTATCGCCATCGCGGCGAAGCTGGGTATTGCGGCCCCCGAAGGGGAATTCCCATCGCCGACGGAAGTTCTCTCCGCCACCGCCGATGCCGTGAAGGTCGTCTCGGCACTGGAAGACGACACACTCTGGCTGCCCGCAATGAAGGCCATGAGCGAACTGCCCAACGGCGCGGACCTGCTGGAAAACCTGCTGACTGTCGCGCCGACCCGCCAACTCAACGCCTTGGCAAAACTGCTCACCAAGGCAGACCGACAGCAAGCCATAGCCGACGCAGCCGCCAAAGCCCTGGCCAATCCGCTGGGCAATCTGGACCTGATACTCTGGCTGTGGTCGGACCCCGCCGGCGGCGTGCCTGGCCCGGCCAGCAAACTGGAGATACTCTCCAAGCTGCTGAAAATCCTGCACGACCTGGACATCGATCTGCACCTGGCTGAATCGGTAAATCGCAAGGAGTTCCAGCTTCGCATCCGCACCGCCATCGGCGCGCGAGACCTCGCCGGCTTCCGCGAGATCGTCGCAGGAATGGACGAAGCAATGGCCAGCATCATCAAGAGCCGCATCGAACGAACCGACGGCCTGGCCGAGAGCGTCCGCGACGACATGATCGCCATCCTCCGCGAGAACTTCTACGGCCTGTTCGCCAAGAAACGCGTCGAGCCCTGGCTGGACGAGACCAAACTCTACACCACCCAGGCCGGGCTCAAGCTCCAGGAGGCCGAGCTGAAGGACCTCATCGAAAACCAGATTCTCGCCAACAGCAGGGCCATAGGCGCCGCCGCGGAACTGGGCGACCTCAGCGAAAACAGCGAATGGAAGTACGCCGTCGAGGAGCGAACCAAACTCCAGGGCAGGCAGGCGAAAATCCAGGACGACCTCACAAAGGCCCAAGTGATGCACCCGGAGGAAGTCTCGACGGGCATCGTCAATATCGGCACGAAGCTCACCTTGCGGCGAACTGCCGGCGACGGCCAGATAGACGTTACCATCCTGGGTCCGTGGGACACCGATCTTGCCCGCAAACGCTACAGCTACCAGACGACCATGGCCCAGAGCCTGCTGGGAAAATCCGTCGGCGATTCAGCCACCCTCCGCATCGAAGGCGATGAGACCGAGTACGAAATCACCGAAATCGGCGTGGGAGAATTCTAAGACGAAAGAGAAAGACATGAAACGGCGCGATTTTCTCAAAGTCACCGGCGCTGCCGCCACCGCCGCCGCCTTGCCACAACTCGCTCAAGGCGCCGACCGACCCGCCGCACCGGCCAAAAAGCCCAACATACTCTTCCTGTTCTCCGACCAGCAGCGATGGGATACCGTCGAATGCTACGGCCGACCCATATTCCCCGGCCTGACGCCGAACCTCGACCGCATGGCCGGCGAAGGCGTGCGGTTCCAGAACTCCTTCACCTGCCAGCCCGTCTGCGGACCGGCCCGGGCGGCACTGCAAACCGGCAAGTACGCCACGCAAACCACCTGCTTCAAGAACAATATCGCCCTGCCGCAAGACGAGAAGACCATGGCTCACCATCTCTCGGCGGCAGGCTACGACGTGGGCTACATCGGAAAGTGGCACCTCGCGTCAGACGGCAAGACCTACCCCGACGTCAAACCCTTCAACTGCCGCGCCGAACCCGTACCGCCCAACAGACGCGGCGGGTACAAAGACTACTGGCTGGCATCCGATGTGCTCGAATTCACCAGCCATGCATACGACGGACACATGTTCGACGCCGATGGCAAGAAGCGAGAGTTCCCGGCCGGGCGATACCGAGTGGACGCCCAGGCTGACTGGGTAATAGAGTACCTTCGCACCCGCAAGACCGGCGCGGATGCCGGCGCGGACAAGCCGTTCTTCCTGTTCGTCTCGTTCATCGAACCGCATCACCAGAACGACCACGACCACTTCGAGGGCCCTCACGGCTCGAAGGAAAAGTTCCGCAACTACCGAACGCCCGGCGACCTCCAGGGCGCCAAGGGCGACTGGAAGAGGGAACTGCCGGACTACCTCGGCTGCTGCCATGCACTCGACGCCAACGTCGGGCGAATCCGCGACGAGCTCGCCAAGCTCGGCCTGGCTGAGAACACGCTCGTTATCTACACCGACGATCACGGCTGTCACTTCCGCACGCGCAACGGCGAGTACAAGCGGTCCTGCCATGACAACTCGATCCGCACGCCGCTGATCGCCTGCGGACCCGGCTTTGCGGGAGGCAAGGTCGTCGATGACATGGTCAGCCTGCTCGACCTCACCCCCACCGTCCTGACCGCCGGCGGCGCCAAGCTGCCGGACCAACTCGCCGGACACCCGCTGCAAGGCCTCGTCGATGGCTCAGCCAGGGACTGGCCCAAGGATGTCTTCGTGCAGATCAGCGAGAGCGGTTGTGGCCGGGCCGTCAGAACCAAACGCTGGACCTACTGCGTCGAGGCCCCCAGGGGCAAGGCCCGCTACGGCACGTGCGACAGCGAGGTATACCAGGAAGCGTTCCTCTACGACCTCCAGGCCGACCCGCACCAACGGACCAACCTCATCGACAGCAAAGACCACGCCAAGGTCCGCAGCGAATTGCGAGAGTCGTTGCTGCGCCGCATGACCGCCGCCGGCGAAAAAGTGCCGAAGATACTGCTCACAACCAAGGCATAACCCGGATACAGGCTGGATCTCGTGTCCGGGCGGACAGCCCACGCAATTATTGCGTGGGCTTCATACGCATCCCTATTAGTATTCGTGAGTTGCCATTACGCGCGGCTCGTTCGCTTAAGCCCGCGACGCCACAGCGTCAGGAACAGTGCGCCCAGGGCGGCAACGAGACCCAGTATCTTGAAGGCGCTGAGGAACCACAAGTAGAGGCTCTGGATTTCTGCCCAGGTCACATCTCCGCCAAGCATTCCCAACACCCAGGCCGGGCGAACGTGCATAATCACCATGCTGCCGGCCCACGACAGCATCAGCAGCAGCCACCACACCGCGATAGTCCACCATGCCGCCCAAACTGCGGCGCCCAAACGCCGTTCGAATATATCACTCATGATTCACTCTTCCTTTCACCCATCCCGGCCAAGACGTTTGGCCCGCGGTCAGCTCGCATTTCATTCTAACATCAACCATCCCATACATCAGGACACCCGCCCCGGGAAATGGTTGGTTACCGCCATCAGTTACCCGGCCTGGCCGACACGAACTCACCAACAGCAGTGCCAATTTACCAATTGTTTTCTTGCCGACTGGAGAAATTTCCCCCAAGCGCGCCTAGAATAATTAAACGTTAGTCCTGTGGCTCAAAATCGCTTAGACTGCAATGCGTTACGACATGTCAGGCGCGGCGGCACTTGCGGTAAGTGCCGGGCGCAGCTTCGCGGAACAATGTTTCACGAAAGGAAGTCTAAATGAACACGAATCGACTCGCACTGGTATGCTTGGTCCTCGTCGGCTTGGGCGCGCTTACGCTGGCTGGCTGCGGCAGCAGCAAGGTAAGCAAGAGCAATCTCGACAAGATCACCAACGGAATGACCCTGGCCAAGGTAGAGGGGATACTCGGCAAGGGCACCGAGGCCACCGGCGCATCCGGAACGCTCGGTGACCTGGCCGGCTCGGCCAAGTCCGTCACCTGGAAAGACGGCGACAAGACCATCACCGTCAATTTCCTCAACGACAAGGTGGTCCTGAAAACCTCCACCGGACTCTAAACGCCTGCCTTCACACCAAGGCACAAAAGAAACATGCACCCTCCCCTCGGGTACTACCGCCCGCCAGGGGAGGTCTTTTTGCGCAGTTGACCAAGGATGAATCTCTATCGCCGCCCTACCACTTGTTCTCAACGATCGGCGCGGTTTCGCCGATGGCAGGCCCGGGCGGGTCGCTATGGGTCGGGTCGGGTCGGGTCGCGCCGCGTTTGATGCAGTCCTGAAACACGGTTGACATTTTGGTATTACTAAGTAATACTTCAGGTAGGCATTTTTCCCGCAAACGCAGGCCGGCGGCGAACGGACAATCAAATCATGGCAGGTAAGAAGCAGGACGTCATTTCGTTGAAGGTGGATAGATCGCTGGCTGAGGCGATGGAAGGGGTCGCCAACCGCAGCGAGTTTATCCGTGATGCAATCCTGGCCGCGCTGGACAACGTGTGCCCTCTGTGTATGGGCACGGGCATGCTTTCGCCTCAGCAAAAAAGACACTGGGCCGCCTTCGCCCGCGACCATAGCGTCCGGCAGTGTCCCAACTGCCACGAGCGGCACCTGACGTGCGAGCATAAAATAGCAACGTCCGCGCGCAGCGGCGAGCATAAGGACGCGACCAAAGCCACCAAGCCGACCAAGGCGTCCCCAACCAGGAAAGGCAAGCGAAAATGAAAGCCGCCTCAGCGACATTGAGCGTCCCAGCCCTGCTGGTCGCCGCCCTGCTGGTCGGCGCGACGGGCTGCGCCAGCACGGACCCGCCTGACCGCAACGCCAGGCCGACCGTATTCGCGTGCGTGGCGCCGCATGGGTACTTCGCCCGACGAATCGCCGGCGGGCTTGTGGACGTGCAGGTACTCGTGCGCGACGGCGTCAACCCGCACACCTTCGCCCCGACCACCAGAGATATGGTCGCCCTCTCCCGAGCCGACCTGTACTTCCGGGCGGGGCTGGGCTTCGAGGATGCGCTCTGTGGCAAACTCGCCGGCGTCAGGAACGGCCCGAGGATAATCGACACGCGGGCCGGACTCGATTTGCTCGATGAGACCGAGCACGCCCACGACGGACACACCGATCACGCCGGGCTCGAAGGCGCCCGTAACAAGGACCCGCACGCGTGGCTTTCACCAAAGCTCGCCGCCAGGCAGGCAGCCACGATCCGCGACGCCATGTGCGAGCAGTACCCCGCCCACGCCGATGTCTTCGCCCGCAACGCCGCCGAGCTGTCAGCAGAGCTTGACGCGATGGATGCGAGAATCGCCAAGGTCCTCGCCGGGCTCAAGGGCAGAAAGTTCTTCGTGTTCCACCCGGCGTTCGGCTACTTCGCGGCCGCTTACGACATGCGACAGGAGGCGGTGGAGACCGGCGGCAAGAGCCCGTCGCTCAAGGACATCAACAGGCTGATCGCCGAGGCGAAGGCTGACAAGGTGCGGGTGATATTCGTTCAGCCGCAATTTTCGACTCAGGCGGCGCAGACTATCGCCGCCGAGATCGGCGGAGTCGTCGTGCCCATCGACCCGCTGGCCGGGGACTACATAGCGAACATGGACGCCCTGGCCGAGAGCGTTCGCTCGGCCCTGTCAGGCGAATCCGATAGCAGGTAGGGACCGACGAAGGAACCGCCCATGCAGGAAGCAGTGATTGAGATCGACAACCTGTCGTTTTCCTACGGCTCCCATGCGGTGCTGCGGGATGTGAACCTGCGGATCGAGGCGGGCGAGTTTGTTTGCATGCTGGGTCCCAACGGCGGCGGGAAGACCACGCTGCTGAGACTCATTCTAGGCCTGCTGCGGCCCGACCACGGGACGATCCGTGTGCTGGGCGGCGAGCCGCGGGAAACGTGCTCGCAAATGGGCTACGTCCCCCAGCAGTCCCAGTTCGATACCAGTTTCCCAGTAAGCGTGCTGGACGTGGTGCTCATGGGCAGGCTGGGGCGTTCGGGGGGAATCGGCCCGCACAGCCGGGCAGACCTCAAGGCCGCAGACGCCGCCTTAGATGAGATCCGCATGGCCGACCTTCGCAAGCGTCCGTTCAGCGACCTTTCGGGCGGGCAGCGCCAGC
>Ga0307990_1004377_pt1 | contig 10412 bp, 6 predicted proteins | sample EllFjometagen129_FD_203168 | JGI IMG/M metagenome (GOLD analysis project Ga0307990, IMG submission 203168) | Marine microbial communities from Ellis Fjord, Antarctic Ocean - #129 | ecosystem: Environmental > Aquatic > Marine > Unclassified | place: Southern Ocean | collected 2014-10-08
AGGGGATAATGTGACCCCGCATGATGAGAAGTTCGTAGTCCCTGACGGACAAGGCTCCCGTGTGAACAAGCATTTTTACTAGATCAGCCATCGTTACCTCAGAAGCATAGTCCGCAAAGGGCAGCTTGCCGGGGATATTGAGGCTGGGCTCGTTGGTGCTTTTCTTTTTCTTCGTTTCAGATTTCATTAGAGATCTCCCATTTTGCTTTCTGCCTTCCGTCACTGTCTTTTTCGCCAATACCGAACAAAATGAATTCCTTTGTTGAGTCTTTGGCGGAGAGTAAAGAGCCGCCCGACAAGTGTCAACGCACCGGCGATGACCGCCACTGGGACGCGTGCGCGGCTCCAGCGATTTTGAGTGCCGATTGGGAGACTTCTACCCCCAAGAAGCATAAGAAAGCTTCTGTAGAAACTTCTGTTTTAGGCCATCAGAAAGCATCTTTTTTCAGAAGGTTTCACTTCTCCTTGCACTCAGCGTGAAATCGTGTATTATTCTGGTGGTTAAGCAGATAGAGAAACGATCTGCAACACAACTTTGATTGGTAGAGAGTCTGGGAACAGATTCACACGGTAGAAGTCACAGGTTCGAATCCTGTAACGCCCACCACCTCAAAGCCGCACAGTTGCGCGGCTTTCAGTTTTTCCAAACCTTGGAACCGGCCCAACGGGTCGGGCTCCTCGAACTGCGTCGGAGTACATTTTTTTCCAATGCTTGGAACTTTCAGATGATCTCTTCCAAGGATTGATGCGTCCGACAAAAGTCGAGTATGAGTCGCAACCCGTTTTGCGCAAGGTGTTTGCATAGATTTATTCTTGATTTTAATACGGCCAGCTTGTAATATAACTCCTTGGTATAAAAGGAGTTAGTTGATTATGCGCCACATTATTGATCCGCGACAAAATGACCTGTTTGACACTTACGGCCATACGCTTTCGAAGGTGGCGTTCAATCGGCTGATAAAGAGTTGGCCGGGGGTCGTTCGCCATGTGATTTTGACCCAAATGCCGGTCGAAGAGCTCGGAGAGCATTTTGACCCATTGATGGGACGCCCATCGACAGAGCTTCACTCCATCGCGGGCCTGCTGTTGATCTTGGAGTTTAAAAACTGGACGACCGAAGCAGCAGCGGATGCGTATATGTTCAATGTGGATGTTCTGTATGCCCTTAATCTTGGGCGGGATAATCAAAGTATGACCACGCGAACGATCGAGCGTTATCAACGGCTGTTTCGTGACGATGAGTTGGCGGTGAAGATTATGGACCGAGTCAGCATTGCACTGGTTGATAAGCTCGATTTAGATATCAGCAAACAACGATTAGATTCGACTCATGTGTACAGCAACATGGCGACGTTTACGCGGATGATGGGAGTCGTGGTTAAGAGATTTTTGACTCAACTTAAGCGACATCATAAAGAAGCCTATGAAAACCTATCCGAGGAACTTCGTCAGCGCTATTGCAAATCGGAGGCCGGACTCTTCACGGACGTCAAGCGCGACAAGGAGACTCGCCAGCTACTCAAACAGCAAGTGGCTGAAGATCTCTATAAATTGATAGAGACCTATGCTTTCGAGGAAAAGGTCAATAACCGTTCAAGCTATAAGGACATGGTCGTCGTCTTCGCTCAGCAGTGCGATGTGATCGATGACGCGGTGAGCGTTAAAAAGAAAACGGGCGGCGAGGTCATGCAAAACCCTTCAGATCCTGATGCGACCTATGATGGACATAAGGGGCCGGGGTATCAGGTTCAGCTATCGGAGACCTACAGCGAGGAAAACGAGGTTCAACACATAACCTGCGCGATTCCAGAGCAGGCACACGAACCTGATAGCGCTGCATTAAAGAAGATGGTGGATGATCTCGGGAAGAAGGATCTGTTACCCAACGAGATGCTCGCCGACACCCATTATGGAAGTGATGAGAATATTCAGTACAGCAAGAATAAAGGCGTGGATCAAAACAGCCCGGTACCCGGGCCTGCGCCCAAAAAGAAAAGCAAACGGCTTACCAAAAAACAGAAGCGACTAAACGCTCGCAGAAAAGAGCAGAGAACCGATCAGTGGGGAGAACGCTACAGTCCCCGCGCCGGAATCGAAGGAACCAACAGTTCCATCAAGCGAAAGACCGGACTCGGGAAATTAAGAGTCCGAGGCGCGGCCAGTATGTACCATGCCATTCTAATGCGAATCGCCGGATGGAATATCCTCCGCGCGGCTTGTTCAAAGAAAATGCAAAAAATCATCAAGAAATATCGGGGGGAATCCTCGTTAAAAGCTCGCCTTGACGGCCGGGGCGTCCTAATCAGAGTCTCCTGGGCCATCTGGAAGGTTATGAGCGGCCGATTTTTGAATTATCGAGTCGGCATTCGCCCCGATCAAATTTTTTGCCCGGCACCCTAAATGAACGAACCCGACTTTTGTCGGGCTCGTCAATGCTTGGAAAAGGAGAACGCCCAGCCTACAGAACCTCTCGTCTTGTAGGGCGGGTTCCGTGAACCCGCCTCCGCGGTCACGGATCGCGGCTACAATTAGTGGAGATTGAGCCTGCCAGCCATCTTGTCCCGCCATAGCCTTCGGCGACGGCGGAAACTTTATGCGACGCATGGGGGGGGGGGGGGCTAATGGGTGGGAGGTTAAGCATTTTTCCCTAATTGTAGGGCTGGAATGGCTGAGGTACGATGCCTTCCAGCCATTCGTCCGCATGGCCCAATCTACCGTCGGCGGGAAGGTCTCCTTCGTCAACCGTTCCCGCCCTACAAAATCACAGCATCATGATGACTCTGATGATACAAAACGCTTAACCTCCAACCCATTATGGGGGGCCCCATCAGCTGCTGAATCGCTCTGCGCCCGCCACGCCGGATTACGGCGCGGGAGTGGGGTTTGGCTCGGTGGGTTTGGCGCGATGAGGAAAGTCGCTTTTCTGAACATCCTCCTGTTTCAGCTGTTTGGTCTGCACGGGAAGCCAGAGCGATACCGCAGGGATGTAGGTAATGACCATCAGCGCGGCGAGCATGGCGCCAAAGAACGGCAGCATGGTTTTGGTGACTTTGGCGATGGTTGTTTTCCCGACACCGCAACCAATAAACAGACAGGTTCCGACCGGCGGAGTGCACAGCCCGATGCAGAGGTTGGCGATGAGCATGATGCCAAAGTGAACCGGGTGCATACCCAGAGCCATCACCACCGGCAAGAAGATGGGCGTAAAGATCAGCACGGCAGGCGTCATGTCCATGAAGGTACCGACGAAGATCAGCAGCAGGTTGATGGTGAGCAGAATGACAATGGGGTTATCGGAAAGGCCGAGCAGTGCGGCGCTGACGGTCTGCGGGATGTTGGCCATGGTCATGATCCAGCTCATGCCGGAGCTGGCACCGATGAGCAGCATGACGACCGCGGTGGTAATGCCCGTGTGGAGCAGAATCTGCGGCAGATCCTTCATTTTGATTTCGCGGTAGATGACGACCGAAAGAAGGAAAGAGTAGACGACAGCAATGGCGGCCGCTTCGGTGGCGGTAAAGATACCGCCGAGAATTCCGCCGATCACAACCACAATCAGCAGAAGGGTAAAATAGGCCCGACGAAAGGTGGAAAAACAGGCGCAGCAGATCCCCGACCAGATCAGGAACCAGACGGCTGCGTTGGAGAGAACCCAGAATCCCAGATCAACCAATCCGGATTGGGAGAGCACCACGGAGCCGATGATACCTGCAATGATGCTAGTGGCGGCGATCGGCTTCCAGCGCGGCATTTCGAGTGCCTCGCCTTTGTAGCCCTTCATGATCGAAATGATTCCGCCGACCAGCATGATGAACAGGCCGGTAATCAGACCGGGCAGGAAGCCCGCCATGAACATGGCGGCAATGGAGACCGAACCGGCAGCGACCGAATAGACGATCATGATGTTGCTCGGCGGGATCAGCAGGCCGGTGGTTGCGGCGGTGGTTGTGACGGCTACGTTGAACTCGCGGCCGTAGCCTTTGCGGTTCATCTCGGGAATCATGAATCCGCCGACGGATGAAACCGCGGCCGCGGCGGAACCGGAGATGGAGCCGAACAGCATGCAGGTGAGCGTGTTCACATAGCCCAATCCGCCCGGCAGACGTCCAACGAGCGTGGCGGCAAAATCGATCAGCCGGCGCGCCAACCCGCCTTTGCCCATCAAGTGACCGGAGAGAATAAAGAAGGGAATGGCAAGCAGCGCAAAGCTGTTAACCCCGTTGGCCATCTTGGCCGCAACAACGATCGAGGGATCGGACCCTTCGGCCAAAACGGCGAAAAAGGTGGCGAGTGCGATCGCTACCGCGATCGGCACTTCCATGACGAGCAGCAGAATGAAAACGGTAATGAGAACCAAAGCAATCGCACCCATCAAAACACCTCCGGTTTGGTATTATTACGTACTGCGTATTGCGTATTACAAATGGCAACAGTGCATCCAGGCTTAAGCAATACGCAATACATAATACGTAATATGCTATTTCTCTTCAAAATGATCATTTCGCACCTCCCTCTAGCGTGGTGGCGGGCTCCGATCTATCATCGGCATCCTGTGGTTCGCCGGCCGGCGTGACCCATGTTTCGATAAAGTTTTCGATGGTGAAGAGCACCATGAAGAGACCCGAAATCGGAAGCGCGAGATAGACGTGCCCCATTTTTAATCCCAGGGCGGGCGTCATCTGCTCCATGGCCAGCGCATCGTAGACCACACGGCCGCCACCATAGACAAAGATAGCGGCGGCAAAAAAGAGGACGACCCCATGAGTAAAGAGGGCGATCAACTTGCGGACGTCAGGGTCGAATTTGCCGACAAAGTAGTCGACCCCTAGATGCCCTTTGATGCCGAATGCGACGGCGCCCCCCAGCAGGGAAACCCAGACAAGCAGGAAGCGCGCGAGCTCCTCGGTCCACTTGGCCTGCTCGCCCATCACGTAGCGAGTAAAGACACCCCAAACGACGTCCAGCACAAGCAGAACCACTGCAATGATGAGCACCGTATCCAGAGCGGTGATCATCCACTTCTTCAGTTTAAGCAATCCATTCCGCATTACTTCACCTCGGCGATTTGCATGAGCAGCGTTTTGACTTCCGGATTTTCAACTTCGGCCAACATGGGAGCCACCTTGGCGGCAAACGCGGCGGTGTCGACTTCGTAGACCGTTACACCCTCGGCGTTAGCTCGCGCCAGCGCTTCGATGGTTTTTTCCTGCCAAAGCTTTCGCTGATAGACCGAGGATTCGTCGGCGGCCAGCTGCACCCAGGCCTGCACCTGCGGATCGAGTTTTTTCCAAACCTTGGAACTCATCAGAAGCATGTCGGGGATGCGGGTGTGGCCATCGAGTGTAAAATGCTTACAGACCTCATAGTGCTTGTTGGAGGTGAAGCTGGGGGGATTGTTTTCCGCACCGTCCACGGTTCCCTGCGCAAGGGCGGAGTAGAGTTCGCCCCAAGCGATCGGCGTCGGCGAGCCGCCCATGGCCTTGACCATGTCGATGGCCGTCTTGGAGGGCATCACACGAATTTTAAGCCCTTTGAGGTCGTCCGGCGTGCGAATCGGCGTGTCCTTTGTATAGAAGTTGCGGCTGCCGGCATCGTAATAACAAAGCCCGCGGAGGAACTTAGACTCCCCCTGTTGAAGTAGCCCTTTGCCGACATCACCGTTCAGCACGTTCCAGCAATGTTCTGAATTGCGAAACACATAGGGCAGTCCGAACACAGACATGGCCGGGATGAAATTTTCCATTGCGGCGGCCGAGGTTTTGGTCATCGCCAATGAACCGTTCTGGAGCTGTTCGATGCACTGGGCTTCGGAGCCGAGCACGGAACTGGGATAGATGTCGATCGTGACACTACCGCCGGAAAGTTCTTCCAACCGCTTCTTCATAAACTCCATCGCGATATGCACGGGATGGGCAGTGTCCAGGCTATGCCCGAGCTTGAGCACCATCTGATGCTCTCCTGCACCTGACGATTTCTGCGAACGCAGAAACAGCGAAAAGCCAGCGGTCGCCAAAACGGCCCCAGCCAGAATCCCTGCAACAAAATAGGATAGTCCTTTATTCATAATTCCCTTTCCAAAACACAAATTATTACAATTTCAAACGTTTGAGTACAAGCTATCCTTCTGGCCGTTCTAATACAACCCCTGTCACATCCACATCATAGTCCCGATAGGTATTCCAGGATCCCTTGAGCCAAATGAGAACTTTGTATCCCTCTCCGGCTACGAGAATCGGACGGATGTTCCGGTATTCGGAATGCTCCGTGACCGGGGTCCACTCAATCGAAGAAACATCGTCCTCTGCCGACAGGGTTGCTGTATAAATCTCATGTTTTCCCCCGGCATCTTTTCCCGTCGTGGGATCTACATCCGTGGAAATATACACCCGGGATGGATCCGATGGGTCCAGCGTGATAAGGCCGGTATAGCTCGATTCCCTTGTGTAAAGACACTTCCCTGCAAAGGCGACCTCGCGGTCGATCCATTTCGAGCCGGTCCAGGAAGCGATGCGGTAGCGGTGATCGTTGTTATTCAGATAAAGCGTATAGCCAATATGCGGATGCCCCTTCCCATCAATGGCAATGGAACTCGTCCACGCGCTGTTCGGCACGCTTTCACAGCCCTCCGGTTTATCCTTAGTTTGGCTGCCGGTATAAACCGTTTCTGCGTCACTCGGGAACAGCGGGCCGTCCGCCTTTAGGTTTTTAATCAGGGAGCCATCCGCTTTGTAGAAATTGCCGTCTCGAAATTCAAAATAGTAGAGGCTGTTGCCGTAGTTCCGCGGGTGCGCATCGGTGATGCTCACAAAAACGGTATCTTTCCCGTTGCCCGCATAACGGGCATAGGGGCGATGCCGCCCGCCGACCTCGTTTTTGAAGAAGTGCGTCGGCTCGCTCCAGGTCTTTCCATGATCGGTTGATGTAACAAAGGTCGGATTATAATTGATGCCGCGATAAAAATTGCAAAGCGTTCCTTCCTTCTTCAGCTCGTAGAGATTCATGTAGGTGACATTATCCTTAGGGCTTGAGGAAGTGCGCTCGTGCTTGAACTCTTCGCTCCATTTCAGCGGGTCGGCCGGGTCAGAAATACGGGAATAGTGAAACTTCTCACGACCATGTTTGGCATAGGTTGCCAGCAGATTCCCGTCGGGGCGGATATGGAAGACCGGCGAATTGTGGTCGTCCTTGCCAAAGTTGTCTTGCATCAAAACCGTTCCAAGCGATTTGTCATTGGCCAGATCATACACGCCAACCTGCGCCGGGCCGGATCCATTCCCCTTCACCGTTCCCATGAACAGCTTGCCGTCATGAATGATCGCGCGCGGATCCTGATACCAGCACCACCCGCCGTCCTCCATGAAGGTCTTAAGTGCAGATGTGCTAGTTACTTTTTTAGGGGCCGGCACAGGGACGTTCCCGCCAACCAGCTTATAGACTTCAGAACCCGCAGCGAGAAACGCCCCGATTCCGTAGACTTCCGTTTGATCGGCAAACGAATCGCCGGGGGCTGCGCCAACAGGTTGAACATAGCCGAGCAATCCTTCATCGGTTACGCATTCTATCAGCGCATTCCAGGCCTTGAAAACGACGGGCTCATAGGTAGCGCGGTCCAACAAGCCGTTATTGATTCCCCACGCCATCCCGAAGGTAAAGAACGAGGTGCCACTGGTTTCCATATTCGGATATCCTTCCACCCCACCGAGCAAGCCCATGCTCCACGTGCCATCTTCGCGTTGGCAGTTTTTTAAACTGACGGCTATCTGCTTGTAGAGGTCGATGTAGAACGCACGCCCTTCCCAGTCCTCCGGCAGATCGGGAATCATCAGGGCTAGGCCGCCGAAAACCCAACCGTTGCCGCGCGCCCAGTAGACTTTTCGGTCATTGGCTTCGCGCTTAGGAAAACAGCTCGAATCGCGCCAGAAGAGCTGGTCTTCCTGATCCCACAACAAGTCGTAGGTGGCGTGGTATTCCTGATCCATGAAATCGAGATACTTCTGCTCACCGGTCACCTTCGCCAGTCGCGCCCAGACCGGCGGGGCCATAAAGAGTGCGTCACACCATCCCCAGCGGTTGTGCGCATCCGTCGGCGTTGCTTTCCATTCCAGCGTGCCGGTTTTCGGGTTGGCGAGTATCCAGTCAAACTGTTCCTGCGTCGGCTTCAGCATCACCGGATCTTTAAAATCCGAATAGAGCGAAAGATAGAATTGCCCAACCGTGTGGTCATCGGCGTAATACGGACGCTTGTGCAACTTCCATTCATTGCGCTCACCGATCATTTTCAGCCAATCGGTATATTTCGTAGGTTCATCCGCCACTTTTCGCCACTGATCCATCCCTGCGTAGAGAGCCCCCATATGCCACATCAGGTCATGGTGCTTATTCGGCCTTTTCCCGCTTTCCTGAACCCGCGCCAGCGCTTTGCCGGATAACGCGCGGTATTTCCCGGAATCCTCGAACGTTTCAATCTGCCAGTTGGCCACCTTTTTCGTAAGAGCTTTTACCGATTCTGGTGTGGCCGCAGACGCCATCGCAAGACTGCTTAGCGCAAAACAACCGATTAAGATAAAAGATAATAACGACAGGTTTATTTTACTTCTCATAGTTTCAACCTAGTTTGATGTTACACGTACCTTAGATCCTGCATAGTCGCCGCGAGGCAACTCGACAACGGTTTCTTCACCGTCAACTGAAACGGTTATTTTCAAAATTTTATGCGTAGGGTCAGCAACGAACAGCACATCATCCAGCAGGCTCAATAAGCAAGGGGCATCTGTCTCAACCACTTTCCCGCCGCCAAACCTCAGCCTTCCCGCATCGTAAAAAACCGCCTGAACCCGGCCGGCGTTTTCAATCGCTTGAAGAGTTTGGGTGTTGCTCAAAATTTTTGTTTGATTCGTTTTGATCATCTGCTCCATATCCGAAGCCTGAATGTTCGGATAGAGCACATATTCATAGGAGGCCTGGCGGGGAGACAATCCGTGATCCACCCATAGACTAAACACATTCTCTGACGCCGGCTGATCGCCGCGGGTTGGATAGAGCGTTTTCCAGTTTCCCTCGACAGCCCCCGTCTGCAACGTCGCAGCATTTTTTAGATGATAGCCCTTGCCATTGTGATATACCCACGCTCCCTTCGGCAGAGAATGCGTCCCTGCACCCAGCGCGCCGATGGAGGTTTCCACAGAGCTGTTCAGTAATGATTGCTGAATAGAAGTATAAACCGAACCTTGCGTTTCCCCTCCAATTCCTGCCCCCAAACAAACCACAGCCTCCTTCTCAAAAAACCAGGCTTTGCGCGCTTCAAGTCCGCCACGTTTATAAATCATCGCCGCCACGCCAGTTTTGCCATCGCCAAGGCTGCCCGCTAACACGGACAGGCTCTTCGTCTTGCTCGGTGACAAACGGGGCAATCCTTGATCACAGGTGGTGCCCGGAAGACGTTTCCAATCCCAAAGCGGCTGGATATTTTCATATTCTCGCCCACTTCTTGCGAGCAACAGCATGCCATCTGAAAGATGCAATCCCTGTTCGTTTTCCGAGTTGGTGTTTTCCGAACCGATCAACCGTGCAGACGACATTTTGAGCGAGGCGTACCAATCCGGCGTTCGCTGTACGGCAAAGTCCGAGCGGGGATAGGAGCGGAAACCGACCAGCTCATTTGGGGTCGCGAGTCGCTTCGCGTACTCACTCGCGAATTTCGGGTCAACATCTCTCATCAGTTCGAGCTGGGCTTGCAGATAGTCGCCCTTGTGCAACTGACAGTCTTCCTCAATTTGCCTCGCACAGGCGCCCAGATCAAATAGGCCGTTCCACATCACCCAAGAGGGCCCGTTTAATAGATAGCCGCACAGGGTTTCAAGCTCCGAATTGTCGAGTGCATACGGTGTGTCACGCAATATGCTTGCCCACATCACAACGCTTTGACCAAACCAAAGCCCATAATTCCCGAATTGCAACTGCGCACCGTGCTGATGAAAACTCCAATCCGGCTGAATCCCCTCGTCGGTCGATATATTCAATTCCGACCAGATAGCGCTGGAGGCGACTTGCACCTTGTCGCTATCCACATGAATAATCCCCTTCATCAGCGCAATACCTGCACACCAGACCTTGTTCTGGCCGGTCCTACCCATTTTACTTCGATCCAAAATCGGCTTTGCCTCCTCAAACATTTGACTCGGCAAATCATCTCCCAGAAGAAGAATACTCTCCAATAAAGGTTCCGGAATACCGATTTGGGCATACCACCAATTCGTGTTTCGATAGTCCTTATCGAACCAATGCTGCAAAGCGCGGAGAATCGCGTCCCTAGTTTTGGGCTTCTTGTAATGACTGGATTCGGGATTCACATAGGCGCTCGCAACCGAAACGATACGGGTCATGTGACCCCACACCTCCCATCCGCCCCGCCG
>Ga0307990_1004378_pt1 | contig 10410 bp, 5 predicted proteins | sample EllFjometagen129_FD_203168 | JGI IMG/M metagenome (GOLD analysis project Ga0307990, IMG submission 203168) | Marine microbial communities from Ellis Fjord, Antarctic Ocean - #129 | ecosystem: Environmental > Aquatic > Marine > Unclassified | place: Southern Ocean | collected 2014-10-08
GACTGTAACGAGACGTTCGGTGATGGAGAGACGGTGACCCGATCAACAAAAAGAAAATCAGCGGGCCGTTGAGAAACGGCTATGGAAGGGTTTTTTGTGTTTGACCGGAACCTCTAATGGGTGACCCTTCTTTCTTCTTCCGTCTCAAAACCGAATGTACCCATCATGAAAAATATACCAATCGAGCTCAGGCTCGACAGGGAATCTTTGAATACATCGAGCTGTTTTATAATCGCCGTCGAAGACATTCGACCTTGAATTATAAAGCCCCGCTCGTGTATGAAGAGGAATTGAAGTAATGCTAAACCGAGTGTCCGTCAAACTGGGGTTACTTCACTCTGACCCCGTCTGCTTTTCCGCTGGCACTATATACAATGGCAAATACCGTTCTATCTCTCTGTACAATTCATTACTTGTTGTCTTATACCAAGCCCCAGATACCCATACATTTTGACCATAAGGCACAGAATACCCAATAACCTCAACCACCTCCCCAGCAACATAAACTTCACAGAGTAATCTCATGCAACTTGTAGAGGGATTTTTAGGACATGTTTCCTTAATATTCTGAGCAATCTTTAGCAAAGACAAAGGATCTAGACCATCAAGAAAGGCCGTACCCCTGACCGTCACTTGAAAATCATAACTATCTTTTATCTCCTTCACACCCCAATTATACCGAGTCATGGTACGGAATGATACTCCACAGATAACTAGCTTTGGCCTCCTGCTTTGCCCTAAAGAGTCAGCAAAAGAACAGGGAACAGAGCCGAACAACATACAAACGAATAATATATAAAAACACTTATTAAATATCATTTTATAAATCCTCCTCAGGCGAACTCTCTTCTGATTTAAATTCTGTTGGCGACTCAACAATCACATCTACCCCTTCATGATTATCGCGCACTGGCTCCCCCAACTGTTTGGCGACAGGAGTTTCAAACCCATTTATGTTAGCCATTTCGTCCGCATCTTTTTCTGACTGAGGTATCGTTCCAAAATTTTCCGGTTGTCTCAACCCTCCATTCATACTCGTAAGAACTTCACCGAACTCATGGAGCAACCCCATAGCAGGGCTCTGATATTCACCCGTTTCTTTTCCATCTTTAACGATACCCAACCCCTTGCTAGCAGACCACTCTATTGTACCACCGGGCCCAGGCGACTTTGATGTCTCCTCATTTTCACGATTCTCATTAAACTTATCCCTATAATCAGATGCAATGGTTATCTCAATAACTGCTGAGGATCCTTCTATTTTCTCGATGGCCTTTTTTGCTATTTCAGAAGTTTTTAAATACGCTACAGCCTTATGATAATCAGCTTGAGCTTTCGCCCATGCCTTTTCAGGCAAGTATCCTTTGTTTACTAGTACAATTTCTAATCCCCAAGGATCAAAGCTCATGATTGGATTACAGTGGACGTAGCAGTAGACATTGGGGCCGTCACCGTAGCCGATGGGGTCACGGGTCGTGAAGGTTCCGGTGTCGAGATCGCGGTAGCGCATGCCTTCGTTGAGGAGGCCTAAATCGGTCTCTTCTTCCTTGGTGTTGGCCTTTTGGCGGTCAGGATCGTCGCCCCACTCGTAGGGTCGAGTGCCGTACGCCTCGTACAGTGCGAAAGATGTCAAAGAACCTGTGCTGTCACTGCGTGCGATTACATCACCGCGATGGTTGGCGTGCGAGCAGATAATGTTTTCATTTGTAGTTCCGCCCTCTTTGATGGAGTAGACCATGCCGCCGACTCCGCCGCCCATGCCTTCGCCGCGGATGAATTCGGTGTCGGGCAGGTGTGTGGCTGAAGGCGGCGGAAGCACCAGTCTGTATGATCATTCCCGATGACACGACGGAGCTCCCGGAAGAACCCAAGATCATGGGTCATAATGATTTTCTGATAATCGGCGAACTGCTCCGACAGAAGAATATCAACCACTCTCATCCGGTTGCTCATATCTAGGCTGACGAGCAAATCATCCAACACCAGTAGCTTCAGATCGGACACATCTAGATTGACCAGCGATGCCGCAAAACGGACGGAGAGAGCCACCTGAGTCAGCTTGGCTTCATTCAGGTAGCTTTGTGGTTTCGATATGGGGTGCCCATCTACCAGAATCCCAAACCCGATTTTTGGACGAGTAAAATTAAAATTATGTCCGTTCGTTCCTCTTGCTAATGGGAGCGTTGTTACCTTCAGTATTAGTTTGATTGGGGAAGAATCGTCTCCTGAGAAATGGGCATCATAGAATTTTTGAGCCTCATCGCTGATCGAATCAACGATTCCCGGCAAGATCGCGGCAAATGCCTGTGTATGTGATTTGAAATTATAGTAAGCATTTGAGCCTCCAGTCCCACGCGCACCTCTCGGGTTTGGGTCTCCGGATTTTATTTTATTCCAGCACTCCAACGGATTATCCCCTCCCACCGCTACACAAGATGGAAGAATTTCTTTTTCAAAAAGAGGCCACAAATCAAATGTGTCTGAATTGCTGAAGTCAGAAAACCCAAAGAAAAAACGATACGTTACAAAGTCACTGGCGAGATCTCCTTTGGAAATCACGGGTTTTCGAAATGTGTCATGCTGAGTTTGACTAATGCACATCGTCTCGTCGCCGTTATCGTGGCGCAAGGTTAAGGCAATTTTGCCCGGAACCCCAACGGGATCTTCATGGATATTCAACAACTTTTCTGGATGGTCTGCATCAAAATATTTGGAAATGAAACCACGCGGTTTCTGCGCGCTCTGAAGAAACGTATAAAGTGCCCAGTAGAGCGAGGATTTGCCGGAGCCGTTGGGGCCGTAAACGAGAAGATGGCGGCCTTCAAGACCGAGACTGAACTCGCGAAAGGCTTTGAAGTTCGTAATCTCTATCTTGTGAAGGCGGGATTTCATACCCGGCCTTCCTGCTTAATAACAGCGAAAAGGTCGGGGCTGTCGGCGGTGAGGCGGATAAGCTGGTTTCGGATGGGATGCTTCGGATCGTTGGCGGTGGAATAGAAGCTTTCAATGGATTTTGCGGTCGCGATGGAGCGCGCCTTCCCAAGAAGTGTGGACACCTGATCCATGAAAAGGAGTTTTTTAGCGGCGGCTTCTTCGGGGAAGTAGAGTTCGAGCACGCAGGCGTCGATCAGCTCTTCAAGGAAGGCGGCTTGCACATCCAACCCTTCGCGCTTGGCCAATTGAACCATTGAAACCAGTTTTTCAAACAATTCCGCCTCGGGTTCTGCTGGCTTTTTGATCGGGATTTTATCTACAAATACTTTGCGGACTTCATAGGTATTCCCCATCAGTTCAGGAAAGTTATCACGGAAACAACATTTGAAGAGCGTGGAGTTCAGCACTGCCGTCAGATACGGGAGGGACTCCGTCTCGCTGGTGATGATAAATGCTTTATCGTTGATAAAAAAATGATCCTGTTCATCGTAATAGAATGGCAGGTATTTGGTCATGTTCGGATAGATGATCTTTGGGTTCTTAAATTCCCACAGACTTGGTGCAAAGAAAACCTCATGCCATAGATAGTCTAGAGGAAGAGTATTTCGACCTGGCCACTTCCCTTCTTTCTTACTGTCCCACGGCTCTGGACGCGGCTCTAGTTTAGTTCTATATTGGGAAAGATGCTTTTTGATCGCAGGATACTCTTCTAAACAAAAATCATCCCTATACTGCTTAAATGTTCCTATCATCCATGTTTTATCCCACTTGGTTTCATAGCGTCCAACGTAGCGACCGCGCAGGAGCGGGACAAGGAGGTCGGCGGCATGGGGTTCTGTGGCGATGAGTTCGTCGCGCTGTTCCTGCGTGAGATAAAAGGCGTCGTTGAGACCGGTCAAAACACCGCGATAAATATTCAGCTCCCATTTTTCGAGAGGGATGCCCAGCGCTTCGACAGCTTGTTTTATTTTGTAGCGTTCGGGCGAGACAACGACCCACGCCGCTGAATCGAGTTCAGGCATTTGAATCGCGTTTTGGTTGAAATAGGTTTTGGGGTCGGCCATGGCGGCCTTGTCGTCGGAGGCATAGCAGCAGCGGGTTTGCTTCCGAGGCTTGGAATTTTCGAAGCCAAGGATGTTGGTGTAGGTGGTGGCGGCACCAAAGTTTTGCGCCATTCCAAAATCCAGTACCGCAGTCGTATCCACCGATTCGGAGAGGAAGTCGCGCAGTTTGTTGCCATAGCCCGCCCGCATCCACTTGTTGGAGGTGATGTAGAAAAGATGCCCGCCCTCTTTCAACAGTTGCGCGCCGCGTTCGTAAAAAAGGCAGTAAATATCACCACGAGGTACGTTTGTCGTATAGCATTGAGCAATCCATTTATCTTTCTGCTCCTTAGGGAATTTCTGGATCTGGACGTAGGGCGGATTGCCAATGACGATGTCGAACCCATCCTTTAGCGAACTCCCAAACATCCAATGAGGATCAAAAAAATCGGCTGTAGACTGGGAGTCAAAGGGATCCCACTCCGCCAAGTGATGAGCCTTATCCGAATTTGCTACGCCAAGACTGGATTCCAACGTATCGACTAACTTAAGGCGCAATGATTTTATCTTCCGTTGCAAGGCAAGCTTTTGATCGCGTCGTTGGATAGTGAAATGACTATGATAGGCTCCCTCAATTTCTTTTTCGATAGGTGCGATTAACGACTCGACAAACAAATCTTTATCCGGAATGGGAAGCCCGATTAGGCTGTCAGCAGAAACAAACTTAGTTTCCAAATTCGGCAACGGACGAATGCCATGATTCTTGGCTTTATCTCTGTTGATTTTCTGATCACATACCAGCGAGATAAAGAAACGCAACTTCGATATCTGAATGGCGATCGACTGAATATCCACTCCATAGAGGCAATTTTCGATGAGGTATAGTTTTCGTCCATAGTCGTCATCATTATCCCTAAAATCCCGACCAATCTCCTCAATTCGTCTACGGCGCACATCGCGATCTTCTATTTTTTGTGCAACAGCAACCTGAATGGCCTCCCACCGATCGTTATGCTCATCGAGTTTTCCAAGAATATAAACCAGTTTATGAAGCACCCCCATGGGATAAGCACCTGAACCGCAGGCAGGGTCGAGAATCTTGCACGTATGAATGGCTGCAATGAGGGCCTCGACTTGCTCAACAGTAAATAGCTCGTGATTGGCCTCGCGATATTGAAATAGAAGATCGAGCCCCGCTTGAGCATCGCACTCTTCCATCCCGGCCTTATCAATGAGAGCCCGAACCAGATGCGATTTTAGCGATTCATCAACCATATAATCGACGATCGGGCGCGGGGTGTAGAAGGAGCCGGTCTGCTTGCGGGCAGTGCTTTCGGTCTCCTCGTTGTAGGAAGCAAGCAGACTTTCGAAAACCTTGCCAAGCAGCTCGGGATCGAGCGCGATTTCCTGCTCGATAGGTGTGTTCTCGACGATGGTGAATTTATAGCGGTTAAGGATACAGAACAGGCCGGAGACGGATTCATTTTTGCGCTTCTTGTCGTGGTAAATTTCAGAGAGGTCGACGCCTTTGATCTCATCTGAGAAGAAAAGGTGATTGGGAACCATAGGGCGTTTTTTAGCATTGCGGGAGAAACCATCGAGATAGAAGGTTTTTCCTATCTCTTCATCTCGTCGATCCAAACATTCGAAAAGACCTCCATTTAGGAACGGAACATCGGAAAAATGAGAAAGAGCAACGTCTTGGGATTCGCAAAATAGTTTCTCGTAACGGTAATAGTTGTTCAAATCATGATTAGATCTGTTCTTCAGAAAGCCCTCATCGGGAATAAATCTACGATACGGGTTTCCCCTCCCATCTTTCCCCATCCGTTGATTAAGAGTGGCAAAAAAGAGGTTTTGAAGGATCGCCTGATAATAACTAGAGTTGTCGGTACTATCGGGGTCAAAGTTGGCGAGGATATCGTCGAGATCGACACGATCAAAAAGCTTTTCAGGAATGAGGCCTTTTTCCTTGATAAACCAACAGAAGATGAGCCGGGTAAGAAGGCGGATCAGGCCTGTGGCACGGCGTTTTTCGGAATCAGGCTCGCGGTCAGAGGGAAAATCAACCTGCGAGAGTGCCCAGAAGTACCAGTTGGAGAGCTCGCGGTAGAATTTCTTGTTGAGCAACTCAACATTGAAGATTTCTTCCCAGGCGGCATGCAACGCATCGAAGGATTGTATGCCCGTTTTCCCGGCCAGCTCCGGCAGAGCAAAACTGGAGAGAATATCGAGGTGACCACGGTGGGGATTTTCGAGGCTGATGTTCTGAATGAGAGTCACTTTCCCGAGCACATCTTTGCTTTCGTCGCGCTTATTGCGGCGGCGGTTGATGACGGCGATGGACAGTTTTGCATCGTAGACAAACAGCACCATGACCGGCATGGGGAAAAGCCGATTTAGCTGACGGGTGATCTGCGCCAGCTTCCCTCGGGCATAATCCTTACCTGAAAGCTGAACAGCAAAAAAGAGATAGGAGGTCATCAGCGACTGTTTGATGTCGTTGTCCTGGAATAAATCAACCTGATTGCTCAGTTCCTGATCGGTAAGCTGGAACAGGAGCTGGATCTCCTTCCAATCCTTGGATAGCGCCTTTTCTTCTGAAAAGCGGGTTGAATCCGGGTGCTGATTAAACTGCTCAAGAAAGGCGGAGGGCGAGCCGGAAAGTTCCATGGTTTTGTTGCTGGCATATCCTAGGCTTTTTAACAGAGAAATCGTATTAGAACGCAAATCCCCGGTCTTGATCGCCTTAACCCGCTCCTGCACTTCGCGTAAATCGGTCATCGTTCTCTACTATCCTTTTATGATCAGCCATGTGATCAGTTCGAAATCATCTGAATCCTTAACCTGTTCCTTTTGATCGGGAATGGTGAAGTCGCGGCTGGTTTGAAGCCCGGCAGCAACCCGCTGCTTGAACGCGCCGGTGACGGCCTTCACCGTCTTGCCTAACAAATCGTTGTAGAAGTCCATATCACTACCGGCCTGGGTTTCCCGGTCGAACAGGTCGCAAAGCTCCTTATATGGAGCATCCTTTCCCCGGCATAGGTTCTGAAAAATAGACAGCGTCTGCTTGGCGTATGTGAAGCTGAACCGGATTTCCCCATCGTTCCTAATATAAACCAGATAGTACGGATTCAATGGATTCACGCTGGATTGCTTCTGATCCTTGGGAGGATTCCTATGCCGAAGACAGAAGATCACGCCCGGAGTGACAATTGCTTTCATCTCTGCGCTGAAATCATCTCCAACGGGCGGCGGCACAATGCCGTACAATCCAAGCGGAGCATCCTCCAAATCCTTGCGATTGGTTTCCAAATGATTGAGCAATTCAATACGGAAATCGTCCAAGGTAAATTCGCTGAGCGAGACGTTGTCGTCCATCTCTTCGAGATCAAGCACCTCATCTTTCAGGCGGAGCAACTGCTTTTCGCGATAGGTCAGCTCCTCGGACAGGAGATCCTTGATCTGGTCGGAATTGAGCAGGTCATCCTCCCCTGTGGCCGCGAGATCTACCAACGCCATCCGGGCTTCCACCCGTTCTTTCAGGTTGATGTATTTGTTGAGGTCGGCCGTTGGCCAGAAGTTGACGAGCTGGATTTGAGTGTTGATGCTGCCCAAGCGGTCGATACGGCCAAACCGCTGGATGATCCGAACCGGATTCCAATGAATATCGTAGTTGACCAGATAGTCGCAGTCCTGAAGGTTTTGACCTTCGGAAATACAGTCGGTGGCAATCAGGATGTCGATTTCTCCTTCTTGCGGCATGCTCTTCTGCATCTTATCGCGGTTTTTTGAGCGGGGAGAAAAATTGGTGAGAATCACATTGAAGTTGGTCGCCTGCTTCAATCCCTTCGGCTTGAAGGTAGTTTTGTTTTTTCCGGTACCAGCCACGAGGGCGATGTGTAGTCCGTATTCGTCGCGAATCCACTCTTCAAGGCATTCATAAAGGTAGTGGGCGGTATCCGCGAAGGCGGTGAACACCAGCACCTTTTTATTACCATCATTGAGCGGTGTTTCGAGTTTGTCGGCGATCAGATCCTTCAACATTTTCAGCTTTGCATCGCGATCCGGCGTAACCGAAACCGCCGTGTTGTAAATATTGTTTAGCTGGCGCTTGTCGGCTTCCAGGTCAATAAGCCACTCCTCGGTCTTCAGGTGTTCCAGTTTGAACTGAAGCTTCTTGCCCACCATCAGTTTTTCTTCCAACTCGACGCGATCCTCTTCATCCATGTTTTCAAACATGTTGAGCTGGGCGTAGTCTTCGAGGTATTGCTCGCGGTTCTGGTCAAAGTGCTTAATTTTATCAATAAGGTTTTCGATATTCCGAATCGTTCGATCCATGGAAAGCTCAAACGCTTCGATGGAACTCTCAAGACGCTTGAGATAGTTGACCTTCATCATGCCAATCAAGGCCGTCTCACGTTCCGACTGGCTCTCGAACAGGCTTAACTGATCCCCCGGCTTGATATACTCGCTGTGATGTTTTTCATGCAGGTACTTCGATGGGTTGAAGATGGATAGCTGATACTGGGAAATGTCTTCATTCAAATCATCGTAGGTCGGAAAGCGTTTCAGCAAATCGATTTCAGGATGCTTGGTGATGGGAGGCAAGCGTTCTGGAAAGCGTCCAATGGCATCTATGTCGTAATAGTTTTCAATATGCTTCCGAGAACGGGCAATCGTGAGGCCATCCATTAATTTGAAGAAAGCAGAATCCAATGTCTCCAACAGAGAGACAACCTTGCGGTTGGGATTCTTCTTGTGATCCGCCCACTTTGTGAAATGCGCCTGCGAACTCCTCATGACCTGTGAAATGCTATACACGTCCAAAGACTCCTGATAGGCATAGTCATCGCCTTGAGTAATCAGAAGCATCTGGTTCCGCAAATCCTTCAAATTCGTGTTAAGCGGAGTCGCTGAAAGAAGTAGCACCTTTGTATCCACGCCCGACTGGAGAATATCTTCCATTAGATGCTGGTAGCGGCTTTTCCGAATCTCGCCATCATCGCCCTTCTTTGCAGGCGTGTTGTTTCTAAAGTTGTGGGATTCATCAATCACAACGAGGTCATAGTTCCCCCAATTGTGCGTAGCCAAATTCACGTCACCGGAATATCCAGACTCGCGACTTAAGTCTGTATGGGACAAAACCGTATAGGCGAAGCGATCTTCAACGAGTGGATTGCGCTCATCGTTCTCTCGGAAGATCGTCCAGTTTTCCCGAAGCTTCTTGGGGCAAAGCACCAATACCCGGCTATTCAACAGCTCAAAATATTTGATTACCGCCAATGCTTCAAAGGTTTTACCCAAGCCAACGCTATCCGCAATGATGCACCCATTATGGGTTAGGATTTTGTTGATCGCACCCTTAACACCATCCTTCTGGAAGTCATAGAGCATCTTCCACACCTGCTTATCAAAGAAGCCGGTCTTTTCATCTAGCATCCCGCCCTTTTCAGTATCGGACAGGAATTGCTCGAAAACATGATATAGCGTTTTGAAATAGATAAACTCAGGAGAGTGATTTTCGTATAGCTGTTCCAAATATTGGAGGACATCGGCCTTCACGTCTGTTACGACTCCCTCGTCTTCCCAGACCTCATCAAACCAGCTCAACAGATCCTGTCGATCCCGGTCGCTATCCACCTCCAGGTTGAGCTCGATATTGTTTCTGGCACCACTTCCCAGCCCCAAACCGCTGACCGTGAAATTGGAACTGCCGAGCAGAGCTTTCTGCACTCCGGCATTGTCGATGTGGTACATCTTGCCGTGAAGAAATCCCGGGTGTATGACCGAGCGAATCTCGACCTTTTCTTTAAGCCATTCCGCACAGTCCCGAGCCGTTTTCTTCTGCTCCAAACGATTTTTGAGCTGAAGCCGGGAATCCTCAATATCGAAAGCTTTCTTGTCCGTTTTCTCAGGGTCCAAAGATTGGATAAACTTAGGTTCGCCAAATAGAAAGCGAAGGTGATCAATTGAACCCAGCTTTTCCTTTAGAGCGTGGTGGGCATAAATTGTGAAATAGGCAGAAACAAAGGAAAGCTTAGATCCTGACTGGATCTTATCCTTTAGAAATTCGCCGACATTCCCTCGGCTATGATTATCTCTAATACCTGAAAAGTCATTTGTTTCCATACCACCCCTGCGCGTTTCCAAAGTTCGGACAATTATCCGCTGGATTTTCCAAACATTGCCATTCCACTCCGTTCCATTGCCGTCGCTGTGCGCCAGCCTCTCTCGACTACGTCTCGAGTGGAACGTTTCTACACCTTTTTTCCAACCCTTGGAAAAGTAATCACCTTCTTTTTCCAACCGTTGCCGTTTCTTACAGTCACTTCTTTTCGACAGCATCAGGCGTTGGAGAAAGGGGCAAAGGCGTTGGAGAAAGGGGCAAAGGAGCAGAGGCGCTGGAGAAAGGAGCAAGAGAAAGGGGCAA
>Ga0307990_1004379_pt1 | contig 10409 bp, 3 predicted proteins | sample EllFjometagen129_FD_203168 | JGI IMG/M metagenome (GOLD analysis project Ga0307990, IMG submission 203168) | Marine microbial communities from Ellis Fjord, Antarctic Ocean - #129 | ecosystem: Environmental > Aquatic > Marine > Unclassified | place: Southern Ocean | collected 2014-10-08
ATTTATTTGTATTATCCGGATGATGCTAGCATGAACTCCCAAAATTTTAGAATTACCTTGATGAGGGTACAATAATTTCAAAAACCAATTCAATATACAGCCTCCAATTTGAGTATCAGATTGGAGGCTTTTTCTTTATAATCGGAAAATTAATGAAAACAAACATTGTTGTTAATATGACTTGTTTGCTTCTGAAAAACGACTTTCTCTACAAAAATAGTATACTGATTGTGCTTATGAATTTGTAACAGTAGTGTTGCCGGGATATCCTTATCAGACTCCCTACTATTGAATTTCAAAATGCTCTACTTGCTGATTTTTTTGTGGTGAGGGGATGTTGACTAATTATTTGATAAAAATAAACCTTTCGAAAAATCTGATTGGTTTTTCTTGTGACTGATCGGAGACTCCCTGCCTGCCGTGGTGCTGGTTTACGCATTGTAGGGCAGGGAACTTCCGGATGCTCTACCTGCTAGCATTGTGGATAAAGGTTGACTGATTATGATTGTTTTTACCGGAAGCTTTCAAAAAAAAGAGACCATCCTTTTGGACAGTCTCTCAATTACTTGTGACTGATCGGAGGCTCGAACTCCGGACCCTCTGCTTAAAAGGCAGATGCTCTACCTGCTGAGCTAATCAGTCAACCTTATTTTGTGCGTTTCCAATTGTTTTGTCTCAATTGGGAGTGCAAAGATATTGACAAGTCTTAAATAACCAAAAAAAAATATAGTTTTTTTTGGTTATAATGAATTACGATGCCTCATTGTCCTGTATTTTAGAAAATTACGATAAAATATATTTTTTTTTCTTGAATTAGTCAACCTTTTTCAAAAATCTGCGTCAATATGTTAGATAAACCAAATTGAATGATTGAAAATAGGTTGATGACTTTTTTGAGATATTGTTATTGTGAAATAGTATCTTTGATACACTGTTTAAAACTAACATATATTAGTTGTTAATTTTTTTTTTTTAGATTTTAAAATTATTGTTTAACTTGCGTTATTATTTACATATTGAAAAATACTTGGAAAAATGAGAAACATTAAGCGATTACTAACTATTGGTTTTGTCTTCTTCTTATCCCTGAATTTGTTTTCTCAGGTTGATATTGGTGGAGAACCTTACAGTAGCATTTTAGAACTTGGTGAATTGCGTCAGTCTGACCTGATTAATCTGCCTGAAGTTGATGTGCAAGCCTTAAAAGCAGAGGATGAGGAAGTCGATCAGGTTAAGAATATTCCGTATCGGTTTGGGTATAATCACGAAGTTGATTATAATCTTGAAAACAGTGGAGAATGGTTTGAATTGGATGGACTTGGTCAAATATGGCGCCTCGGTTTGAAAAGTGAATCAGCCTTAACCATTAATTTGACTTTTAGCAATTATCATCTCCCCGATGGAGCAACTTTATATATTTATAATCGCGATAAAACTGAAATATTAGGGGCATATACAAGTCTTAATAATCAGGATCACCATCGTTTTGCTTCCGTTTTTATTCCCGGTGATGAGGTTGTTTTAGAGTATTTTGAACCTTATGATGCAGAATTCCCCGGCGAGCTTGAACTTATGTGGGTTACTCATGCTTATAGAGGTCCAATGGATTATTATAAAGCATTTGGTAGCTCAGGGGCTTGTAATGTGAATGTTGCGTGTCCGGAGAGTGCAGGATGGGAAGACCAAATCAACTCAGTTGCAATGATGGTGACCGGCGGTAGTGGGTTTTGCACCGGTACATTGATTAATAATTCAGCAAATGATGACACGCAATATTTTCTGACAGCAGACCATTGTTATAGTGATCCCGGAACATGGAGTTTTTATTTCAATTGGCAAAGTGGTACCTGTACCGATCCTGCCACATCTCCGGGTTTTGATGCAGTAACAGGCGCTGTGCTGAGAGCCAGAGATGGAGACACTGATTTCTGCCTCGTTGAAATTACAGAAGCGATACCGACTGAATACGGCGTATATTATTCAGGTTGGAATAGAACAACTGATGCAGATATTATTGAAACGATTACAGGAATTCATCATCCATCCGGTGATATTAAAAAATATTCATGGGCTTTTGATGGAGTAACAGCTTCCGGATATGGTGGCGGTGGTGGTACTACGCACTGGGAAGTTGGATTATGGAGTGATGGTACAACTACCGAACCCGGTTCTTCAGGTTCCGGATTATGGGATGCAAATAAACGACTTATCGGACAATTACATGGTGGTTCTGCCGCTTGTGGAAATACCTTGTCTGATTATTATGGTCGTCTCGGTGTTTCTTGGACAGGTGGTGGTACAGACGCAACCCGATTAAGTAATTGGCTCGATCCATTGGGTACTGAGCCAGAGACCGTAGATGGGAGAGACCCCAATGGCGTTGCAGATGATTTAACTGCTGATTTCCAAGCAAGTCAAACAAATATTACGCCGGGTACATCCATTGACTTTACCGATTTGAGTACCGGTGACCCAACTTCATGGACATGGACATTCGATGGAGCTACTCCTGGAACAAGTACAGACCAAAATCCAATAGACATTAATTATGCAACCAATGGTATTTATGACGTTACTTTAGAAATATCTGATGGTACAGGTAATGACACCGAAACAAAAATTGGGTACATTATAGTTGAAGATAATCCTAGCGAATTAGCGGCTGCATTTGAACCTTCTGAAAATGTACTTGCTCAAGGTGAATGTATTAACTTTCAGGATCAATCAACAGGAAATCCTACAGGATGGACATGGACATTTGATGGTGGAACACCTGGGACAAGTGATCAGCAAAATCCAACAAACATTTGTTTTAATACTCCCGGTGTTTATGATGTAAGCTTAGAAATTGAAAATGGCACAGATACGGATTCTTATACTTTTGTGGATTGTATTACGGTATTAGATCCCGGTATCGACCCAATTTGTGCTTTCATGGCAAATACTACTGTAATACCAGTCGGTGGCGTGGTGACATTTACTGATACTTCAGTAAACGGGCCATATGTTGCATGGGCATGGGAGTTTGAAGGAGGAATACCTGCAACCAACGAACAGGAAACTCCTCCTCCGGTTGCTTATTTGAATGTCGGAACTTATGATGTTGAACTCCGTATTGAACACGAAAACGGAAATCAATACATTTGTACAAAAGAAGATTATATTACCGTGGTGCCGGATGCTATCGAACCTCCTGATGTGAATTTTATTGCTAACTATACGGTCATTCAACCCGGAGAGTCAGTGAACTTTATGGATATCTCAGGGAATGCTCCTTATCAGTGGGAATGGTGGTTCGAAGGTGGTTTTCCAGAAACTTCAACCGATCATAATCCAACCAATATTTTCTATGCGGGAGAAGGAGAATACGATGTCCGATTAATTGCAAGAAACTCCGAAGGAAACGATACACTTTTAAAAGAGGATTATATCATTGTGAGTGTAGATGATCCTTGCTTGGAAAATGGTGATATCCCAATCGCTGCATATACAGCAACAAATCGATTATTATCTGCAGGACAACGTACTTATTTCGAGGATTTATCAACAAATTATCCATCTTCATGGAATTGGTATTTTGCTGGTGGAAATCCGCTGACATCAACCATGGGTAGTCCAATCGGAGGAATTGAATATAATGTGCCCGGAATATATGATGTTACTTTAAGTGTGAGTAATTCATGCGGTGTCGATTTGTTAACTAAAGATGAATATATTTATGTTTTCTCAGGCACCGTTTATCAATATTGCGATACATTAACAAATGTTCGTGGTGGTGAAATTCCTGCTAAAATGAATACACCCGGAACATGGGGTTTCATAGCTGGACATAACGGCGAAAGAATCCGTTATTATGCAGATAAATTTACCGATTACACTTTCTCTCAAATTCAAGGATTGATTGTGCCTGTTAATAATTCTGTGTATGGAGAATATGATTCTTATGTGACTTTCTATGTGTGGGAAGGCTCTAGCGAATATCCAGACAGTGTGCTGGCAGAAAAACGGGTTTATATCCGCAATATGCCGGAAAACTTTAATTCTGTTGTCGAATTTGATAGCCCAGTATTGGTTGATGGACCATTTTATGTCGGATATAAACTAAATTATCCCGATGAGAATGGTGATGGCATTAGTGATGACTATTTTGTGGTCAGTGTTGCCGGAAACCGTGGCCCGGTTGAATCTCAGAATTCAATGTATGTTCAGAAATCAAGTACATGGTATTCAAGTGTTGAGTATTTTAATATCGCTACATCACTTGCCATTAAACCGGTTGCCTGTTTAGTGGATATCAGCGAGTTTGATTTGCAGAAAGATGTGCATACTTATCCAAATCCTACCAGTGATTACTTAAAAATAGAAATTGGAGATGAATATTTTGGACAAGAAGTGGATATCCGTGTGTATGATTTGACAGGAAGACTAATTTCACTTGATGTGCAGGAATTTTATGATACAGAGTATCAAATTAATTTTAAAGATCAGACACCTGGAATCTATTTCATTAAGATTCAAATTGGTGAAGATGTGATTACGAAGAAAATCTCTGTAATACGATAAATTTGATTAATGAATATTAAGCCGCTCTGGAAAAATGGAGCGGCTTTTTTTATTTTTGCAGATAGGTGACTTCTTGAGGATTATCCTATATTTGTTATAAAAACGCACTTGCCATGAAAGCATATAAGCTTTATCCATACTTAACAAATCAGTGGATTTTTTCCAGTGCTTTATTTCTCTTGTTGTTTATCATTACTATGAATCATCCGATGTTTTTCGACGAAGGATTGTGGCATTACATTGGGAAAATATGGTCCGTTGACGGATTGCCTGCATATAAATTCTCAGTAGAAAATAAAGTGCCGGGAATATACTATTTATATATGCTCTCAAATGCATTGTTTGGTGTAACCCCAATGTTTGTGCGCATACTCGGGATGCTTGCAATAGTGGCTAATGCCCTGTTGATAAAACGAATTTTAAGCATTGTACATACCGAACTGTCTGGGATACTTGGGATGTATATATATGGATTAAGTAATTCATGGTTTGTTGTAAGTGGAATGAATCCCGCAGTTACAGATGGTTTTATGGCGTTTTTTATGGTTTTGTCCATCTTGTTCTTGCTAAGATTTGAAAAACCCCAAGTTAAGTTTCTCAATCTTTTCTTTTCCGGTTTTTTTATGGGCTGCGCTGTCTCATTTAAGCAAACTGCAGTATTGGCATTCATTGCCATGCTTGTTATGTATCTAATATTGTTTTCTGAAAAATACAATGGTAAACAACATGTTATTAATCTTGTATTCCTGATTCTGTCGGGAGTTTTTGCGCATTTTCTCTTTGTTCTGCCTTTATTGCTTTCGGGTGTTAGTTTTATGGAATATTTTGAGGGGGCATGGCTGATTCTGCTAAATTCAGGAACCCATGAAAGTAGCATTCAGTGGCTGTATGATTTCTTAAATTATTGGTTCAATACTAAAATTGCGATTTTTCTTATCATTATTCCGCTAAGTTTTTATTTTAAAACGTTGTTTAAAAATCCGTTTTTTAAGACGGTACTTATATTACTTGTTTTTTGTTTTATTGGTGTAAGCCTTCCCGGAACTTATAATGAGCAGCAATTTAAGCTTGTGCTTGTCCCTTTTGCGTTGCTTTTAGGCCCTTTGGTAATGCTGGCACTTACAACTAAAGTGTTAGATCAAAACAATAAGGGACGATTTGTTGCTTTATTAATCGGCATTGTTTTAATTGCCTTGCCATATCGTTGTTTAATAATTAACGGATATTTTAGCGGTTTCCCTAATCCCGAAGCACAGGTCGGAAAATGGATAAAGCAACATTCACAAGATTCTGAAACTTTGTTTACATTCACAAATGCAGCTTCGGGTCCAATTATGGCATATTCAGATTGCCTAAGCCCGGTGAAAAATTTTAATTTGATATTTGTTAATACTGAACGGGAAAAAGCACAACTCAATGCTGAGCTTATGAGTAATCCACCGAATGTGCTTGTTCTTGAGAGAAAGCGAGATATGAGCTGGGGAAAACTCAACAATGAGTTTCTGAATCAATACGAGTGGCAGCATCGAATTGATTGTTTTGATATTTATTTTTTGAAATGATGATGAAGTAGAGGAATTAATAGAAGGCCCCTATAATTTATTAAAATAGAATTAGATGTTGCAATGCAAAACCGATTATTTCTAACACTCAAAAAAGAGGTGTTTCAGCAAATTGCATGTGGTGAAAAAACATCTGAATATCTCGATTATTCTGCCTTTTGGGAAAAGTGATTAATGGATAAATCAGGAGTATTCAAACCTTACACTTGTGTTATTTCAAAATCCAGAAAACTTCAAAAAAAGCAGCCCTAAAGCTGCTTTTTTATCATGTTTCGTTAAAAACTAGTCTAAGTTAAACTTAAGCCCCTGAGCCAAAGGAAGCTCTGTGCTATAGTTAATCGTATTGGTCTGACGACGCATGTATGCTTTCCATGAATCAGAACCTGACTCACGTCCGCCACCGGTTTCTTTTTCACCACCGAAAGCGCCACCGATTTCAGCACCACTGGTCCCGATATTCACATTGGCAATTCCGCAATCAGAACCAACCTCTGAAATAAAGAGCTGCTCTTCACGTACATTCTGAGTGAAAATTGATGAAGACAATCCTTGTGGTACTCCATTATGGATTTCAAGTGCTTCATCAAAATCTGAATATTTGAGCATATACAAAATCGGAGCAAAGGTTTCTTCTTGAACAATGTGAAATTCATTTTTCGCTTCAGCGAGACAGGGAACAACATAATTTCCGCTTTCATAGCCTTCGCCTTTCAAAACTTCACCACCAAAAATGATGTTTCCGCCTTCTTTTTGCACTTGTTCCACTGCATATTTAAAGTCGATGACAGAGCCTTGGTCAATTAACGGACCAACCAATGTGTCTGCGTCAAGCGGATTTCCAATTTTATTAACCACTTGGTTGTAGGCGCTTATGAGACGCTTTTTAACATCGTCATAAATGCTGTCATGGATAATCAGGCGACGAGTAGAAGTACAACGTTGTCCTGCGGTACCAACTGATCCGAAAACAATTGCAGGAATTGTAATATTCAAATCAGCACTTGGTGTAATGATGATTGCATTGTTTCCGCCGAGTTCCAGAATTGATTTTCCGAGACGCTCACCAACAATACCACCAACACGTTTTCCTACGCGGGTACTACCTGTAACTGAAAATAGCGGGATGCGTTTGTCAGCAGCGAAATTATCACCAAGCACAGATGATTTAGCAATACAGAGATTGAAAACACCTTCCGGTATATTATTTTCTTTTAAAACCTTAACAATGATGTTCTGAGTTGCAATCGCTGACAGTGGAGTTTTTGATGATGGTTTCCAAATTACAACATCACCGGCAATGGCAGCAATCATTGAATTCCATGCCCAAACTGCTACCGGAAAATTAAATGCAGTAATCAAACCTAAAACACCTAATGGTTGATATTGATCCATTATACGATGCTCCGGACGCTCTGAATGCATTGTCCAACCGTTTAGTAAGCGACTTTGCCCAACTGCAAAATCACAGATGTCTATCATTTCCTGAACTTCTCCAAGTCCTTCTTGATAGATTTTACCCATTTCATAAGTTACCAAAGCACCCAAATCTTCTTTCGATTCGCGAAGTGCCAAACCAATTTGACGAACAATTTCTCCACGTTGAGGAGCCGGCATTTTACGCCAAATTTTAAAAGCTGCCTGAGCATTGGTCATCACTTCTTCATATTCTTCAATGCTCGCATTTTTTACTTTTGCAATTTCTTTTCCGTCAATAGGAGAATGAACTGATGTGACAGCTCCTTTGCCTTCCAACCAGTTTGTTCCGGTTGTAACACCTGAGTTTATTTCCTCGATGCCTAGTCTGCCTAATACAGATTTAATGTCAATCATGAGTTTGATATTTTTAATGATAAATACGTTTACTTATTTTGTAACAAAGATTAAAAAAAAACAAATAAAAAAACTGTAGGAAATCATATTTTTTTTAATTCGTGAAACTTTAGGGGCCTTCTATTAATTCCGCTTCGACAATTTGGGCCGGTTTTGTCAGTGTAAGTTATGTTAAGATATTGTTAATGGTGCTGAACGTATAATAGTAGCCTGTGTATAACATAAATTGTTTTAAATTCGTGTGGTTGAATAGAAAAATAGCTTATTTTTGATAAATGTTAACGAGGTGTGTGTGGACACTTTCATTTTTTTAGGGGATGTGCTTAAACTCATTTTTTTGAGTTTGTAACATCATTAATTTTTACGATTATTAACTAAAACTATTTACAATGAAACGTATTTGTTTAGAATTATTGTACATGGGAAAGGCAACTTTACTCATGATTTTGCTGGTTTTTTCCATTAGCAGTATCCATCACCTTATTTTAAGCACTTTATAAGAAAAATATAAATAAATAAAATATTGTTAAATTAATTTAATTGTTATGAGAGATTTTACTAAATTGTTTCGCAATCTGATTAAATTCATGTTTTTAGGAATAATTATATTATTAATTCCTGAAATTGGTTTTGCCCAGCCTAGCGAAGGAGGAACTCCAAAGAGCTTTGAACTTTCAAAAGTCAGAGAATTTAATGGAGTAATTGATTTTGACCAAATTACATTACATGAACCTAATGTAATTCAGTTAAAAAGTGAAGATGTACAATCAGGTAAAGATGGAACTCCACCACGTGTTGGTGTTTCCATACCGATTAGTGCTAGTAAAGAAACTGCAGGAGCATGGACAGAACTACCTGATGGTGGAAGCCTTTGGACATTAAAAATTCACTCTGAAGGAGCCACCGCAATGACTGTTTTCTTCGACGATTTTTATTTAGCTCCTGGAAGTAAAATGTTTTTCTATAATGAAAATAAAAAGCAGGTTATTGGAGCTTTTACGCATAAGAATAATAAAGACAACGGAACATTTGCAACAGAAATGGTTCAAGGTGAGACTGTTTACATTGAGTATTATGAGCCGAAATTTAAAAGAGATGTAAGCAGTTTTCATATATCTTCTGTAGGTTATTTCTACGAAGAGTTATCTGGACTCAAACTGTTTAAGGATGATCAATCAAAAACAGTTAATGCTTCAGATGCTTGCGAAGTAAACATCAATTGTAGTCCAGTTGGTGACGATTGGCAAGATGAAAAACGAGGAGTTGCTCAAATAACATTTTTAGCTGGTGGTAGCTGGTATTTATGCTCAGGTACTTTAGTTAACAATACAGCTTATGATGAAACTCCATATTTCTTAACTGCTTTTCACTGTGGTGCAGCAGATGTTAACGATGTTACTGAATTACCCCAATGGGTATTCAAATTTAAATATGAGTCACCAGATTGTAATGATTTGGCTTCAGAACCATTAACATCAGCTCTTACCGGTTGTACTAGAGTTGCAGATGGCGATATCAGCGGAGGTTCTGACTTCTTTTTATTAGAATTAGACAATACTCCAACAGCTTCTCAAGATCCTTATTATAATGGATGGGACATTTCAGGTAATACTACTTCAACAGGTACAGGAATTCATCATCCAAGTGGAGATATTAAGAAAATTTCAACTTATGGAAGTATAACTGCTTCAGGTGGAGTAAATATAAGTGGTAGTATAATGGCTGCAAACTCAAGCTGGACTATTGGTTGGGTTACAAATGCAAACGGTTGGGGCGTTACTGAAGGTGGTTCCTCAGGTTCTCCTCTATTCAATAGCAACGGACTACAAATAGGTTCATTAACCGGAGGTAGTTCTATGTGTACTGATCAAACAGCAACGGATATTTACGGAAGAATGTCTTATCACTGGGATCAAAATGCTGGTGGCTCTACTCATGAACTTCAACCATGGCTTGATCCTGCAAATACAACCACTTCATTACCAGGATATGATCCTTTTGCAACATTACCCCCAGTAGTTGATTTTGCAGCAGATCCTACTATAATTATACAAGGAAGTACTGTTGATTTCTATAATTATACAGAAAATAGCCCTACATCGCACGCTTGGATATTTGAAAATGGAACTCCTGGCACAAGCACAGATATAAATCCAACTGGCATTGTTTATGATGTGATAGGTACTCATGATGTAACTCTTACATCATCAAATACGAATGGTCCATCTTCCCTTACGAAAACTGATTATATTGAAGTGATAGACCCTGCGAGCAGTTTTTGTGATACTTTATCTCAATTTTGTTGCACTCCGACAATTTACACATCAACTGATGGTTATGTTGGAGGAACAAACGAATATGATTGTTTAGCAATTGCTGAATTCTTTGAAAATCACTCTCCATACAATCAAGTTCAAGGAATGAGAATTTTTATTGCAGATGCTGACAATGGAA
>Ga0307990_1004380_pt1 | contig 10409 bp, 5 predicted proteins | sample EllFjometagen129_FD_203168 | JGI IMG/M metagenome (GOLD analysis project Ga0307990, IMG submission 203168) | Marine microbial communities from Ellis Fjord, Antarctic Ocean - #129 | ecosystem: Environmental > Aquatic > Marine > Unclassified | place: Southern Ocean | collected 2014-10-08
AAAGAATGCGTAAAAGGTTCTGTTAAATCATACACTTCTCTCTCGCCAACATATTCTACTCTCTTAATATCTTCCTCATACTTATCAGCATAATAATCTAAAGTCGTCAACTTGCTAATTACATCCTGATGTTTTCTGTTTATAAATCCTACTTTGTCTAAGAAAATCTTTAGGCTTTTACGCGAAATATTAAGTTCATACAATTTTCCATCCAGCAAATACTGCTTCTCTTCTCCATCTTTGTTTAAATATTTGAATCCATATCTTTCCGCTCTACTTCGATCATACACTTTAGATTTAATACCTAAGTTCAAAAGAAGAATCTGTACTTCCTTTATTAACCTTAATGACTTAGAGGTCAATCTTGCATATCTCATGCCATGTGAATGGTCATATGCAATAGTTCCGTCTGCGCTAAACAACCCCCTTAAAAATCCAATAACTGCCTCTCTAGGAGCAGTGAATATTGCCTTAGGTACTTTCTTGTCCCCTGCTTTTAATGCCCGAGTATCTAAACTTTTAAAAAAATCAACAAAATATTTACTATGGTAAGACAAGTGGTAAACACTATCCTTTCTTTTTACCTCTTTTATGTCTTCACCGTAATAACCATTTAAAATCTGCTTTAAATATTCTAAAACATCTATATTTTCTTTTCCGAAAGTTAAGCCTACCCTACAATTCTTACCCTCTTCGATTATCCAGCCATCACCTACTATCCAACCAATAGCTTCGCCTAGTTCTTTGCTCCACTTTTTAGGAAAGCTAAATTTATACGTTCTACCATTATCTCCTTTGTATTCATCTTTGATTTCAAAAGGCAAATTAAGCTCCGAACTAAACTGCCCCTCTTGAAACTGTATATAAACTTTATGGTAATCCGAATTAAGATCTTTTACCTCAACCCAGCCATCTTGAGTATAAATCTTATGGTCTGCCGTAGCAACTAACTCATATCCAGATTCGGTACTGATTTTATAGGTGGGCTTCACACCGGATCTAAAAGCTTTTGAAATTCTATTGAAACTACATTTTCTTTTAGTCTTAACCATCAAGTTTCCTTCGCTATAAGAATCTAAAACAACCTCATCGTTTAAAATATTAATTCCGCCCTGAGGATAAGAAACAGCAATATCTTTAATTTTTACCAAGCCTTTTTCAGTTGAAACAAAAGTATCTCTGTCTACACAAGGATTTGTAGATTCAATCCTACCTACATTAGGAGTAGGATTATCCTCGTTTATCTTATCTATAAATACTATGCCAGGCTCACCATTCTTCCAAGCCTGCTTAACAATTAATTCAAAAACTTCTTTAGCCTCTAATTTTTGAGTAACTTTACCATTATGAGGATCTACCAGTTCATACTCTTCTTCTTTTTCTAAAGCATCTATAAACTTACCAGTGATTGCAATAGAGATATTGAAGTTGGTTATATCTTTATTATCATCTTTTGCTGTTATAAACTCCATGATTTCAGGATGGTCTACTCTTAATATTCCCATATTTGCTCCGCGTCTTCTCCCGCCCTGCTTTATCTCTTGAGTTGCTGCATTATAAACTCTCATAAAAGATATAGGCCCAGAAGATACCCCATCAGTAGAACATACTCTACTATTTCTAGGACGTAAGCGCGAAAAATCAAAGCCAGTACCACCCCCACTTTTATGTATTAAAGCTGCTGCTTTAAGTGATTCAAAGATTGACTCTATAGAGTCTTCTATTGGGAGCACAAAACAATTATGCACAGAAACCATATTAGCACTATATGAATGATCTTCTTCTACTTCTAAATTATACACATATCCTTGATAAGATATTTTTTTAATGCTTACAATAGGTATTAATGTTACGCCGTCTATCTTTTTTTCTCTTTTCCACTCAATACCATTATGAGCAATCTCTCTCTCTAATACCTTGGCTACAATATCAGTCGCTTTTAATCCTGATATCTGACATCTATAAGGCAATACGTTGCCTTTCTTCGGCATACTTTCTGCTTTAAGAGTCGGATCTAACTGAAGCCTAGATAGTATTTGCCAAATACTATACATCAACTCTCTGTTTGCCATTACTATTTTCGTAGACCAATTATTCCCATTCTGAAAAGTACAACTATCTCCCCTAATAACGCCTTCTATTAATCCCACCTGCTTCTCAACCGGCAAAAATAACATCCAACTAGGAATTGTTTTACTATTAAAACCAGAACCAAAAATATTTAAAAACACTTCGGCAAGAAGCTTAGAATGACATCTAATTGACGTCCACCTGTTCTTTCCGCTTTTTTGGCGCTCTATCTTAGCATTAATACCAAATTTGTTTCTCATAATATTTATAACATCTTGACAATACTCTTCTTCATTCCAACTAAAAGTAAACCTTACACAATTGCTGCTTACGCACCCTTCTGATAAATAATATCCAAAAAGCCTCATTAATTCTTTATCAATTAATATTTTATTTTTAATCGACTTCACTTGACTAGAAAGATTTCCGCTCCTGTTTCTATCTTGAGCATATACTGATCCGTCTTTTCTTGTATATTTTCTAATATCTTTGTTTTCTATATATAAATAACCTTCTAATTCTTTAATCTTAAAATCAACTAACATCTCCTTTATATTTAAAAATTTACGGTCTTCCGTCTCTGCAATATAATTTAAAGCAACATAATCCCCTTCTTCTAAATCTCTCATTCTTATCCATTCCAATTTACTATCTACTTTTTTACATCCTAAAATAGGATGTTCTTCTGTTGCACGCATAGACTGCTTGGGAAGTTTAAAGACCTCTGTTTCGTAAATATAAGAATCGGTATATCTTTTAAAAACTTCTTCAACTTTTCTAAATCTATTCTTATGAGTTAGGACTTCTTCACCTTTTTCTATATCTACAATTTTTTTAGGACCTGTTTTAGTGATGATAGTTTGTTCCGGAGCAAAACAAGCGCTGAGCTGGCCTAGAGGCCTACCGGCATTCATTAAAGTCGGCGAGTTAGGCATAAACTCGAGATTGGACATCATCTCATAGAAAGATAATTCTGTAGCCTTTACCTCCCTATCAGACTTACCGTAATTCTTATCGGCCAATGCAATATGGCTGGCCACTCTTTCAAACATTTTCTCAGGGGTTTCAACTACTTGACCGCTTGAATCTTTAGTTAAATATCTTCTCTCTAGGACCTTTAGAGCGTTCTGGGTAAGACCTGTTGACATGAAAGCCTCCTTTCTCATAAGAATCTAAGATAATACAACCTGTAGTGTCCTGTCAATAATAAAATACCATATTTAGTATTTATACACATATTTTTATAAATCTAAACTACTGGGTTAAAACTCTACCCCCTAAAAAATAAAGACTAAACTCTCTTCTACCTCTTTAAAAATTTCAGCAATTTATTATAACTAAAACAGTTTACCACATCTTGCTTGCTAAGCCAACCGCGTCTTGCAACAGAGACTCCATACTTTAACATATCAAGATGCTCTTTAGAATGAGTATCTGTATTTATTGCAATTAATACACCTTCCTTTTTTGCTCTTAAAACATTTATATCTGTTAAATCTAATCTCATAATATGAGAATTAATTTCCAGTGCAACTTTATATTTTGCTGCTGCTTGAAATATAGTATCCCAATCAACTTCATAAGGTTCACGCTCTCCAATTAATCTTCCAGAAGGATGGGCTATAATATTTACCAAGCCTGATTCTATAGCCAAGAGAATACGCTTTGTCATCTTCTCTTTTGATTGTCTAAACCCTGTATGCACTGCAGCTATCACAATATCTAGTCTCTCTAAAATATCTCTATCCCAATCTAAGCTTCCATCAGCTTTTATATCCATCTCTGTCCCAGTCAATATTTTAAAATCTTTATATCTCTTCTCTATTTTTTTTATCTTCTTAATCTGCTCAAGCAACCTCTCTCTGCTTAAACCATGGGCAATACCTAAAGATTTAGAGTGATCGGTCATCGCCATATATTTATAACCCCTCTTATAACAATTCTCTATCACGTCTTCTAAAGACATACTACCGTCGCTAAACTCTGAATGGATATGCAAATCTCCTTTTATATCCCGCTCGTTTATTAACTCAGGCAAGCTGCCATCTAAAGCTCTCTCAATCTCGCCTCTATCCTCTCTTAACTCCGGCGCTATAAAACTCATACCTAATCTTTTATAAATATCTTCTTCATCCTTAGATGCAATTTTCTTATTGTCTTTAACTCTAAAAATTCCATACTCATTTATCTTCAAACCCTTTCTTTGAGCAATCTGTCTTAAGTGAATATTATGATTTTGAGAACCTGTAAAATACTGCAAAGCGGCTCCAAAAGAATTCTCTTCTACTACTCTTAAATCGACTTGAATATCATTCTCTGTCAGTATACTTGTCTTTGTCTTACCTTTAAGTATTACCTTCTTTACAATGTCTAACTCACTAAACCTATCCATTATCTTTTGAGGCTTACTTGAACCAACAAGTATATCAATATCACCTATGGTCTCTTGCATACGCCGCAAACTTCCGGCGATACTTATTTTTTTAACCTCTTTTAATTTCTTAAGTTCAAAGATTATGCTTTCAGCTAGAGGTAGTGTCCAGCCTAAAAGCATCCTTCCGCTACCTCTTTTAAGAAATTCAATTCCTTTAATAATATTCTCTTCTGTCTTCTTTTTTATACTTGGAAGCTCTCTTAATCTGCCCTCTTGCACTGCATTTTCCAGCTGGGCAATTGAGATAATACCTAACTCTTTATAGAATAATTTCACCTTCTTTGGTCCAAGCCCTGGGATCTTAAGCATAAGAAGAAGCTCTTTAGGTACTTCATCTAGCAGATCGCTTAAATAGCCAATCTCGCCATCTCTGTAATACTCTTTTATCTTGTCAGATAGATCTTTGCCCACTCCTACTATCTCAGTTAATCTGTCATCTTCTACTAGCTTATCTAAATCATGAGGTAGAGAATCTAAGCTTGCCGCTGCTCTACGATAAGCACGAATACGAAAAACATTTGCATCTTTTATCTCTAAAATATCTGCGATGTTATTAAAGATAGCTGCAATCTCTCTATTTTTCACAGAAATATTATATAGAGAATAGAGCTAAAGGACAAACGGATTAAATATTACCTATATTATATATAAAGAAAGACTACTAGAGATTATATTATTTACCCCGCTAGCTTCTGTTGAATAATTGATTTTAAAATCTTAAAGTTCTCTTCTCTATAATAATCTCTCTGTCCTTTTTCTAAAAGCGAGTTTAATTTTATAGTATAATCTCTTTTTGTAAAAGAATTAATACCATTTAATAGAATTTTTAAGTCATTTTGATTTGATTCTAAAATAACACCCTTTTTTACTAAAAACTCAATATCAAATACATCTCTTATCTCTTTCCTATTTAAAAAAGCCTCCACCTTCGCCTCCATCATCTTAGCTAAAGATACAACGTTCAAAATAACCTGAATATTTGAATTTTTACTATAGGCAATAGCTTGTTCAATATTTACAGCTTTAACCTGTTTTCTTATCTCTATCTTTAGTCTACGAGGATATTCTTTGCTCCTAATCTCATAAAGTAAAGTATGGAATTTATTAGCAGAATCTGTAATTTCATAACGTTCGGCTAAACAGATCTCTATATCTTTAAATAATCTCTTTTCGTTTATCTTCTTTATAATCCAAAAATCCAAATCTACAGAAAATCTATTCAGCCCATGACATAGCCTCAGCATTGTGCCGCCTGTAAAAACTATGTTAGAAAGCAATCTCTTGCTATTAAGACTATCTAAAACTTCTAATTCAAATTGCTCTTGCTTAATCAAATCTTGCATAATTTTATTATTATATTCTTAGTTTTATCAGGGTATATCTTAATTATTTTTAAAAGCTTCTCTCTGTTTAATTTACCTAAAGAGAGTGAATCAAAATCTATGCTATACTTTCCAAAAGAATAAAGATAGATTGCATCAACAAAGGCCTTTTCCTTGCTTGCTATAAATATATTTTTGCTCTTACTATATCCGAAATAAAATTCTTTCTTCAATTTATAAAAGTTAAATTCAACACCTTTGGTATTAAATCTTGCTGTTCTTTTCAATGATGCGCTTTCGAAAAAATCTCTCTGCAACTGAGTTGTAATCTCATAGATTGAGAGCGCACTCATAAATGAGATATACGATGGAACCTGTAGGAAATTTGCAATACCTAAAAAATCATCAAAATTAAAATTATCCCAGTTGTTGGCTAAAAGATAGAAATTATTCTTCAACCGCAGGAAATAACCTTTTTTAACATAGCGGCTACATAAGACTTGGGCTGATGTTCTCTTTATACCCAAAGTTTCCGCTACATCTTCTACTTTAAAGAACTTTTTTCTCTTTAAATTTTCCAACTCTCTGTATTTCATACTAAGTATACATCCTTTACATTTATATTAAGTATATGTTCTTAGTAAATATATGTCAAGATTAAAAACAAACTATTTATGCTCTATGAATTTAATTGTGCTTCTAGATTTTACGAGACTTAATATGATAAATTCCAGCAGAGTAGCCAAGGCTGCATGAGAAGACAAGAAGAGAAGAGAAAAGCATAACAAAATGGCTAAGTTTTATCTTTTTAGGCATTGCAAGTCTAAGCTTGGCAATCTCTTCTGTCTTCTTAGGATTGAACTTCTCAAGTATATCTTTTATAATTGCACCTGGTGAATCAAAAGTAATCTTATTATTATCAACATCTAACTTTGTATCAACAAGTCTAGTTGATTCTCTTACGTCTCCAAGCAAGAAATTAATAAAATTAGATATAGAGTTCTGTATATTAAGAGTTGAATAAATATCAAAGAAGTTAAGATTCCCGAATAAAGCATAAGAAGTATCTGGCATATCGTTCTCTGACACATAATTCTCTACTGCTAAAAGCACAGCCGATACATCTTGCTTTAAATCTGGCGTATTTATTAAAAGTATAACATCATTAACAGCAATCTCTCCTACTTCAATATTGTCAAAGATAGTCTCTACCGCTTCATCATCCATTTTAATACCAAGAGCATTTAAACCTAATACCGTTGCTGCTATTGGAGTAGTATTTATATCTGCAGTAGAAACTCGATCAAACTGTATATCCTTTTTTATTGTTGCTACATTAACTTCATTATTATTAAAATCATTTTTTGCTCCTTCAGCAGAATTAACAAGAATACCTGAAACAACTATATTGCCCTTCTTCATCGCAAAATGAATTTGTTCGCTTAACTCAGGAGAAAGATTTCCTGCAGCTGCAACTAAGCTGCTTTCCACATTATCAACTTCATCAATAGCTTCTGCTAATACCATAAGACTATTTATAGCCTTGTCACCTGAAACCAAAGTGCTTAAAGCATCATTGCTAAGTTGAGTCAACACCTTGCCTTGCTGTGCTTCGTTTAGGCCACCCCACAATGTTTGTAATTGTTTTTCTCCCTCAAGTGTTAAATTATTTATTTCACCTGTATTTGCTAATAACTGCAAAGTATTAGATACAACCGCATTCTGTGTAGTCTCTATTTCTTTTTTTAGCTTACTTACAACTACCTCGGAATCAAAATCATAACTTTGTGCTTTATAGTCATTAACAGTATCAACAACAGAAGTAGCTTCTGCTAACGAGAGTAGAGCATCAGATGCAGCAGTCATATCCATAAAAACACCATTCTCTGATAATGCTGTATAATCAGCTTCAGAGAAACTCCCTTCTAATCCTAATAATATAGTTCTACTGATATCAGGACTAGCTTCAGAATTTTCATTGGTAAAAAGAACTTCTTCAAAATCTTTTAATATCTCAATTTGAGTATTCTGATCAGCTTCAGCTAATATATTTAAATTTCCTTCTATCTCTGCAACAACTTTATATTCCGTATCTCCTGAATCCAATTCAACGGTTTGAAAATCCTCAAAACTAGAAGGTAGTTGGCTTAATAAACCACTCGATTTGTCTGCAAGTAGATTAAAGGATTGAGTCATATCTATGTATCCTATCGTCAGGTCCATTAGTAAATCTTCATTAACCTTTGCTAAAGAGCTTAATAAGTAATTATACTGAATTTTCGTTGCTGTTTCCCTAAATCCTTCCAAATTAGTTGATATAGCATCTATACCATCTAAAGTATTACTAATAAGCTCTGATGTTATATTGTTAACATCGGCTATAGAACCTAAGCCAGTAATACAAGAATCAATAATTCCTGATTCTAGGGGGATAATTTCATCTCGCAACTGTTTATCTAGCATAGGCTTATATGCTTCAGTTTGCGGTGAATCAAAAGATTGCCCTATATCCAAGTCATGGTTCCCAGGAATGAGTGCAGACATTTGCGCTCTTAAAGGCAGTGAAACCAAAAGAACTAAAATTATTAAATTTGTTATCCTCTTCATTCCTCTATTTTCTATTCCTACTAGTATTTATACCATATGTTTTTACCATTGCCAAATCTGTTAACAATTTTTTTTATTTTCTTTTTAAAAGTACAAAATAAAACTTTTTAACAAATTTTATCTATTTTTTAACTTTAAAAACAAAAAAAATTTATCGGAAACAAAAGTAACAATTATTAAATAAAGGAAAAAATGACTAAAAACACCTATTTGCTGCTGACTAAGGCAAGATTCTGAGGATTATTCTCTACAAAATATGCAAGCTGCTCATTGTAAACCTGCTCTTCATTAGCATTACATTGAGAAACCCAACAAGACATCTCTATTCCATTTGCACCCTCATTAAAACTGAGAACCTTCTTCTCTTGCCCTAATTCACCGTCTGAAAGAAGTATATTCCTCGTAAGGACTACGCTCTCTATACCCCACTCATACCCCGCCTCTATATCGCCGAAATCTTTAGATAGAATAAGGTCTATATCTCTTCCTGTATAGACATTACCCACATCGAAAAGAAATTTTTCTTTTGAACTATCTAAATCGCGTATTCTTTCCATATTTGCAAACTCTACTTCCACGCCGAAACATTCAAAACCATCTTCATAATAAAACAACTCTTTCCATAGAAGTTTTTCTAATAACTGAGACTGGTCTAATATATTTAACTGCAACTTACATAAATCTATTAAACTGGAGTAGGTTTGGAATAAACCTGGTCCATAAGCATGCCAACCATAAGATCTATCAAATAATAGCTCTATACCACTTAAATCTAAGGCTAATTTATCTTCTGTATTATCAACAACAGGAGTAGAATTACCTACTTCATACTCAAAAAGTCTTTGACTTTCTATAAAAGTAGAAACTACACCATCATTATCATTAAACCACATTTCTAAAACTATTGTTTGATCATCGTAAAGACCTATTAAATTTTTTATAATCTTTTTAGGCCCTGTTTCACCTGGATAGTACTGCTCTCTATCTAACTCAACTATTTTTAACTGACCATTTTTAAACGTAATTTTCACATCTCTTTCATCATCTGAAAATCTCCCTAATGCTATTTTACATATATCATACTTGCTACTTTGAACCCTCATTATCTTAACCGGGAAAAGCACCTTTCTCTCTGAAAAATCTTCTTCATATGAAGGGAAATAATACTCTCTCTCAGGAGTAAAGTAGAAGAACCTGCTTCTAAGCATACCTTCAAAATGACCCCCCTCTTCTAAGTCCATCTGATTAAGAGATGTCTGAATAAGATCTTCGAATAACCTTCTTGTAGTCACCTCATCTATCTCAATCCACTCATCATAAGGAAGACTCTGGACATAATCCAATATATCAAGAGGTTCAAGCTCTTCTTCCCAGCTCCAAGTAATATCATCTGTTGCGGTGGTAGAGGTATTACCTGACAAACTAACTGAGATCATAGTGCCAGAATCATCTTCTGTCTTAACTCTATTTTGAGGTAAATCTAAATTTGGCAGGGATGCAACAATAAATGGTGCATCTAGAGCATATAGACTATTACTAAATAACAAGACCCCCGCAAGGACCAAAGATAAAATCCTCATATTCCTCCTAAATCTCCTCTATACATATATCTCATATGTAAACTGGGGTGTCAAATATTTTTACATACTTTATAAAGTAACCCCCATAATATTAATATTTAACGGGAGAGTCTTTTAACAAAAAGAAAGATAGGCAAAATCAATATCCCAACAACAAAACCGCCAATATGAGCAAACCAGGCAACACCTGATACATTAGACTCAATGGCAAGCGATGAGAACCCATAGAAAAATTGAAATATAAACCAGAGCCCTATAAATATATAAGCCGGTATCTTGACTACCTGCCAAAATATAAATATAGGTACTAAAGTAACAATACGTGTTGCAGGATACAAGATAAGATAGGCTGCTAAGATTCCTGATATGGCCCCCGATGCTCCTATAGTAGGTATG
>Ga0307990_1004381_pt1 | contig 10409 bp, 21 predicted proteins | sample EllFjometagen129_FD_203168 | JGI IMG/M metagenome (GOLD analysis project Ga0307990, IMG submission 203168) | Marine microbial communities from Ellis Fjord, Antarctic Ocean - #129 | ecosystem: Environmental > Aquatic > Marine > Unclassified | place: Southern Ocean | collected 2014-10-08
GAAGTGAAATTATTAATTAATGGGGTTCCTTTCATGATCTACTCTCCAACCATCTGTGTCTCTCAACCCTTTGAGGTTTCCCCTCTTGCGCATCAGATGAATGAGCTCTAGCTAATTTCATTTTATACATGATCTACTCTCCAACCATCTGTGTCTCTCAACCCTTTGAGGTTTCCCCTCTTGCGCATCAGATGAATGAGCTCTAGCTAATTTCATTTTATATATCGTCCATTTACTATCAGCAAGTGTTTTAGATTGGGTGATGGCAAAAGCCAGTTCAGCTTCTAATCGGGAAGCTAATAGAGAGACAAAATTTGAATCATATAATGTTGAATCTTCCATATATGCAATGTATCTTAACTCAACTGTTTCTTCACTACAAAGAATTGTCTTTCCTTCTATCACATAATCAATTTCTTCTTGTCCATTTATTTCAACTACCCTTAAATAATCTGGGGGAAGTTGATAATAATGGGAATAACCATAAAGAGGTCCTTCTACCAATTGGGCAAGTTCAATTCTTTTCAAAGCGAAATTCCAAGGATGTGCCCTCAAAACATCTTTCAACACCAAAGAATAAATGGCTTTTAGTTTTCTAGCATTCTCACTATCTTCATTTAAATCCATGATAGTATCAGCCCCGAGAGGAACTAAAGCTAAATTACATATTTCAACAGACATAAGAGAACACCTCCTTAGAAGTTAAAGATTAATAGCTAAATTACTCTTGAGTGTAATAGGTATACACATCGATCTCAATGGCATCAGCGACATCAGCTCCCGTTGCCACCGTAAGCATTACATCCTGGTCATTGCCATCATTGGCACCTATCCCCAAAACTTTATAGCCCTGACCGAGATCGGTGGCTCTGACCTGTAATACCCCAGCCGCTGCAAGATCCGCATTATCTACATAACGATCAGGATCATCCGCGTCTCCCATATCTATTTTAGTGGTTGCACCCAAAGCCCCATGGTAAATAACTGACTCAAGCCAAGTTGCTCCTATGGGCAATCTAGCCACTTTCAGCGTACTACCAATGTCAAAATCAGCGGTTTTCCAATGTTCCTTTTGCACCCGGACCTTACCACCCCAAATACCCATATCCATGATATTGGAACTCTTGGGGTCATTAGCCTTAGTAAAATTATCACCTTCTACATATATAGGTGTTGACATAATTCCTCACCTCCTTATTTATTATCTATTAGTCAGGAGTCTCATCACAATCTACCTGAACTACTCTGTCTTCATCTACACGAGTTGCTCCGATACCTAATGATGCAAAAACCTGGGTTGCGTAATTCTTATCGGCTCTTTCCGTAATACGGGACTTAACGTCTAAAGCAATTGCAAGACCTAGTCCATCCCTGGCCCAGGCAACGCAACTTCTTATATCGCTTGCTACAGAAAGCATAGCCTTACTTACCCTCTTAAATTCAAACCCCATAAAAGTATTGATTTCCCCTTTTACTAAGGCTTTGACTACATTATAATCGGAACTTGTTACCTCGGTAGTTCCGAGAAGATCCGAAACCTGTTTGGAGGTTACGGCTATATACCGAGGTTCATCCTCATCTACATCAGCTCCATCGAGTAATTCCTTAGTGGCTAGAAGCTTGGCTATAGTAAGTCCGGTATTCCCCTCAGCTATAATATTACCCGCTGGGAAGGTAACCGGAGTTGTTCCTTCTTTACCTGTATAGGCTGTGGCAAGAGCGGCAGTAAGAATTTCAATATCGATCGAACGACTTAAGGCCCATACGGCATTTAAAGAATAAGATGACTGAGGGTCAATCAGCATCTTGATTTCATCCTCATTGTCCAGCAACGTATTGGATATCCAATCAAAAAGAAAGACCTTCCTTCTCTTATGATCGGGATCTATAATAGGGGTATCCATATGCCGGGTAGTTCTTTTTACGGCAACGGTTTTACCCAACTGGTCAATATAAGCTTCCTCACCTACAACATCCGGCTTAACCAGAACAGAATTTCTTAACCTAGACCCCTTCTGTTGAGCAAGCATCATGATGTTGCTTCCAAATTGCTTTACAAAAGCAGTTGATACATCTCCCATAATAAACCCTCCTTACAAAAACATTAAAATATTAAGGGTTACCCCGTTCATGGGACCCGCATTCATAAAACAAATTGGGGTTTTCTTGTTGAAAATTATCCCCTCTCTACTATTACCTGAAATATAAATAGTTTCTTATTATGAATTCTCTATTTATTATTTTCAGGATACAGCATTTTAAACAATGATTGAACATAGTCCACTGAGGACTTATGCTCGGGATGTCCTTCAAGGTGATAAGGATGTTTAAGATCCCCTTGAATTTCATTAATTTCTTTTTGAGCTTCTGCGGGAGTAAGAGTAAATCCTGTTTTCTCCCCCAAAAGATTATCTTCACTTAATACCTTTCCAACTGAGGATAAAAGCTTAATAATCTTCGGATCATTTGCGAAATCTGAAGTAAGTAGATCTTGGGTAGCCTTCCCCCCAAACTTAGTAATTACGGAAGAAGCAAGCTTTACATTTTGATCGTAAGCCTTACCCCATTCTTGACGAAGTTCAGTCTTCGCACTTTCTGTAGTATCAGTATTTAATTTGGTCATTTCCTCTAAAACACCCTTCTCAGAATCTACCCACCAATTAAACAAACCCTGTACTTGATTGGGAAGAAGTCCGAGTTCAAATGATTTAGTTTTAAAGTTAGAAAGAAAATTATCCTCAACGGGTATTTCTTTTGGAACACCCTCTTGGGACACATCGTAATTTTCCGCAGTCTCCGGTCTACCCAACCGAGAAAAAACTGTCTCCCAAGCATCTTTATCCTCCGGTCCAGTAGGCATGGGTAATTTTTCTTTACCTATTAATTTTTGTGCATTCACCCAAGACTTAGCCAAACTTTCCACCCCATCCAGATTTTCCATAGAGGGATGGTTTTTGATATCGTCTGGGAATCCGTCTTTCCAGTTTTCATCAGCCATCTTATCTCTCCATTTTTTATTATTATTTTTTTATCCCCTTACGTCCCCCAGTTTGTTTGCCTATCCCCTTACCAGGAGCTCTACCCTCACCGTTACCTTTTCCATCTCTTGAACCACCCGACTTACTTGGAGGCCCTGTCTTATCTCTTTTTGGCATTATTTCCTTATCCTTTCTTGGCATTGTTCTTTTTGGCATTGTTTTTAATTTCCCGCCCTATAATAACATTAAACATTAGTTAACAAAGTATTTCCCGCTGCATCAAAGTAAACATACTTTCCAGCCGCCAATGCGTCATCCCTAAAAACCGGAAGTCCAAAAGCGGTTCCAACCAATACTCCATCAGCTTTATGTAAGGCTAAATCAGCGGAGTCCATAGTTACTTCTCCTCTAAGACGTCGAACTCTACTTGCAGCAGCAACACCGGGGCTTCCAAGAAGAGAAATAGCATCTTGTATAAAAATATTTAAATCCGACCTTAACATAATTTACCTCCTTTCTTTATTTTTCTTTCCCATCATGGTTTGGATATGCAAAAGAACAGCTCTCTTCCCCTCGTTAAAAACCATGGAGTTAACATCATAATCTTTATAAGTTGTATGATTTAAAAAACACCTTTTACTCAAATCCTCAAAAATTCTTATTCCTGAATCAGTAGCAAAAAAGGTTCTATAGTCACTTGACAACTGCTCTTTCTTTTCTATTAATTCTTTTTCATGCTGGGGTTGTAACCGTGGCATCTTGTGTCCTCCTTTCTTCTCTTACCTTTTCAATTTCATCATCACTTCTTAAAATAGAAGGAGGAATATCTTCCAGACCTGCAAGCTCTTTTCCCACCTTATCAAAATCAATTGTATCTAATATTTCTGGTTTAACTTGAGACATCTCTGTTACTAAACCTATGTATTCAACAATGGACCTAGTTTCAGCTGCTCTTTGTGCTCGAGCCAGAGGGGAGACATATCTGATATTATATTGTTGTCCCCATAACTCCTCAGGTACTTGTATTATACCTTGTCTAGACAAAATACTAAAGGTTCTAGAAATTACTGGTTGGAGAAATTCCTTCATCAACCTTCCTAACATGGGAGAAAGAATTAGCATCTTCTCATCGACTCTTTGGACTATTTCAGTAGCCGTCATCTTTGGTCTATTAACCATTAATAAAAAGAGATCTACAAAGAAAGCCTTTTGTATTGCTTCTCGTCTAGTACTTTCCTCACCTATGGCAGCATCAAGATTATGAATCCTTGTATCGTACAATGGCATAAACCTATCATTCTCCCCCAGATCGGAACGATGATAGTTTAAGGCTCCGGCAGAAGTATCAAGTGGAAGTATGTATCCATCATCTGGACCTTGTAAAGGCGGATCTATCATTTTCTCTTCAGCCTTTAAAATAGTGTAGGCCATGCTGTTTACCATTTTTATATCTGGAAGAGCAATCATAGAATTAGAATATCCATAGGGGGAATCAGACCTCTTCATAAAACGTGGTACAAAAAAGGGAAATTCCTTATAACCCCCATTAGATAATATCTTCTTAGCCTTCACATCAATGTAAACTGATTCCCATGGAAGGTTTACGGAATCTGATTTACTTGCATCTCTTACATACCTGGGGGAAACGACATGGATAAAGTCAGATAATTCATCTTCTTTTTGTTCCAATACCTTTTTCTTTATTTCTTCACTTACTTTCCCTATCCCCCATTTTTCCACGGCTTGTCTGGCTGTAAGTTTAAAGGAACGAATGTTAGTATCAACAACTCCCCTCGAATTTTCAGCAATACATGATTCACCAAGATCTCGACAATAGAATCTAACATAATCATCAGGATCTTCTTCAGCATACATATTAGCAACCCCAAATACTATGAGATCAACATATAGTTCATGAACAGGTTGATAGAAGTTTGAGGAGGCGAGTACTTGATAAATTATATCCTCTTGTTCTCTAAGCCACTTTTGTTTAGATTTATTTAATCTGGGATCAGCAAAACCTAGAGAAAACCATCTTGATGCAGGATTAGTTAAATAAGCGTATAACCCAGAAGCAAAAATTTGTGCCGAATATATTGCTGTTGAATCATATACATCGGGGGGGAGAAGCTCTCCTGGAATTTGTTCATTATTGATATTATTTTTTAAGGGAAGACAATAATAAGCAAGAGTTCTCCAATGGGATTCCCAAACAGTTCTCTTACTCCTTAAGTTCTTTTCCCTTGTGATATACTTTATAGCTTTATCATCTATCATTTTGTTATTCCCCTAATAGAGTTCTCTTTGTTGTGGCTGGAGTTCCTGTTAATCCCAAAGGAGTGGTTAAAACGGTTGCCCCACTTCTTGCCTTCTTTTCCTTTATCTTTTTAAGCTCCTCCCCCTTAACTACAGGACTAGGTGGAGCTGATTCAATAACTCGTGGAACCTCAGGTCCCTTTAAAAGCATACCGGGTAATCCAAAAACTCCTTTAACCATATCTGTTACTCCTGACATTATAATCCCCTCCTTCTTAATCTTTTATTCTCGTTAAAAAAAAGATCCGTATGCCCCTTAGATGTTCGGGGCAAGCTACGATTACTTCTTCTTATACCTGAAATTATTCTTCTCCTATAAGCAACCCCCATCATGAGGGAATCTGCATAGTTAGGAGATTTTAATTTTCTCTTCTTCATATCCTCCTTTGACTCAACCTTCTTTCTTCCTTTAGAATCAAAAGAATATTTAATTGAGAGTAATTCATTTTTCAATTCCTCTTTATTTAGAATTTTCAACCAACTTCTTTTTATCAAATCAGCAGTATCTAAAAATCCTTCGGAACGCAAATTGAAAAATTTATCTTTTGCCCTAGCTATCTTTCCTCCCCTAAATTCGATAACGGGAATTTTTAACTCCCTCATTCTATCAACTACTCCAGCCCCCAACCCGTCTCCATCAACTACTATTGCTTCCGGCTTTACTTGGTGAACCATATCTATTGCTTTCCCGGTTGTTTGCATGGTATCTAAACCACCCCAAGCTTCAGCCAAAGTTTGCTCCAGCCGATATGCTCCTCGGCTTTCAAGTGAACTTAGTACATTTAGATCACTACCAAAACGAGCAACATCTAGTGAAAGAAGACATGAACCTCCTATACTTCCCATAGAATCTATCCCAAGAGAAATCTTTAAATCATCGGAGCTAAGAATTAAATCATCGCTTTCAACAACCTCATGATCATTCATAACATATTGTTTAAAATGATTGGGAGCTTCATATTCCATTTCCCGTAAATCATCAATAAAATCCCGTGGGAGATTATGTTTATTATCAAAGGTATTAGCTTGAATCCCCTCAAAATTCTTCCTCGGATTGTTTATCCATAATCTCCATATCCAATTATGGCCGTTGGCATTTGCAATGACCATTCCTTGTCGGTAAGGGGAATTCTTTCTTCTAAGCCTATCTCTAAGAAAGGTAAACTGTTCATCCGTCTCAAACTCTTCCGCTTGTTCAATCCCAAATAAACTTAAATTAACATTCTTCAAAACGAATAATTCCGCTGCATGCCTAAACATAATTGTTGATCCGTTACTGAACTTATATTCTTTATCTGAATCTACCTTCACATTAAAGTAAATTGCAAAATCCTTCATCGTAGAGTCACGTAAGTCTGTAAATTCTTTTCTAACTATTAGAGCTAAAGAATTGGGATACTTTTCACAGAATCTCCAAACCTTAGATAACAGCATAAAAGTTTTTCCTGTTCCGATCCCGGCTATCATCGCGGGATATCTTATCTTATTCAATAAAAATTTCTCTTGATAGGGATTTAACTTAATACGTGTTTCACTCATCGTGCTTTGCCCCATCGGAAAATTCAAATACTAGGCTATTTCCCTCCGGCCCAGAAAGTTCTGTTCTCTTTGTATAACCCCGTCCCTTACCTTGGGACTCGAGGAGGAATTGAACAGCTGGCCATTTCCCTTCTAGGACCTTATCATTTAATTTACTCTCCGCAAGATCTAGACGAAATTCCTTTATCTCACCACGGAGATTAGTAAGGTCTTCATTTTCCCTTATTCTCTTACGCAAGTATATTGGACTTAAATTTAATATAATTGCTGCTTGACTTATTTGTCCCAGCGAAGACATTAAAGCTTTGGCAATTGCTTCATCCTTCACCCCAGGAATTCGTCTCTTGTTAGCTATTGGGAAACCCTTATGGAATTTCTTTCTCTCCTTATCTAATTCTAACTTGTGAGCTAGTATTTCATCCCAATCACCTTTACTTCTTATATTATTTGTCTTCTTAGTTTTCATCATGCTTATAGTATATCATATTTTTATATAAATGTCCAGTACTTTCTTGTAACTATCTAATATAACTCTAATATATCTATTTATACACCTAATAACCTTAGCATAAAAGGTTGCCTTATGCCTAGTAGTAGGCAAATTGTTAGCATGCAAGTAGTTAGACTTAACATTGTAACACAAGTACCTAGACTCAAAAGTTTACTAGAGGTATATATAAACCCCCTGGTACCTCTTTTGGACAGCATACCCCTCTTTCTTATAACCATAGAATAGTATATTATTTTAAGGTCTAACCTTATTACTTATTGAGGATAGGTCTTACTACTTTATATACTATTTATGTGTACTATTGTTTGTTACTTATTAAGTCATTGTCTGTACTATTGAGGTAGTAGCTTACCCTTCTACTCCCTTACTTTACTATCAACCCAGCCTTCTCCCCGATACTATGTAATTGGTTATTGCTTCTCCATACCCGTCTTCCTCTCCCCAAGTAACTATCTGATTTTGTTGGCAATTGTGGATTTATGTGGATTTATCTGGACAAACCACAAATAGTATCTTATATTAAACGCAGAATAACAATTTAATTGGAGGTGAGGAAATGGAAAAGTTAATAACATATCTTAAAGATAACAGTGAACGTATCGACTTACTTACCACGGAAACGGGGTATAAAGACTTAGAGGAATTAATTATAAGCATACTTAATGACGCCGTGGAAACCCTGGAGGAGGAAATAACACGGGGAGAACACATTATTACTAACTCCCCGAAATAACTAACATACGTGGATTTATGGGGATTTTCCTGGACAAACGCCAAAAAATATATTATACTAAAATTAAAAAACAATTTAATTGGAGGAAAAGAAAATGAATAATATTAATTGGGAAAAGGTAGGAGAAGTAATATTGATAGCCGGTATGGATGAGGCAGAGGAATATATAGAGGAATTAATACGGGAGGAAATGGATGAGGAGAACGAACAATTTCAGGTGGAATTTGATAAAGCAATGGAAACAATGGAAACAACGATTAAAAATGCCTTTAAAAATAATGCAGACAAATAACCAACGAAGGTCTGGAGGAGAAAGCGTAACTCCCTAAAATAACTAGCATCCGTGGATTTACGTGGATTTTCCTGGACATTTAACTCGTACTCTGATATGATGTACCCAGAATCAAATAGGAGATAAAAACATGAAACAATTAAATTTTGCAGATGACAGTTATCAACTGGAGGGCGAAATCCCCAGGGATTGTCCCGAGGAAGAAGCTATCCGCATATTCTATTATGGGGGTGGAGACAGTGAAACAACAAACAGTTAGAATCCCAGGTACTCCAGAATGGTTGGAGGCCTGGCGCGGTAAGGGAGTCAATCATTCCGCCATGTTAAAGTACCGGACTCTGGTTGACAGTTTAACTAAAACCATGAAGAAGTCGATGGTAAAACATTTTCTTAAGTTAACCGAATGGGATCAGGAGGATGAGGCAAAGGTGGCAGCAGCAAGAGTAATTAACATTAACAAACAGGGAGTAGATATCATGAAAAAGATAGTTAAAAAAGAAGAAGAAGGAAGAAAAGAGGTAGAGGAGAAAGAGGTGGAGGAGGAAGAAGAGGTAGGGGCAATCGTCCTAACAGAATTAGAATCCAGGATAACGGATATCGAGGACGACGTACAGAAAATATTTAATATACTGCAGAAGTTAACCAAGGAGGGTAAATCCAAATCAGGTAAAGAGGCCAAGGCTCCTAAGGAAACTAAGGCTCATAAGGAGACTGAAGCTCCAGACAAGGAGATAAAGAAATTACTTAAAGAACTTCAGGAAGCTAAAGATAACGACGAGAAGAAAGTGGCTTTCAAAATCAGAGTCAAACTTCGGAAGGCAGGCTATTCTCTCCGAGCTCCTAAGTAATTCTAATCCGGGGGGAGAAATCCCCTCAGATAAGCTAAGGAGATAGAACTTATGAAGACGGCAAGAGTAAAAGAATTATTACAACAATTTATAGTAAAAAAAATAAGCAATGAGTCCGGGGAAGAGTATCAGAAGATATTAACAAATGCCTCACAGGCAGAGATAATCGAAATTTATCATCGTCTTTACTTGGAGGAAGAAAAGAATATGTTTAAATATGCTAATGCAATACTTCTGACCTCTGACTTTGCTTCTTGGATAATAACCTTAAATTATGGGGGGGAGGAAGACAATGAAAAAGATAAGGTGGAGACTAAGAAATACTGAGGGGAGAAATTCCCAGAGGAAAAGATATTATAATAAATATAGGGAGGCTAGGAATTCTCGAAGAAAATGGAAGAAGGTAGAAGATAGGGCAGTGTTACTTCGGGAAGTTCCAGACAACATATTACACGTTTTTTTGGGGAGAAGTGTCCAGGCCATCCAAACAAGAAGAAGCAACATCCTTAACCATGCCCTTCGATTCTTTAACTAAAGAGGAATTAAAAACTTTTAACTACCTTAATTCTATATCCTTAGACAGAACCTCCGCAGCCTGGATAAACTCCTTATAAAAGGGGTATACTCAGGGAGCTTAATGGTATGCAGGAGGAACGCGGGGGCTCTCCAGGTAAGGTATTATATATTTTCCCTTTTGGGGAGCAGGTGGAGGTAGAAATATGGATGCATTGACAATTATAATTATAATAATACTTTCAATTTATAGGATTTATTTAGAAGGTGTTGAGGATAGTTTCTGGATGCAAGTAATTTTAGTTGCGATAATATTTATTACACTAACTATATACGCAGGAGGGATAAAGGAATTATGGCAAGGTTTTGTAAGATAGTTAATAATAAACGATCATTGATAGGAGGACAACATGACTGGTAAAGAATTAATAGACGCGGGCTTTATAAAAATCTTTATGGGGGAGGAATTCGAAGAGATAGAAAAGACTTTTGATTTTCTTCCCATTATAACTAACAAACCAATGGACGATAAAGTACTTGCTACCTGGGAAGAGCATTTTTATGATCAGAAAATACCCTATATAATAACGGAAGAAAAGGGTATTAGGAAACTTTGGAAAGAGGATATAGTTTTCTAGGAGGAAGTTATTATGATATTCGGAATGAGGATGTTTCAGAT
>Ga0307990_1004382_pt1 | contig 10407 bp, 4 predicted proteins | sample EllFjometagen129_FD_203168 | JGI IMG/M metagenome (GOLD analysis project Ga0307990, IMG submission 203168) | Marine microbial communities from Ellis Fjord, Antarctic Ocean - #129 | ecosystem: Environmental > Aquatic > Marine > Unclassified | place: Southern Ocean | collected 2014-10-08
AAGAGAGTCGCGACGATCCTTTCTTTCTCTATGTCGCGACCACCCTGCATCATGGGCCAACCCCGCGAGAGACCAAGTTCTCGCTTGAGGCCGATCCGCGCATGACGGGAGAAGGATTTGTGGCTGAAGGGTTTGATGTGTTGCCGTCGCGTGCGGATGTCCTCAAGCGCAACCGTGAGGCGGGTTTCAAGGACAACCAGGCTTATGCCCTTTGGCTCGACGATGGTGTTGGTGCCATTCTCGACAAAATTAAGACACTGGGGTTGGAGAAAAATACGGTAGTTATTTTTGTTCCCGATCATGGATGGTACCGTTATGCCAAGGCCACGCTCTATGACTATGGGATGCGGGTGCCGATGCTGGTGCAGTGGCCGGGAACTATCGAGGCCGGATCTAAATATGACGGGATTGTTGCCAACATTGACTTTGCGCCCACCGTTCTTGAGTTGTGCGGCATCAAGCCTCCTTCCGAATATGTGATGGATGGCGTCAGCTTCAAATCGGTACTCTTTGGGAGTCAGAAGCCGGTGCGCCAAGTGTTGTTTGGAGAGATGGGTCATTCGCGAGGAGTGAAGACCAAGGACTGGAAGTATATTGCCGTACGTTATCCGGAAGCGGAGCAGAGCAAGATTGATCGCGGGGTGAAGTTTATAGGGTTTAAAGGTGAAGAGCTGGATCGACCTTACTTGACGCGCAACGGTCACTTAGGGCATTATGCCTCCATCCATAATCCGCACTATTTCGAAGCTGACCAACTATACAATTTGAAGACGGATCCTCATGAAAATGAGAACGTGTTTACTCAAAATTCCGAGGTAGTGGAGCGGATGAGACGGGATCTTTCGAAGGTGTTGGCGCAGTTTGAAGAGCGTCCGTTTGGTGAATTTGTGAAATGAGAAACTGGAGATAAGCATGGGTGCAATGAGTTATTTTGGGATCATAGATTATATATTTATGGGTATCTATGTCGCTGTCCTAATTGGACTTGGTTTCTATCTGAAGGGGCGTGCTTCGGAGAGCATAGAGGATTACCTTATTGGTGGCCACAAAGTTCCGTGGTGGGCTATGGGTATCTCGGGAATGGCACAGTTTCTGGATCTGACCGGTACGGCACTTATCGTCTCGTTTCTTTTCATGATGGGACCGCAAGGTCTGTTCATTGAGTTTCGAGGTGGTGCGGTACTGATCCTAGTTTTTATGATGCTGTGGACTGGAAAGTGGCATCGGCGGTCGGGTTGTCTAACTGGTGCAGAGTGGAACATCTTCCGTTTTGGAGATTGTTGGGGTGGGCGGTTTGCTCAGATCATCGGTGTTCTTGCTGGCACGCTGGGAACGATAGGCATGCTGGCCTACTTGACAAAGGGGGTCGGCCTCTTTCTCGCCGCATTCCTTCCGTGGTCACCCGACGTATGCGCTTATGGCCTGATTGGTCTGGCGGCGATATACACCATGTTTTCAGGGTTCTACGGTGTCATATTCACCGATCTGTTTCAGGGCGGCATCATTCTTGTGGCAGTGGTCTACATCTCTGTTAAGGCTTTTGTTGCGGTCTCAGGCTCAACAGAACTCGCTGAGGTGGCGATGCAGGTCACTAACAATCCTGATTGGCTTGGTAGCGTACCGAAGTGGAAGGCCTCTATGCCAGTGGGATACGAATCCTACCGACCTTTGATTCCTCTGATGCTGTTTTATCTGTTCCGCAATGTGTTTCACGGCATCGGCAATATCGGCGACCCGAAGTACTTCGGGGCTAAAACCGACCGTGAGTGCGCTAAAATGACCGGACTCTGGACGATGATGATGACGTTCCGCTGGCCCATGATGATGGGTATTGCAGTGTTGGGTCTTTTCCTAGTACGTGATCTCTTCCCAGATATGTCCGTGCTTCCACAGGCAACCGAACTCGTCAAAATCCATTTCCCCGAAGCGACCCGACAAGGGTGGAACGCTTTGGTTTCTGGTCTGGCCAATAATCCTGATGGCTATGCACCTGAATTGATTGATGGACTTAAATCGTTGCTTGGTTCAGATGGCTATGTGGCGAAGCTTGGGCTTCTCAGTTTCGATGGCACGGTCAACCCAGAGAAGATCCTGCCATCGGTGCTTCTTCTGACCGTTGCGGAAGGAATGCGAGGCATTCTGGTGTTAGCTCTAATAGCGGCCTCTATGTCCACCTTCGACAGTACTGTCAACATGGCGACTGGCTTGGTAGTGAATGATATCTACCGCAAGTACTTCCGGCCGAAAGCGCAGACCAAGGAGTTGATCCGAGCGAGCTGGGTGACTGTTGCCCTGCTGGTTGTGTGCGGAGTTTTGTTTGCTAGGAATGCGCAGAGTATCGAAGACATCTGGGGCTGGCTGATGATGGGGCTTGGCGGGGCATTTCTTGTTCCCAATCTTTTGCGTCTCTATTGGTGGCGATTCAACGGAACCGGTACCGCCGTTGGTTCTCTGGTGGGAATGACGGCAGCTATTGTCCAGCGCATGATCTGGCCCGAGATGAACGAATTTATGCAGCTTGGTTATTCGTTGTGTGCTGGGATGATTGGTGGAATAATTGCCACGTTCTGTGACAAACCTACCGATCCAGAGGTACTCAAAGAATTCTATATGAAGACCCGGCCATTTGGTGTATGGGGATTCCTGAAGCGGCAGCTATCGGAAGAAGAGCAGAAGAAGGTGACGCAGGAGCATATAACCGACCTGACGGCCATTCCGTTTGCCTTGACATGGCAGGTTACGATGTTTCTAGCTCCGATGCTTTTTGTGGTTCACAATTGGAAGGGATTTGCTGGAACTATGGTGCTATTTACTCTAAGCGGAGGTGGACTATACTGGTTCTGGTATCGGAAGCAGCCAGATGCTAATTTCTATGACTGATGTGCCGGGTTGTTGAGCAACTACGCGCAAATAGCTTGCTAGTAATTGGCTGGAGTTTACGACAGCAATGAGCGGAGCAAATGGCAAACACGCTAAAGGAGCGAAAAAAGGAATGATTACTTTGATGAAAAGAATAGAGTCTGTTTTTGTTATTGCGTCTTTGTCGGCGAGTATTTTTGCTAACGCTGCGGTTGTCAAACCGAGCGAAGACTTGCAGGCAGTTCTGGACAGAGGCGATGATCTCGTGCTTAAGGCGGGGGCGGTATATCAAATTTCGCAGACGTTACAGTACCGTAAACTAGGGCAGAAGATCTATACAGCGGGTGCGAGTTATCCAGCTCAATTTGCAGTGCTTCGAATAGCGGATCACAATTTGACCGAGCTTGTCAATGCAGGCGGAGTAAAGGGGGCAGTGTTGGAGCATGTAAAGTTGGATGGTTGCCGGTACGGGCTTTCAGTTCTGCCAAAGAAAGAGGAAGGCGGTTATCCTGCGCTTGCCTTCTTTGGTGCGAGTGGTGGCGATAACCAGGTGGTGCGTGAATGCATATTCATTAATACACGCAGTTGGTCTACACTCAAGGTACATGAGGGTGCGAGCAACGTGCTGATCGAAAATAACATCATTTTCGGTGCCGGAGCTGATTGCAGAGGAAATGGTCGTGAGGCAACTGAGACTTATCTGAAGTGGGGTGACGGTATCACTTTCGCTGCACGCGACTCTATTATTCGTAACAATCTGATCATTGACCCGACGGATGTTGGTTTTGTTTTGTTCGGATCGCCGGGAACAGTTGCCGAGGGCAACGTCGTGTCATCAATTTCTCGCGAATCTCTTGGTGGGGCCAATCTAGTCGATCCGATTAAGTACTACGAACTGAGTGAGACGGAGACCGACTACCGCGGCGTCAAGGTGCGCAACAACTATATCGACGCATTTGGCGCGCGCATTCATATTGGTTGTCCGGTAGGAGCGCCGCAGTGGGCACCCAAGAACCGCGGCAAGTATCTTGTCGGGGGAGAGGTTACAGGTAATACTATGGCTGGTGGTGCCGCAGCTTACGGCTTTGTGGCTCACACGATCAAGGGTTGGAAGATCACAGGCAACAAGAGTACGGCGATCTATTCCGGTATCGCCGATGGACTGGGACCAAAGAAACGGGCACACGAGCCCACCGCATTCGTCTACAATCCGGCAACGGTGACAAACACAGTATTGCAGGATGAATTTGTGGAATGCGATCCGCACATTGACCACCTGTTACGCTGCAATCATGGACCGTTGAATGATCAGGGGTATCGTATCTACCCTTATGGCAAAGCCGAAGTTAAGGCCGTGATTGAATCGGCCTATTTAGAGATTCTCGGTCGTCCTGCCGACCTAGACGGAATGAGGAATAACGTGAAACTGCTTCAGAGTAACGAGATCAATGCTGACGAATTACGCCGGCGTCTAATGGGTAGCACAGAATTTAAGAATCGCTACGGATACGTGCCACCCAAGCAATTGCACGTGTACCGCACGCGTCTGTGGTTGGGTATTTTAAATGCTATAATTCGTAAACAGGTTGACGCCACAGGGAAGTGGCCGGTTGCCGTTGCGATATACAAAGAGGCACTCGGTGCGTTGCATGCTGAGAAACGTGAGCAATTGAAGATTGACCGCGTTGATGAGACAACCCTCAACGGCAAAGTGATGTGTGGATATCAGGGATGGTATCGTGCGCCGGGTGATGGAACCGGTCTGTCTTGGGTTCATTACCGCAATCAGAAAAGTATGTACTTTTGGCCGGGTGAAGCGGGGGTTGATTATTGGCCGGATGTATCTGAACTCGATGACGATGAAAAGTTCAAAACGGCCTTCCGTCATGCCGATGGAAGCCCTGCGTATGTTTACAGTTCCAACAGCCGTAAGACAACAATGCGCCATTTTAAATGGATGAAGGACTACGGAATTGACGGCGTGTTTGTACAGCGCTTCATTATGGAAACCACGATCGATGGTGACCAGGAAGCAATCCTCAGCGGCAAGGCCTACAACAACGTGCTGAAGCACTGCCGCGATGGCGCGAATGAATATGGACGCACCTACACCATAATGTACGACTTCACCGCAATGCCGCCGAATTACCTTGAGAAGGTGAAGGACGACTGGCGTTTTCTTGTTGATGAATTGAAGTTTTCCCGCGATCCGTATGACAAGGCGTTTCAGCACCACAACGGCAAGCCGGTTATTGCATTCTGGGGCGTTGGATTCGACGGTCGCGGATATGGAGCTAAAGACATTCTTGAACTGGTTGATTTTTTCAAGAACGATCCGGACTACGGAGGCATGACCGTCATGATTGGCACCCCGCTGGGGTGGCGTGACGGTACCCGTGATGGAGGAAATCTAAAGGATTGGTTGCCTGTTTATGAAGCCTGTGACATCATCTCTCCGTGGACTGTGGGACGTTTTGGTGGTCAGAATGCGGCGATTGAATATGCTGCAGGCCGTGCAAAAAAAGACAAAATTTGGTGTGATGCTAAGGGCAAAGACTTTATGCCAGTTGTTTTTCCCGGTTTCTGTTGGGGCAACCTGAAAGCCGGTCAGCCGAATCAAAATTCCGATGCATTCATCGACCGCGAAGGTGGCCAGTTCCTGTGGACGCAGTATGCGGCCTTGCTAAAAGAGACGGGCGCGAGCATGGTTTATCAGGCAATGTTCGACGAGCTTGATGAGGGTACACAGATCTACAAGGTTACCGACAATCCACCGTCAGGAAAGAGTAGTTTTAAAACCTACGGTGATTTGCCGTCCGACCACTACCTCTGGTTAGTTGGTGAAGCTGGTAAGATGATGCGCGGCGAAATACCGGCTAGTGCGACATTGCCCGAAAGAAAGTAAGTATAAGCTAGATATTTAAACCATCAATAGCCAAGAAGAGAACGCTCATAGATTTACTGGTTGATCGATCAGATGCGGATTTTGTGCCGATAAAGACAAGAAAAAGTGCGATCATTATGGTGTTTAGGTGTTTCATAATGTCTTCATTTGATTTTGAATACTACGATCCCAACCCTGAATACCTGCGCCACCGGTCGACCAGAAGATAAGTTTTCCAGCAGGTGTACTCCCGATTGTCATCTTACTGGTCTCCTTCCCTTTATTCATGCCTTTTCCCCGCATCACCCACATTAACCTTAATTAACTATTCACACTCTTAATCCTATAGTAATTGGCACGCTGTGGAGAGATTTCAAGCTTATAAAGGCCTATTCATGGATTAAGAGTTATACGCTACAGTGGTTAAGCAACTAGGCTTCTAGGCTATTTTTTTCTCCGTTCTGGATGATCAGTGCGTAAGAACTTATTCGGATCCCAACGTTTTATAAAAGGATCGTCTAAACATCCCATCTTCGCTACGATATCAGGGGTAAGCGGCTTTATGCCAAGCTTCAGGGCAGGAGATTTTCTTTTGAGATCGAAATTTCCAGCGGTTATGTCTACAAACATGGGATCAGCGGTTATGCTGTTATGGTCGGCCTGTTTTGTTTTATTTTGCGCCAACAGCTCCTGCAGTTTTCTTTTGGCAAGAGCCAAGTCTTTACAATAGTAGACGTTATAGTCGAGCCCTTTACCAACAATTTTGAGACGTGAGTCTTGGAAATTGTATTCAGGCTTCAGATTGTCTAGCCAGTAGAGAATGTTTCGGGCAATTGTGGCGTTTGGGTCCACTTTATTGCCTGCCCCCCCCCCTTCCATGTAACAGTTGATGAAAATATTATTTGTTGCGATATTTAGTCCTTTAAGGCTGATTCCTTTGGGATTGTGTGTGCCAAAAACGAGATTCCCTGTAAGGGTAACATAGTGGCTGTCATCATCTGTGCGGATGCTACTTCCTTGGAGGAGATCATAGACTACATTGTATTTGATGACATTACCGTATCCCTGAGACGATGTGTAGATAGCATTACCGTCCCCGAGCACTTTCATACAGTCATTGATTTCATTATACGCAATAAGATTATTGCGCGAGTGCATATAGGGCTCAAACGCCTTCCAGTCTTCGGCATCCTTCAGGTGTATCTCGTCCCAGCGGATAGTACCGATAAGCTCCCGAGTCCCATCAGGGAACAGCCATCTCGTATAACGGTTCTTAAGGCCTCGTCTTTCAAATTCCTTGGCAAAAAAGCGGCGGCGCACTCCTGAGATAACAATACCCATATACGGCAAATCTTCTATGTGATTATTAACGATTTGGTTGTGTCCGCTTTGCCAGACAAAAATTCCGCATGAATGAGCGAAGAGGGTGCCAATCTGTGTAATATGATTGTCGCTGATGCGGTTGTTCCGGTTGACATCCTTTTTGCCGGGGCCATAACCACACAGGACGATGCCGACCCCACCCATACGGGTAATGTAAGAGTTCTGTACAGATATGTTTTGGCAATAGAGATCGAGCCGGACGGCGTCACTACCGCTGTCTTGAAAATAACAGCTGGTGACGCTGCAGTTGCGCGCACTGCGAAATCGCAAAAGTCCGCTCTCTTTATCCCACATCGTCCAGTCGTGCTGGATCCCTTTATCGGTAAGCTCCCATTTCTGCCGGTCCGCATGAGAAAAATATATTCCTTCAAAAGCAATTCCCTCGGCAGGTTTCTCTCTTTCCCCTTTAAGAGATGTGTCAGTGACACCTTCTACGCGGACAAGCTCATCGAGCATGGGAGCTATTATATTTTTTCCCGGCGTACCGGACTTAGGCTTGTAATACAAAATTCCTTTTTGGGAGTTAAGCACCCATTCCCCGGGCTGATCGAGATATTCAAGACAGTTTTCAATATAATACCTCCCCCCCATACTGTATGTAGCGGGAATAGCCCACCTCCCTTTGCCATTTTCAAGATCGAGTTCGGCGATGGGCAGGTATGTTTTAACCCATCTTTTTTGTCCTCCGTAAAGCTCAATATCCTGCATATTATCCCATTTTTTAAAGGTTCCCGGCTCAAAGCTAAATTCATACCGCTGTTTGAGGGTCCCGCAGTAAGAGGTAGCCTCATTTTTAACCGAAAATTGTTCGGTGGAAATGGCCCGTGGCAGGAGTTTTTCACCGTCATACAGGCAATGAAAGAAAGCTTTTCCCTTAGCCCAAGGGACTTTCGCCATCCAGATATTGTCCTTATATTGCTTCCAGCCGGAGATAACTTTTCCGCCGCTTATAAGGGGTTTGGCCCCGGGCGCGGCAACAAAACGGGTTGTGGCGCCGCTAGGAGCCCCAACGTCACGTCCGAGTATAAGAGTCTTGGGTAAATAGTAGACCCCGTTCATCAATATAACGTCAATATTGCCTTTTTGACCGCCTTTTCGCAGTGAAATTACTTTATCCTTGGCCTTTTCAAGCGACCCAAAAGGTTTCAGCTTGGTGCCGTTACCCGTTCCTCGCGGCGCGACATAGATGCTGACAGTATTGGCAAATATAGTCCCACTGAATAGGGTAGCAGTTCCCCAAAATGTTAGAACCAGAGCCAGATTGAGAATAAATGTTTTGTTCATAGGAATCCCTTATCTATATTGTATTGTTAAATGGTAACTGTTCAGGTATGCGACCTCCCAAAGAGTGGAGAGGGAGGTCGCATACGTGATATAAATTGCTAAAAAATGCATCTTTTTAAAACACACGGTGGGTGGTCCGCCCCCAATGCTTAGGGCGCCTACATCAAAAAACAGGTATCTTCAGAACAGAGGTTGGGCAATTTTCAAAGGTGGGATACCCCGGCTTGCCGAAATTGTTCATGTCAAAGTTTTTGAATCCCAAAGTCAACGCCGGTGACCCGTCCTTGACTCGATAATCACCTTCTGCGGGGTTTACAAATAAGGGATCCGCGGTGACGGAGTGTTCATCCCAATGATACTTTTTCCAGATTTTTTGTAAGCCGGGCCATTTTCCCGCTAAAGGTTGGCCTTTATTCCAAAACAAATTGTAGTCGAGATGCGCATCATCCGGATCAATAATATGACTGGAGGTTGACCAGTAAGGCTCATGATGCTGGACGATGTTACGGAAATAAAATTTGTTCATTTTTTTGTATTTCGTCCAAATGTGCAGTGTTGGGGACTCATTGATTATAATGTTATTCGTAACCGTTTGATAAAAGCCTCTCTGTATTTTGATGGGGGCGTTAATCAGAAGATTGTTATACACATTAAAATTACCCGACCCGTTGTCCCAGTCCATACCGTGATTACCATGGCCGGCGGGATGGCTTATGCGATTGTTGCGGACGATAATAGTATGGATGCAGTCAAGCTTGGCGATTTTCCAAGAATTTTCAAAGTCAGCCATCTTAGTCATCCAACGATCCCTCATCCAAGCGTTAAAGGGGCCGTGATCGTGGGTCTCGCGCATTTGGTCGAACAGCTCGTTATACTCAAAAATATGCCCGCCGAAACTTCCACTGCCAACATTGAACCCTGCACGGGGACCGTAGTGGGCTGTGGTGTGGCTGACCGTGACATAATCAGCGGTTTGTATGCACACTGCGGACGTTTGTTTTTCGAACATGCCGTTATTAAACATGTAACAGTAAGTGATGGTAATATGACTGGGATAATTATCATTCGCAGGCCCTGGGGTCACGTCGGGAAGAACTCTCTGTGCGCTCGGATCACCGAATACGACAATAGCTGAAGCACCGAGATCAGTGAAATCGCAGTTCGCAATGAGATGATCACGGTTATAACGGCTAATGAATAATGCGTTACCTCCGATTTTCTTAAAGTTACAATTCTTAACGGTCAGATTTTCCGCCATTTCGATGTATAAGGCCCCTGCTCGGACGATACTCCAGTCGGAGCCCTGTGTGGAAGTAGGCTTTGACGCTGCCCCTGATTTCATCGGCTCATACTCCCGCGAAAAAATCGTCCGATGGGTATGGGTGAAAGTGAAACCCGAAAAGGTGAGATAGGAGATCTTTTGCGCATCGGTGCCCATTACTTTGATAATTTCTTCGAGGGTGGCACCCACTACATAGTTTCCTTTGAGACTCATACCGGTGGGAGGATAGACATACAGTTTGCCGGCACGTTTATTGTAATACCACTCACCGGGAGCATCCAATTCTTCAAAGATGTTTTCAGCCATCACGTAATCTTTGTGAATTTTAGAACCTCTATTATTGTCTCCTGCCCATTTCAGACCCTTAAGAGGTGACTCTCCCGAAGCACCTGTTTCTTCAAAGATAACATCAGCCTGCGTGAAATCTGGGACATTCTCAGCCCCAGAATCCTGTTCAGTAAATGCGCTGGAACCCTCGATTTTGAAACTATTGCCTCCCCAACGGCCATTGTGCAATGCTCGCATAAAGCCACCAATGGGATTACTCCATCGGCTGGATCGAGCTTGAAATTCTGCCAGGGTTCCATGACCCTGTAATTCTTTGTCGGCATCAAAATTTGGCCAACGGGCCATGGTCAGCATTTCGTCGTCACCCAAAAACAGCATGTCAAAATCATAATCTGATCCTATGTCTGCTACCATGATACCCCCCGAA
>Ga0307990_1004384_pt1 | contig 10403 bp, 9 predicted proteins | sample EllFjometagen129_FD_203168 | JGI IMG/M metagenome (GOLD analysis project Ga0307990, IMG submission 203168) | Marine microbial communities from Ellis Fjord, Antarctic Ocean - #129 | ecosystem: Environmental > Aquatic > Marine > Unclassified | place: Southern Ocean | collected 2014-10-08
ATGGAATGAGTACGCCTTCAACAAATTCATTGTCGAATAAGCGGAATCCGCTTTTTAACGTGCCGTCGCTACTGTTTTGTGTTGTAATTAAATTAAGCTGAGATAAATCGAATTCAGCTTTTAATGCGTTTCTTAATGGTTTTGACAGATTTGTCATTTCATCAAAATCGGTTACTGGTTGTTTCCATAGCCAATGCATAATTTGCTTATCGCGAAAAGGCTTCTCATTTTTGGAAATTAGCCAGGATTTTAGCGCATCGGGTGATACATTTCTCAGGTCATTTCTCAGGTCATTTTTTGTCATTAACAAGAGTTTAAGTGTGAATGTGTGCAAAATTAATAGATAATCATTAAATTTAGCGATTATTTTAAATCAATTAATTAAAAAAGATATTATGAAACGTTTATTAAGTGTATTATTGATTGTCAGTTTGACAGTTTCTGGTTTTCGGGCAGTTGCTGATGAGGGCATGTGGTTGCTGTCAATGATTGGGAAAAATTATGAAGAAATGAAGGAGATGGGTTTGAAACTCAGTCCTGAAGATATTTATTCCATTAATCAGGCTTCCTTAAAAGATGCCATTGTCGGTTTGGGTAATGATGGAGCTCCATTTCGTCATTTTTGTACCGGAGAAATTATTTCTGATAAAGGATTGATGTTAACGAACCATCATTGTGGTTATGGTATGATTCAACAACACTCCTCAGTTGAAAACGATTATCTGAAAGATGGATTTTGGGCTAAATCTTTGGATGAGGAGTTGACAAATGAAGGCATTACAGCTTCTATTTTGATACGCATGGAGGATGTTACAGACCAAATTTCCAAAGCATTGAATGATACAATGACAGAAGTTGAACGAAATCAAAAAATTAGCGAATTATCATCGAAAATTACTGGAGCTGCTGAAGAGGGAACAGACTATTCCGCCCAGGTTGCTACCATGTTTGATAATAACCAGTTCTTTCTTTTTGTTTACATTATTTATAAAGATGTTCGTTTGGTAGGAGCACCCCCTGAAGACATGGGTAAATTTGGTGGCGATACTGATAACTGGAGTTGGCCAAGACATACTGCAGATTTCTCTATGTTTCGCATTTATACGGGTTCTGACGGAAAACCTGCAACTTACAGTGAAGACAATGTTCCGTTGAAACCAAAACATCACTTGCCGATTTCACTTAAAGGCGTTGAGCAGGATGATTTTGCAATGATTTTAGGTTTTCCCGGTGGAACTGACCGTTATATGACATCTTACGGATTGAAAGAAACGATGGATATCACCAACAATTGGAGATATGAGATTCGCGATGTGAAATTAAATGTCATGCGTGAAGATATGAATGCTGATCCTAAAATTAAATTACAGTATGCTTCAAAATATGCACGGAGTGCAAATTATTGGAAATATTCACATGAGCAGAATATCGCTTTGCGCAAATTAAACACGATGGGACAAAAACAGAAACTTGAAGAAAAATACCAGGCTTGGGCGGATAATATCCGTACTGATAAATACCGGGATGTTCTTTCAACCATTGAAAATGCGTATGAATCACGTAAAGAAGAGTCTTATGCGCGTCAGTTTTTATTAGAAGCCCTGCTTACTGGTCCGGATTTGACAATTTTTGCATTTCAGTCAACCGGTTTGCTTAGACAGCTTGAAAACGAAGAAATTACTGAAGAACAAAAGCAGGCTGCAGTTGAAAGCATGAAAGCATCCGCAAAAGAATTTTATAAAGATTATAATGCCGGAACAGAACAAAAAATGCTTGCAGCGCTTTTTACTTATTTTGGAGAGCATGTAGATGCAAAATATTATCCGGAAACATATGCTGAAGCACATGATAAATACAAAGGCGATTTTGATAAATGGGCTGAAAAAATGATTGCCAAAGAAAAAACCATCTTTGCCAACGAAGAAACGATGATGGATTTTCTTGATAACCCGAAAGCCAAAAAATTGGAGAAAGACCCAATGTACAATATGGGAATGTCTATTTTGAGAAAATATCGTGAAGTGTCAGGTGAAATAAACACAAAATCTGAAGGACTTGGGCGTGCACGTCGTTTGTTTGTTGAAGGCTTGATGAATATCCGCAGCGATCAAAACTGGTATCCCGATGCAAACTTAACCATTCGCTTGACTTATGGGAAAGTTGATGGATATGTTCCACGCGATGCGGTTTATTATGAATATTTAACAACCATGGAAGGAATTTTGGAAAAAGCAGATCCGAATAGCTATGAGTTTAATATTCCGAAACGCTTAAAAGCACTTGCTGAAGCAAAAGATTATGGTCAATATGCAGATGAAAATGGGCAATTGCCGATTTGTTTCATTACAGATAATGACATTACTGGTGGAAACTCAGGATCACCCGTAATTAATGCGAATGGGGAATTGATTGGTACTGCTTTTGACGGAAACGGTGAAGCAATGAGCGGCGATATTGAGTTTGAAGATAATATGCAACGCTGCATTAATCTTGATGTGCGTTACACACTTTGGATTATTGATAAATTTGCCGGTGCCTCAAATTTAGTTGATGAAATGACAATTGTAAAATAATCATCTCAACATGATGATGATACGAGTTCAAAAAAAAGCAGACCGGTTGGTCTGCTTTTTTTTATTTGGTAATCCAAGTTTACATCATTCCGGGCATACCACCCATTCCTGGTGCTCCGCCTCCCATTGGGGCCTCATTCTCTTCTTCAATGTCAGCAATAACACATTCTGTGGTAAGTAGCATTGCTGCAATAGACGCCGCATTTTCAAGTGCAACACGAGCCACTTTGGTTGGGTCAATAACGCCTGCTTCATGCATGTTGACGTACTTTTCGGTACTGGCATTGTATCCAAAGTCACCTTTTCCTTCTTTAATTTTCTGAATTACGACAGAACTTTCGACACCAGCATTTTCTACAATCATGCGCATTGGCTCTTCAAGTGCACGACGAATAATTGCAACGCCTGTGTTTTGGTCTTGATTGTCAAGTTTCATGTCTTTGAGTGCTTCAATTGCACGAATGAAAGCAACACCACCACCAGGAATAATGCCTTCCTCAACAGCTGCACGAGTTGCACTTAAAGCATCTTCCATGCGGTCTTTTTTCTCTTTCATTTCAATTTCCGATGCAGCACCTACATAAAGTACAGCAACTCCGCCTGCAAGTTTAGCAAGACGTTCCTGAAGCTTTTCTTTATCGTAGTCAGATGTTGTGCTTTCAATTTGTTTGCGGATTTGAGAAACACGAGATTTGATTGCTTCTTTATCACCACTGCCGTTTACAATGGTTGTGTTTTCTTTGTTGATTGTAATTTTTTCACAACTACCCAGCATTTCAAGGTTTGCAGCATCCAGTTTCATTCCTTTTTCTTCAGAAATTACGGTTCCGCCGGTTAATACTGCGATGTCTTCCAGAATTTCTTTACGACGATCGCCAAACCCGGGTGCTTTAACTGCAGCAACTTTTATGGTTCCTCTTAAACGGTTAACAACCAATGTTGCAAGTGCTTCGCCTTCTACATCTTCACCAATAATCATCAATGGTTTTCCTTCCTGAGCAACTGGTTCCAAAACTGACATCAAGTCTTTCATTGAAGATATTTTTTTGTCAGTTAGGAGAATGTAAGGACTTTCAAGCACAGCTTCCATTTTTTCGCTGTCTGTAATGAAGTATGGTGAAATAAATCCTCTGTCGAATTGCATTCCTTCAACCACTTCAACATGGGTTTCTGTGCCTTTTGCTTCCTCAACAGTAATAACACCTTCTTTTTTAACTTTATTCATTGCCTCAGCAATAAGTTTTCCGATGGTTTTGTCATTATTTGCTGAAACTGTAGCAATTTGTTCAATTTTATCATTGTTGTCTCCAACTTCTTGTGACAAGGTTTTCATGTGTTTAATTACGGCTTGAACAGCAGCATCAATACCTCGTTTTAAATCCATTGGATTCGCACCGGCAGTTACGTTTTTCAATCCAACTTGAATAATTGATTGTGCCAAAACAGTTGCAGTCGTTGTTCCGTCGCCAGCATCGTCATTTGTTTTTGATGCAACTTCTTTAACCATTTGTGCACCCATGTTTTGAAAACTGTCTTTCAGTTCAATCTCTTTTGCAACAGTTACACCGTCTTTTGTGATTTGGGGTGCTCCAAATTTTTTGTCTATTACAACATTACGTCCTTTTGGACCCAAGGTTATTTTTACTGCATCAGCAAGCGCATCAACTCCTTTTTTGAGTTGATCTCTGGCGTCAATGTCATACTTCATTTCTTTTGCCATAATTCAAATATTTAAATTAATGTGTTGTTATTTATTTCAAAAATCTGCCTGCTGTCTTACGAATTTTGTGCCAAGTAAAGAAAATGAATGATTTCGGACAAAATTGCATTTGGAGCAGGTTGTTTTGAAAGACAAACAATTGTTTTGTGTCAATTTGGCAGATAGAATTTTAAAAAAAAACAGTGGGGATGCGATTAATCGAATCCCCACTGTTTTTTTAATCCCACTGTTTTTATAGATGGATATTAATTTATTATTTCATTGAAAACAATAAATTTATTGTCTCTAAATGTAAATACTTTCCAAATAGTACCACGGTCATTTTCTCTAATATTAATTGTTTTTGCCAATCGGTCTTCAATATAAACCCGAACTACGGCCTCTGATTTTGAAAGTGAGCGGGAGTTTGTTTGTCCGCGATTGCTGTAATCAAAAACCAGATAGGAATAGTTGTCATCTTCGTTGATGTCATTAATTGTAATGGTTTCGGGGCCAAACCCATCCCGGTCATCGCGATCTAAACGAGCTGTTCCGTCTGATGAAACCTGATCATTACGATATGAAATGTGATATTTCCCTTTGTTCATTAAATGAGCATCTAAATCCCGGGGACGACGTGCCCAGTCGAGCACAATTCGCATGCTACCGAGTTCAAGTATCGGTGAGACCGAAAAACGATTTCGGAAAATCGTTAGCGCACGAATTTCGAATTCATATACTGCCGAAATATATCCTTCGCAAGAAAATTCTGCCGGATAGTTTCCATCTTTTCCAATTTTAGGAAAGCGAACTTTGCCTTCGTAATCGGTTTCGTATTCTATTTCATTTATAATAACTTGTGCTCCGGGGACTGGCTCACCATCTTCTGCATTAAAAAAACGAAGCGTCATTTGATCGCCTTCTTCCTCTTCAAAGGCATCTTCAAATTTATCTTCCATGGTTTTGAATTTATCTTCAATGTCTTCTTGTGCTGTCAATCCGAAACCCATTGTGCTTACAGCAAAATAAAGGAGTAGTAGTCGTTTCATAATATGATTTTTAGTGTTTAAATATACTGTTTATTCCCTTCAAAACAAATTCAGTGCCAGAAATACATATTATGAGTGAACATTTTTGCTGATTCACCTGTTGTTTAATTAGAACAATTATAAATAAAGATTTGTTTTTATGAAAAAATTAATTCTAATAGTACCAATCTTAATTGCGGTCTTAATGGCTTGTCAGCCTGCTAATAAGCAGGAAAACTCAGAAGCTTCAGAACAAAAAGTTGCTGAAACAGCGAATATGAAATTAACGGCTGATGATCTTGACGAAGCGATGTATGCTTTTAATGATTTGCCGTATGATGCGGATGCATTTGAGCCATTTATAGATTCCAGAATAATGAAATTGCATTATGGTAAGCACCACAAAGGATATTTTAAAAAGTTTATCAATGCAATTGACGGAACTTCAGCAAATGGTTTAACACCAGAGTTGATTTTTGCAAATGTTAGTGAATATTCTGTGGCAGTTCGTAACAATGGTGGTGGATATTACAATCATTGGATGTTTTGGACGAATTTATCTCCTGAATCAACAGAAAAGAGTGATCAATTTAAGAATGCACTTGTTGAGGATTTTGGTAGTGTTGAAGCATTTAAACAAGAGTTCAGTTCTGCTGCAAAATCACAGTTTGGAAGTGGATGGGCATGGTTAATTGTCCTTCCCGGAAATCATTTGGCAGTTGTAAGTACTCCTAATCAGGATAATCCACTAATGGATATTGTCCCCGAACAAGGAATACCGATCCTCACAATTGATGTTTGGGAGCATGCTTATTATCTGCAATATGAAAACCGCCGTGCTGAGTATGTTGATAATTTCTGGAAAATTATTGATTGGAACGTTGTAAGTGAACGTTATGAAATGGCGGTGGACGGTCATGTATATAATCCGTAAAGAAAAAATTGTTTAACCTTAAAAAAAAAGATATAATATGATTACTGATAAAATGAAAGATTGTCAATTCCCTGCTTTGGGGTATGATTATAATGCTTTGGAACCTTATATTGATGCTCAAACAATGGAGTTGCATTATACCAAGCATCACAACGGATACTTTACCAAACTGCAGAAAGCAGTTAAAGACAACGATCTGGAAGAAAAAACATTTCTTGAAGTGTTGAAAAATATTAGTGAATATTCGGTTGCTGTAAGAAATAACGGTGGTGGACATGTCAACCATGCAATGTTTTGGAAAAGCATGAGTGCAAATGGTGGTGTAAAACCAAAAGGAAAGTTAATGGAAGCGATTGAAAATCAATTCGGAAGTTTTGATGCGTTTAAAGAAACCTTTAATAAAGCGGCTGCAATGCGTTTTGGTTCAGGTTGGGCATGGTTAATTGTTAAAAATGACAAAAGTCTTGCAGTTACCGATACGCCAAATCAGGATAATCCATTAATGGATGTTGCCGACGAAAATGGAATGCCAATTCTCGGATTGGATGTTTGGGAACATGCTTATTACTTGAAATATCAAAATAAACGACCCGATTACATTTCTGCATTTTGGAATGTTGTGGATTGGGATGTAATTGAAAAACGTTACTTAGACTATATCGCTTAATTTTAAAATAAGTTAATTCTCAAACCCGACCGGCTCTGTAATTTATTGCAGAGTCGGTTTTTTTTATGGATAAGGAATAATGGCCAATTGATCGACAAGAGAGTCTAGCCCTTTTTTCAATTGCTTTTTCAGCATTACCTGCATCATCATGTTAACATCGGCATGCACCGTCAACCGGGCTCGTGTATCATAAGCAGATACGGAAACAAGCTGAATCCAAAACGTAAACGGAAATGCAGACCCGTCGTCTGATTGTATTTTTATAGTTTTAAAAGGAACTCTTTCCACAATGTGTAATTCAATTGCTTGTCCTTTTAAGTGAAAATGACATCGATCTGTATCCGACTCCCAGCCTTCAACATCTGGCGGAATCAGTCTGTCGAAATTTCGAAAGTCAGATAAAAAATGAAAAATTCGCTCATCGGCATTTTGTATTTTACCGTTTTTACTGACAATTTTCAAACTACCCATACCATTTTATTTTTTCCAGTTTCCGGGGTCTTGTCTCCAAGCTTTAAGTGTTTCTACATCCGAATTCTGAATATATCCGGATTCTGTAGCAGCATCAATTAAGGCATTGTAATTGCTCAAGGTATAGCATTTTACTTGTTTTTCTTTAAACTTGTTTTTGGCAATCTGAAAATCATAAGTGAAAATTGCAATCATACCAACAACGTCACATCCTGCTTCACGCAAAGCATCAACGGCTTTTAAACTACTTCCTCCGGTTGAAATCAAATCTTCAATGACTAGAACTTTCTGTTCGGTTGATACGACACCTTCAATTTGATTTCCTAGCCCATGACCTTTGGACGTCGAGCGAACATAAGCAAAAGGCTTGTTTATTGCTTCTGCCACAAGTGCACCATGTGCAATTCCGCCAGTTGCTACACCGACTACAACATCAAATTCTCCAAAATTTGTTTTTGCATTTTCCACAAAGGCATCTCTGATGAATGTGCGGATTGCTGGATAAGACAAGGTTTTACGATTATCGCAATAAATTGGGCTGAACCATCCCGAAGCCCATGTAAAATGGTTTTGTGGCTCAAGTTTTATTGCGTTAATTTGCATTAAATAATTTGCAATTTGTTTTGCAGTATTTTCCATGGTATGATTAAAATTTATTTCAAAAATCGATTTATTTCGATAACTAAGGAAAAGCTGAAGCATGAAACTTCAGGTTTTCAGGCCATTTCGATGAACGAAGTTGGCGACCTAAAAATACAGATTAATCGCTTTACTACAAACAATCAGGTAAAACATTTGAATATTTTTGGAAGCTCACCCGAAAGAGGGCTTGCGTTCTTGCAATCTTTGCTTGATCCGGTAACGGCTGCAGGCGGGATTGTGTCCACAAAAAGTGGATTGAAGCTTTTTATTTTCCGAAATGGAAAATGGGATTTGCCAAAGGGGAAAGCAGAAAAAAAAGAATCTGCTGAAATATGTGCTTTGCGTGAAGTTTCTGAAGAATGCGGCATGGATATCAATGCCCTAAGCATACAGGAGCCTTTGGGGAAAACCTACCATATTTACGCACAAAACAGAAAAACACATTTGAAGACGACCTATTGGTTTGGAATGCTATACTCCGGAAACACTGAAACACTTGAACCCCAGTTAGCAGAAGGAATTCAGCACTGTGTCTGGGTGGACAGAGAAACCATTCTTCCTTTGATGAAAAACACTTATGGTTCCATTCAGAACTTTTTGGAAACGATTGGATTACTTTCGCCAAATTAATCGCTTATATAGCGAAAGAAATAATTTTCAAATTGCTCAATCGGCGATGGAGCAGGTGAAAAAATAAGTTTTCCCTGAGTGTCCAATAAATAGTAAGTTGGGAAAGTTTTAAGATTCCACTGTTTTTTAACTTGTTCCGGATTGTCTGGAAAGACAAGTTCAAAGGGAATGTCCAGATATCTTAACTGACTTATTGCTTTGTGTTTGTCTTCGTCAAAAAGCACCATCAGCACTTCAAATTCACCGTCATGTTTTGCTGCTTGCTCAACCAGTGGTCCAATTTCTTGCTGACAAGTTGTAAGTTCAGTTTGGTAAAAGGCCACATATAAATAGCGATTTTTAAGCTCGGAAAGTTTCCCTTGCTTACCGTCGATTGTTGAAAAACTAAAATCTGGAGGATATGTTCCTTTAGCAAGATGTGTAAGCGATTCAATGACATTTTTTGCAGCAATCCGATGTTCGGGATATTTTGAAAAATCTGCGATTGAGTCCAGTGTAATTAATATGGGTTGTTTTCTGAAATTATCTCCAAAATAAGCATCCCGAAGCCCTTTTATGATGACATATTCTCGTAATGCCTGATTGTCAAGCTCAAACATTCGGCTAAGTATTTTTGAAATTGCGTGCGGACTCTTTGCCAAATTGACAGCTTTTAATAGCTCTTTTCCATCGGGTCGAAGCAGGAAGCGATCAAAATAATTATCGAACAATTCCTTAAATAAAAACATGTATGCTGGATTTTGGTAATGTACCTCATCCGGTCTGAAATATTGATTGATAGTAAAGCGGTGATTACGCTCATAGGCAATGCGTCTCACATTTGCAAAGCGATATTTTTTCCAGGCATTGAAATAGGCATTGTTATGATAAGAATAGTCTTGTTTTAAGCTGTCAATGTAAAGTTCTACTGCGGAATCGCGCCCTCCGGCAAGAAAATCCAATAGGTGAGCATCGAGATATTCGTTGTAAGAACGGTCAAATCGATTAATTAAATAATTCAAATCCGTTTTTTTCTGCCCTTTTATTCCTGCCATTAACAAGATTGGATTAAAAAAAGGGTTGTAAATTTCTGCATTGGTTTTTTCAAGATAATCTGGAAAAACCATTTCGTAATCTCCGTTTGGCTCAGCGACAAACCAAATTTTATAAATCCCGACGAGCGTAAAAACAGGTATGGTATCAGATAATTCAAATGTTTTGTCAAACTTTCCGTCTGAATCCACTCTAAGGGTAAAGAGCGTATCGGTTTTTTCTGTTATCAAATCGCTGTAGCGATAAAAAATTAATTCAAAATTTGCATAATCGTCCGCAATGCCATGTATGCGGGTTGCATGCAAGCTCTGAAACATAAAAATTGCTCCAATCAAAAGGATGATATGTTGAAATCTCGGGTTCATGGATTTGCTAAGATAGTATCATTTTTAATAATTCTACGGGTTAAAAAATATTGTTTTGTAAAGTAGTAATAAAAACCGTGCCGTGATTTCATGAACTATTTTTATTAATGTCCAATCGAATTTTTGAAATTCCTCCCTCGTCTCAAACGTAATTGCGTGTCATTCCGAACCGCTGGATGGGGTTGAGGAATCTGCTTATTACATGACTTAACCCGAAAAATTCACCGCAAATAGTTAGATATTAATACCGATTGTGAATCAAAATTGCCGATACAATTCATTCTATACTAATTTGAACTAACCTGCATTATTCATCGCAAAATTAAACGTATTTAGGTATGCTTGAAATTATCTTTGCACAT
>Ga0307990_1004385_pt1 | contig 10402 bp, 9 predicted proteins | sample EllFjometagen129_FD_203168 | JGI IMG/M metagenome (GOLD analysis project Ga0307990, IMG submission 203168) | Marine microbial communities from Ellis Fjord, Antarctic Ocean - #129 | ecosystem: Environmental > Aquatic > Marine > Unclassified | place: Southern Ocean | collected 2014-10-08
AATCTCTGCGGCTAGATCTTTAACGCATTGCGTGGGGTCTTTTAGAATCAGTTCCAGAAGATGAAGGCGGTTCTCATTTGCAATCACACGACACGTTGCCCAGAGCCAGTATATTGAATTTGCCATTATAATTCTCCTTAAAGGAAACCATACCTTGTAAAGTATGGATTGATCAACAAGAGAATGGAACGGGTCGTCTGTTTTGGTTGAGCGGAATCCAGAAGAATTCGGTGCGGGAGGAGTCGGTATGGGGCGGGCGTTAAGCGTGTCTGACGGATAGAGTCTTCGGAAAACTACACCTTGCAATGTGTGGTTTCTAAAATAGTCATTTCGTATGATCAGAATAAAGAAAGAAGTGTGTTGGCACGGTCGTCACGCCCGACCAGAACGCGTTTTGTGTTCAGAAGGTTGGGCAGAAAGAAGCCGATTTTCTTAACATAGATAAGCCCGGAAAAAGCTTGGGGCGTCGCAGTCCAAAGGTCGGCGACCATCTTGTTTGTAAATGTTTTTAAAGGTGGATCGCGCTCTTTGAGCGCTATCTCGAAACTTTTTAGGAATCCGACCCTTCGGATCGGAACGCGTTCATAGACTTCCCGGATATCGCAGGCTTTCAAAGCGTTCATATTCGAAATTATAAGTTCTCGGTTCTCAATGATCAGTAAAAACTGCCCCGAAAAGTCCCGGTACTTGGAAAAACTTCTTGACGACGAATGGTGTACCACGATACATAGTACACCATGCTTCCATTTAAAGTACAGTTTGAGTCGGGTCGCCCGGTTTATGAGCAAGTTCTGTTTGCTGCCAAAAAAGCGATTATTTGCGGGCAACTTAAAGCAGGCGATTCATTCCCCTCGGTACGGGTTCTGAGTCAGGAGCTTCGTATCAATCCCAATACCGCCCAAAAGGTGACGGCCCGCTTGCGGTCGGAAGGGTTGATCGAAGTGCGTCCCGGTCTCGGGTCAGTGGTCACTTCTGTGGCCCGTGCCGGAAAGTCTGAACGTAAAGAATTGCTGGGCGGAGAGCTGGAGCGGTTGGTTGTGGAGGCAAAAAAAATGCAGCTGAGTGAAGAGGATTTGATTGAGGCGGTGCGACAGCACTGGATACACCTGTCGGAGAATAAATAATGAGCTATGTGATACAGACCAAAAAACTAACCAAGACGTTCTGCAAGACTACGGCGGTTAATAGCTTATCGCTGAACGTGCCTCAGGGGAGCATCTATGCCTTTCTTGGGCCGAACGGGGCCGGGAAGACCACCACGATTAAACTGCTGATGAATCTTATGTTTCCAACCTCTGGAAGTGTTGAGGTGTTGGGGGTTTCTTCCGGCAAGCTCGGGCCTGAGACGCTTCAGCGTATTGGGTATGTTTCGGAGAATCAGAAACTGCCGCAGTGGATGACGGTGCAGCAGTTAATCGATTTTTGCAAACCGATGTATCCGACATGGGATGATGATTTTTGCGCGCATCTGTTGCGTCAGCTCGATTTGAAAACGGATTGTAAGATCCGTTCGATGTCGCGCGGAATGAAGGTCAAGGCGGCACTGCTCTCTTCACTGGCGTACCGTCCAGAGTTGCTGGTGCTCGACGAACCGTTCAGCGGGCTCGATCCGCTGGTGCGCGACGAGTTTATTCGTGGCATTTTGGAACTGACCGACTCCGAAGGCTGGACGGTTTTTATTTCTTCACACGATATTGATGAGGTTGACCGGTTGGCGGATCGGGTTGGTTTTATCGATCGGGGCACGTTGCAGATTTCCGAAAGTAAAGAGGAGCTTCAGAAACGGGTTCGACAAATTGAAATCATTCTGCCGGAAGGGTGCAATGTCCCGAACCGGCTGCCTGAAACATGGCTGGTTCCAGAGCGGGCAGGGCATGCATTTCGATTTGTAGAAAGCCGGTATGACGAGACCTTTGACGTCCGGCTGAAGACAATTTTTCCAACGGTTGGCGTTTGTGATCCGCAATCCCTTTCGCTTCGCGAAATCTATTTGGTCATGGCGCGGCATTTTAAAGGAGTCTCAAAATGAATCTGGTTTCCCATCTCTTTAAAAAAGACGTGCGTCGTTTGCGGGTTTCTCTAATTTTTTGGTTTTTGACCGTTCTTTTGGCTTCTGGAGTCAATTTAATACAAGTCCCGACCGGAGATCTTGCGGTGCAAAGCATTCTCAGGTTGGTTTTGGCGCTTGTCGCTATGTGTCAGTTCATCATGATGGCATTGATTGTGCCGTTTTTAATGCACAGCGAACCGTTGACGGGGACGACCGCTTTTTGGCTGACCCGGCCCATCAAGCGAAGCGATGTGCTGAAGAGCAAATTGCTTTTTGCCGGGCTTTTTCTGCTGTTGTTGCCGGTCGTTACAAACGTTGTTCTGTTGGTGGCAAATCAGGTTCCTGTTGCCTACATTCTTGCATCCGTTCCAGAAACTTTGCTCAGTAGCATCGGCAGTTTATTACTACTGATGACTCTTTCGGTCCTCACGCGCTCGTTTGGCAGATTTGCATTAGCAGGTGGGGGCTATTTGATCATTATGGTTATTTTGGGAGTTTTCATCGGTATTTTTCGGAGGTTTTATCTTCCGGAAAGCGCTCCAACGGCCACCGCATTGACAGACAGCCGGGCACTGCTCTCCGGACTGGGCGGAGTCCTATTACTGTCTGCGATTATTTTTTTCCAGTATCGAACCCGTCGAACCGGTTGGGCTTTTTTGTTGTTGGCGATGGAATTGATTCTGGTTCTTTGCATCGGGCTTTACTGCCCGTGGACTCTTTTCAGAATGCCTGCAGGGGCTTTGACGGAAAAAGAAACCGGAGGGATCTCTCTGGTGGTTGCGGATGGCCAATTTTCATATGTCAGCGATGCCTTTTCTCTGAACGGTAACAAAAATCCGAAGAAGAATATTCAAGGTGAATTCCAATATTCTGGACTGCCGACCAATAGTTTTGCCGTATTCTTTCAAATAGATGCAATCTTTGCAGCCTCTGATGAAATGGTCACGAGTACAGTTTTCAAAAATGGCAGGAGTTATTCTTCGGGGATCAATGAATCCGCTTTGGATCAGGTGTTGGCTCCACTATCTTTGATTAAAGGGAATAAGTGTTTTTCCAGTTCTTCTGTGTTGTTGAAAATTACAGAGGCCGATTACTTAGCAGTTCAAAATATACCAGGCCTCTATGAGGCGGATGTTTCGTTTAATGTATTTCGGTATCAGTTGGCAGCATTTCTTCCGTTAGAGATCGGTGCAGAATATAGCAGTGGAGTAAATCGTCAAAGAATCGAGTCGGTATTTCATGAAACGCGGGGATGTACGGTCATTCTTCGTCAGCAGTCAATCAACCCTCTGTTTAAACGAGATCGCTCTCCGGGAGTTGGCGGTAAGTATCTTTATCTGCTGGTTAACAAAAAAACCGGTGATGCTTATTTACCAGAACGGGCAAACTTCATGGTCGGAAATATTTCATCCGGTTCTTCGCTTTCGATACAAAACAAACCCCTGCGGTTCAGTTCAATTGATAAGGGCAGGTTTGCTAATCCAATTGATGAAGACTGGCTGAAAGATGCGGAATTGATGATCATTGAAACCCAGTGGTTGGGTGACGCAATAAAGCATGTTGAAGATGAAACCTTTTCTTTCGGGGACTCAGGAGGGTCGGGTAGAATGAAGCCCGATACCGGGGCAAAGGATAATGCGGAGGCTCTGTCAAAAATTGAATTTCCGGACAACGCATCACGTGAAGAAGTAGAAATTTATATTCAAAAAATCAATAAAATTTCATCGACCCAGTCGAGTTTTAGTCCGAATGATCTTCAAGTCTGCATGCTGGCGGAAGTTGGGCCGGAGAATGTGGATTTGCTGATTCAGGAATCTAAACGCTTTGATAATTATAACATTTGGGCCATTGAAAAGATCGCCGGACCGGAACATAAGGAATTGATCCTTCAAAATCTATCGCGCCTGCCCGATCTGATAACCGTTGTTGTAAAACACGAATGGGAAATTGATGCGCGAGAAGTTTTGCTCAAAGGTCTTAAAACCAGGGAGAATCTTCCGAGAGGATGGATTCATGCGGTTGCTGGGCTGGAAGATCCAGAAACTTATCCGGCACTGATCATGTATTTTGAAAATGGTTCCAATAAGATTTATACTTATAACGCGATCCGTAATTTGTCGGGCGTTGATTTGACGGATGCCGTGCTGAAAGCCTGGAAACAGGTTCGGTATTCCTCTGTTGAATGGGAGGTTCGGAGCCTGAGCCCTGTCGCAATCGAATATGGGATTGTTGACTCGTTAGATTTTGCGGCCCGGCAGCTTTTGAGTGATCAAGGGGACGATTGGAATCCTATACGGGAGGCGGTAAATCGCTACGTTGGTGTTTTTTATTCAGATGAAAATTTCAGCAAGTGGCTTAAGCAAAATAAGGGCACCATTTATTTCGATTCAGAGGCCAAATTGTTCGTAGGAGAACACCCTCCAGAACGTCCTGCAAATCCAGAGGCTCAGAGGGTGGGAGCGCGTAAGGTTTCCCTGGATGCGATCGAGCTGGAAAATGAGTTGAGGTTTATATCTCTGCCAGATCAACCGGGACCTGAGGACATAAAGGCCTACGTCAAACAGGTCCGTGATGCTTGTGACGGGAAACGAACCTCGGAAACGGAGCCGATGCGGACCGCCAAGTTGGTTGCCTTGGGGCCCGAAAACGCCGCGTTACTCATTCAGGAATCGGAGTGGGTTGATGGCTATGCCATTCCGGCAATTAAAGAGTTGGTTCAACCTGCAGATAAAGTTGTGTTGCTCGAAAATCTGGAAAGGGTTCCTTCGTTTATGGCCGTTGTTTTAGATCAGGGCTGGGAAGGTGAGATCAAGGAGTTTGTTTTGGAAAAAATCCGTGGCGGATACTATCCGATTAGCTGGGTTCAGGCCGCGATTCGTTTTGATGAGCCGGAGGCATACGCTGCCGCATTGGAGCATTTTGTCCGCACGACTAATCGCCATAAGGTGTATCAGGAAATTAAAAATGCTCAGGGAATCGATAAAGAAGCATTGGAAGTGGCGGTGCGAAAAGCCTGGGCAAAATCCAAGCAAGGGCGCTTCCCTGTTGAATGGTGGACAATGATTTCGGTCGCGATGGAGTATGGAATTCAGGATTCTCTGTATTTCGCCGCTAAAGCTCTTCTCGATGACCAGACGATCAATGAGAATTTCAGGAATAAAGTGCGGGCCGCTGTCCATAAACACGTTGGTCAGTTTGCGACTGATGAAGCGTTTCGTGAATGGTTGACCCTTAACAAGGGCGCTATTCAGTTTGATCCAAAAACAAAAATGTTCTACGGAACTCAGCTTGCGGCGCCGCAACCAGAGCCGAAGGCTGCATCAGCAGAGTGAGCTGACGTTTTTCCAATACTTGGAAAAATTAGATGGAAAATTCCAGTCATTGGAAAACGCGAGGACCTTGCGTTGCGACCTGTCCCTCCGAAGCCTTGGCGAAGGCGGAAGTGTTGTGTCCTGATCGTATTCGCCGCAGCCTTTGGCGAAGGATGGAACGCAGTGGCTCAGTTCAATCTGGCGATGGCATCGATTTCGATGAGCACGCCTTTGGGCAGGGCGGCAACCTGTACGGTGGAGCGCGCGGGCGCGGTCGCTTCGTCGAAGGTTTCGCCGTAGATAGCATTGATGCTGGCAAAATTCTTAAGGTCGGTCAGGAAGAGGGTGGTTTTTACGACGTCTTCTAGTTCGCCGCCGGCCGCCGCGATAACTGCCCGCAGGTTGGAGAGAACTAAATGAGCTTGTGCTTCCACCGTTTCGGGGATATCGCCGGTAACCGGGTCGACGGGAATCTGTCCGGAGCAGTAGAGGGTTCCTTCGAATTCAACAGCCTGTGAGTAGGGCCCGATCTGTTCAGGGGCGTTTGCGGTTTTTATAATGTCTTTTTTCATGGAAGGGTCTCCCTTTTTGCGGCCGCTTTTTTGCCGCCGGTTTCTTTTGAACAGATTTGCGCGGGGTTTGGCATTTCTTATCAATCGTTTCGACCGCGAGGCGGGCGGTGGAAAAGGCGGCTTGCAGATTATAGCCGCCGCTCGGTCCGTCCACATCAAGCACTTCACCGGCAAAGTAGAGGCCGGGAACTTTTTTGGATTCTAGGGTTTGCGGGTTAACATCGCTCAGCGCCACTCCGCCGACGGTGACCATTGCTTCTTTAAGCGGTCGAACCTTCACCGGGTTGAGTTTCCAGCATTGGCCATTCACATTCGCTTCGAAGCTGTAGTTCTTTAAATTGTGCCGGGCGATGATACGACTGGCATTGGTGACGGCCGGGCCGCCGATGCCGTAGCGTTCAATTTCTAAAAATCCGTGGGTCGTGGCAAACGGTTTGCCGTTGACGATGATTTTCAGGGAGACGTCGGGAATGCTTTGCATGGGGTTGGCGTTGATCCATGCGGGTGGCATATCAAAGCCCGCGAGCCCAGGGCGGTAGGGTGTGATTTTGTGCCCCAGCGCCAGTGCCATTTTCTGTCCGTCACCGACTGAGCCGGTTTTGGGATAGCTCACTCCGCCGGTTGCGATCAGAACGCAGGGCGCGGCGAGGTTCATATTGTCGGTTTTTACCGTTAATTCACCCTGTTTGTTTGAATAGATATCGCGCGCGAAACTGTTGAGCATGAGGCTCACGCCGTATTGTGCGAGATGGTCGGTGAAAAAGTGGTGAACATCGGCGGCTTTCTCGCTCTGTGGATAAACGCGCCCGTCGTGCTGAACTTTAGTCTGCAATCCGTTTTTCTGGAACCAGTCGCGCAGCGCTTTGGGCGGGAACGCGGAGATCGCCGGTTCTAAAAACGGGGCGACGGGATCGCCATAGGCGGCTAGCATCTCGGAGGCGGAGAGTGCGGAGGTGAGGTTGCAGCGGTTGTTGCCGCACATTAAGAGTTTGCGGCCCGCTTTGGGCCGGCTTTCGAGAATGATCGCGCGCAGCCCGGCTTCTCCAGCCAAAACCCCGGCCATGAGCCCTGCCGCTCCGCCGCCAATAATTATTAAGTCTGTGTTTGTTTGCATGAGCGTTTCAATTCTAGGATTTGTTTAACCACGAAATACACGAAAGTCAGTTGGCAATTCGTTCGATTTGTATTTTAGGGTAATGGCCAAAATTAATAATAAGTCCGAGTTTATATCCTGTTGCTTTTAGATAGTTTTGAACCTGAGCTCTATCATTGGTTATTTCTCTAACGGCTTTGATTTCTACAATAATTTTGTCAAAACAAATGAAATCGGGAATGTATTTTTTTCTGAGCGGTCGGTTTTTATACGTAAGATCCAAAGGGTGTTGAGCTGTAAATGGGATGCTTTGCATTTCAAATTCAATTTCCAAACATTCTTGATAGACATCTTCTAAGAAACCACATCCTTTTTCTTTATATACCTCAAAGCAGGCACCATTGATTTTGTAGCCTTCTTCCTTATAGATAATGCTCATTGGGTGCCCTTTCGTGTGTTTTGTGTATTTCGTGGTTGAAAATTTCGTTAATTCTTCGAGGGTTTCTCGATCTGTTTACTGACTGAGTGTTGCGAGTTGGTTGAGTTTTTTCAGTGCGGCGCCGGAATCAATTGACTCGGCGGCGAGGGTGATGCCCTCCTGCGGCGAGTCGGCTTTGCCGCCAGCCATAATGGCGAAGGCGGCGTTGAGCAAAACAATGTCGCGTTTTGGCCCTTTTTCGCCGTTGAGTATGGCGCGGGTGATGGCGGCGTTCTCGGCCGGTTCGCCTCCAGTCAGGTCGGCGGCGGTTGCCATGGGGAGACCGAGTCCGGCGGGTTGCACTTCGTAGGTTTCTAATTTTCCGCGCCGGATTTCGGTGACGGTGGTGGTGGTCGTGGTGGTGAATTCGTCCAGACCGTCATTCCCGTGCACAATAAATTGGTAGTCCATTTCCAGTTGGGCGCAGGCATCGGCAACAATTGGTACCAGTTCCGGTTTGAAGACACCCAGTATGCCTTTTTTTACCCCTGCGGGGTTACAGAGCGGCCCGAGAATATTAAACAGGCTCCAGAACCCCAGTTCTTTGCGCGGCCCGACCGCGTATTTCATTGCCGGGTGGAGCGATGGGGCGAACAGGAAAGCGATGCCGATTTCTGACAGGCAGACTGCCATTTTCTGTGCGCTGTACTGCAGGTTAATTCCGAGTTCAGAAAGAACATTTGCGCTGCCGCATTTGCTGGAGACTCCATAGGACCCGTGTTTGGCTACGGTGACACCCGCGCCCGCAGTAACAAAGGCTGCTGTGGTCGAAATGTTAAAGGTATGCGCACCATCGCCGCCGGTGCCGACAATGTCGACAGCCTGCGGATCGGAACACGGAATCTTCACCATATTTTCGCGCATGGCCTGTGCGGCCCCGGCGATCACGTCGGGGGTTTCGCCCTGAATGCGCAGGGCGGTCATGAATGCGCCGATCTGTGCATCGGTGGCATTGCCGCTCATGATGTCGGACAGGGCGGCACAGGTGTCGTCGCGGGTGAGTGTTCCCCCGCTGATCAGGCTTTGGATAGCTTTTTGGATCATAGCGAATTCCTTTTGCGCTTGTTTCATTCGGGGGAGGTCATATCATAACCGGCTTCAATTCTTAATCTTAATCTACCTCATAATCTTAATCGCCGGGGCGGCGAACAGATGGGGTTAGATTAGGATTATGAGCAAGATTATGATTACGAGTTTAGGAAATTGCTTATGTCTATATCACCCTTTGCCTGTACCAGCCCGTCTGATGAAAAAGCGATGCTTGACGCTGTAAATGCTGAAAGTTTCGACGACCTTTTCTCTCAGATCCCCGCCGAATTCCAGACGGACTCGTTTGATGTGCCGGCCGGCCTGTCCGAGATGGAAATGATGCAACACATTCGCAAGATCGCGCGGAAAAACTCGAGTGATCTCACGAACTTTTGCGGAGCTGGGTTTTATGATCACTTCATTCCTGCTGCGGTTGATTCACTCACCTCGCGCGGCGAGTTTTTAACCGCCTATACGCCGTATCAGGCGGAAGCTTCGCAGGGTACGTTGCAATCGGCCTATGAATATCAGACCGCTATCGCCCGCCTGACCGGCATGGAGGTTTCCAATTCCTCGCTGTATGACGGGGGTACCGCGCTTTTCGAAGGAATGATGATGGCGTTGCGCATCACCAAGCGCAACCGGGTGCTGGTCGATGAAGGCGTCAGCCCCATTTACCGCACCATGCTTCGTAGCTACACCCGCAACCTGAACATTGAGTATCAGGAAGTTCCAATGAGTTCGGCAGGCTCATCACAGGTGTCCGGAATCGGTCTGGCGGATCGCGATGCATTTGCAAAACTATTGGACGACTCTGTCGGAGCCGTGCTTTTGCAAAATCCTAACTTTTTTGGAAGCATCGACGATTTGACCGGTTTGATTGAGCAGGCAAAGGCGGTAAAAGCCATCACCGTGGTGTCGGCCTATCCCGTTTCGCTCGGCCTCATCAAAACGCCTGGCGAAATGGGCGCGGATATCGTCACTGGCGAAGGACAGAGTCTTGGGCTGCCGCTTTCATTCGGCGGGCCATACCTCGGCTTTATGGCGACCCGCAAAAAACTGGTGCGCAATATGCCCGGTCGCATCGTCGGGGCTACGCAGGACGACCAAGGCCGCCGCGGTTACGTACTGACCCTGCAGGCGCGCGAACAGCACATTCGCCGTGAAAAAGCCGCGTCGAATATCTGCACCAATATGCAACTGTGTGCATTGCGCGTCATTGTTTATCTCTCCCTGCTCGGTAAGCACGGCTTTGCCGATGTCGCCCACCAGTGCATGGACCGCGCGGACTACGCCTGGACTCGTCTCACAGCGATCCCCGGCGTTGAGCCGCTGTTCGATCAGCCTTTCTTTAACGAATTTGCGCTTAAGCTTCCCAAAGACGCCAGTGAAGTGGTCAGTGATCTAATTGAAGAGGGCATTGCCGCCGGCTTCCCCGCCGGCCGCTACTATGAAGGCATGGAAAATGTTCTTCTCTTCGCCTTCACGGAGAAGCGCACTAAAAAGGATATCGACATTTTAGCCGCCAAGCTCGAATCGGTGCTTTAGAAATTTGAAACTGGAAATGGGAAACTTGAAATTTCCAAGCATTGGAAAAGGGAAATTAACCGCTGATGTACTCAGTGTAGCTCCGCAGCAACCAAAGATTTTGGTTCTTCTCGGATGTGCGTTTTCAGAATGACTTCTTCTCGGCAATCTGGACAGCAAAGCGGGCTGAAATTGGACGATTAACCGCCAAAGAATTTTTACCACCCGCTACGCTAGAGAGACTTCCGAGGGAGGCAGAGAATCACAAACAGAAAACGGACTTTCCAAGCGATAGCATGAAGGTAAGCTCCGGTGGCTATTACGCCTTATTTCAACCCTCTT
>Ga0307990_1004386_pt1 | contig 10399 bp, 9 predicted proteins | sample EllFjometagen129_FD_203168 | JGI IMG/M metagenome (GOLD analysis project Ga0307990, IMG submission 203168) | Marine microbial communities from Ellis Fjord, Antarctic Ocean - #129 | ecosystem: Environmental > Aquatic > Marine > Unclassified | place: Southern Ocean | collected 2014-10-08
ACTACCCGGCTACGGCCCGGTAATCTTTGTGAACCGCCCGGTGCGGACCCGCATGCCGGGTGGTGTGGGGGCTGGGGGAGAAAAACCCCCGGCTACCCGATTGTACGCCCGGCATGGGCGTGAACTTGTGGGGGTTAAAGTCCCCTGTAAGTGTTCCTATGTTAAGTGAATAACTTAGCATAAATTACTAGCCGAAGGCAAGGGCGTTACCGTGAGGTAGGGTCTGAAGGAAGCCGGAGTGCAAACTTGTGAGCTGACGGACAGAAACGTCATACAAGGCCGAGTCTCTGGGTAAGGCAGCACCACATGTCAAAACCCAAGGAGCAGGGGATACGGTAAATGGCGCGGTTGCACAAGGGAAGTTTACGTTTTTATCCGGGGAGACCTGTTCTCCGAGCGGCATAATGCTGTTTCCAGTGGAATTACCGGCGGGGCTACCGGTCACCAAATGTCCCGGCACAAATGACGGAAGGCTCTGCCTCATTTGTGAGATACGAAACAAAGATGAGCGGACAGGAAATAAATTATGCAGCGTCATGAGGAGCAATTCGCATGGTGTGAGGACAGGAGTCAGCAGAAGCCATAGTAGCCGAACGCCGGGAGTAATGTCCCGGACATGGTGAAGGGCTGAACATCAAGAGAGGAAAAGGTTTTCATGAGCTCTGAGCATACATTGAATCCGACCGGATGAGTATTGATCAGGCGCGGATTGGAAGGGCCGGCCTCAAATGTTTAACATACCTGGCTACGGCTTGGTAATCTTGATGAACCGCCCTATGCGGACCCGCTTGTGGGGTGGTGTGGGGGCTGGGGGAGAAAAACCCCCGGCTACTCAATTAGCATCCTATCCGAAAATTCCAAACTTACCCATAAAAGCAACTTGAAAAATTAACTTACAGATATTCCGCTATAGAATTTGTATCCACTTGGAAAAACTCATTATATATTGAACTTCAGATTTGGCCAAGCAGACAGTATATCAATCTACGATAAAAATACTGCCTGATAATACTGGTATATGAGGTGTGTTTTATATCAAGCATACCTCATTTTTGTTAGCAGGGAAACGCCTTTTCTTTGCCATCTACGAAGTTTTCCTGACGATCTTGAAAAGAAAATCAGAATCTTAAAGTATAACTGTTGCGCACGCAACAGTTATACTTTAAGATTGATTCTCAATTGAAACATAGGCAAAGGATACAGACATGGCGGCCCACCGTTCCATAGGAAAACAAATCAGCACTATTTCAAGAAGCCTCTCTATGTTTGTGGATGCCAAAGCCGCCCATCTCGGGCTGGGCGCGGCCACCATTCCTATTTTAGTTTACCTGTACGACAACGAAGGCGTGCACCAGGATGTCCTGGCCGAGGCCCTTCAGTTTAACAAGAGCTCGGCTGCACGAGCCGTGGCCCGCCTGGAAAAAGAAGGATATATCACCAAAAAAACGGATCCGTCCAACCGGCGGCGGAACATTATCCGGACCACGAAAAAGGCGCGTACAGCCAAACAAGAGATTTTCCACATTCTCAAACGCATCACCGAACAGCTATTTACCGGCTTCAGTGAAGATGAGGTTACTCAATATTTTGATTTAAACCAAAAAATCCATAACAATGCCGCCCTCATGCTAAGGAAGATTAAATGATTCGAATTGCCGTGCTTTCCCTCTCATTGCTCACGGTTATGTCCGGTGCAGCCGTGGCCCCGGCCGTGGCAGACATCATTGCCAATTTCCCGGATGCCTCACCAATTTTGGGCAAAATGGTGCTCACCACACCCGCCTTGAGCATTATTCCGGTAGCCCTGCTCACCGGTATGTTCAGCAGTCGGGTACCCCGAAAACGGCTGATCTACACCGGCATCTTCTTCTATATCGCCGGCGGGTTCGGCGGGGGCATGGCCGATTCCATTCCGTTTCTGCTGTCCATGCGCGCAGTTCTCGGGATCGGAGTGGGAATTCTCATGCCGCTGTCCACCGGGATCATCGCGGATCTGTGGTCAGGATATGAAAAAGCCAAAACCATGGGCTATGCTTCGGCATCCACCAATTTTGGCAGCATTATCGCCACCTTGCTGTCAGGACTCTTGGCATCCATCAGCTGGCGGGCTTCGTTTTATATTTATCTGCTCGGGATACCGGTCTGGCTGCTGGTTTTTTTCTTTTTGCCGGAGCAGCATCCCAAACAAGCGCAGGAAAAGCAGCCGGGAAACGCCGCGGGCAATCTTGGCATCTATGCCCTTTGGGGAATAGGGATGTTTCTGCTCATGGCCGTTTTTTACACCATTCCGGTAAACATTGCCCTGCACCTCCAGGAAAATGGCCTTGGGGACTCCCGGATGGCAGGACTTGCCATGGCCGTTATGGCGGCCTCCTCGTTTTTAACCGGTCTTGTCTTCGGCCGCCTGAATAAAATTATAGGCGCATGGCTTCCTACATTAAGCCTAAGCGGATTTGCCATCTCATTTTACGGCCTATCGGCCTATCCGTCCACTGTTCCGCTGTTCTGTTTTCTGATTTTGAATGGCATTGGTTTTGGCATCCTGGTGCCGTCGATCATGAATGGTGTAACCCGGAAAACTGCGGAATCCTCTGGCACGGCTGGCACTTCGGTGGTCACCAGTTTTCTGTTTGCCGGCCAGTTTGCAAGTCCCCTGCTTACCGGCGGGGCCTCCGTACTCATTTTTGGACCAGGCATCGCCAACATCTTTTTAACTGTGGCTTTCGGAACGGGCCTGGCTGCGGTCCTGGCCCTATTGTCAAAACTGATTTCACCTTACCAGTTCCAATCACCCAGCCAATCATAACAAAAACTGGGGTCAAACCTTGATTTATGATTTTGAACCCTATAAAATTACGATAATCACAAATCAAGGTTTGACCCCAGTTAGTATTGATATCAAGCATCCACATTCCAAGAATGGGTATTTTTAGGGGCTATATCGCTCTTTTCAGCATCAAAAAGGGCGTTATAGAATTCCTTTCCTCTTGCCAATTACCATTCCTATATCGCTCTTTTGGGGGCTAAAAAGTTAATTATTGCCACGCTTGAAGGCCTTATTTCACATGTATATTATACAATACTGAATACTTAGCGTGGTCCAACCCCAATCGACACCAACAGGTGGATGTGATTTGACGTAACAATATAATTCAGGACCACCAGGCCATATCTCTGTTTCGCCTGAAAAAGCAATTCCAACCATCGATTTCGGTCTCTGGCGAATTTTAGCAAAAATTCCTGTTTATGACAGCGGTGTGTTATGTGCCATACACACCCCGGTATGTAATATCGTTTTGCCCGTGGCATTTTTTTCGTTTTTTCTTAAACAGGTCATTTGCCCCCCCAAAAGTATAGCCTAAGAGACTATAGAGGGCATGTTTTTATCAATTTTATTTATATTATAATAAGTTACGGCGGCCCGACCCGATTTTAGCAAAAATATTTATTTGATGGCTTTTGCCCGCATCTCTTGTGCAAGGGCTTTTATTTCCACCAGGTCCTTATTCAACTTGGCATAGCCATACCAGGTAGAATAATCATAATTGAGATGGAATGCGCCCTGGAAAGTTTTCATGCGGTGGTCCATAAACATCTCATACAGAATTTCTTCGATCTTGGTGTTGACATCATAAAATGTCAGGAGATCAACATATTTCAACTGTCCTTCTTTGGGTTTGATAATCCCGTCAGCATAAAGGCCAGACACAATCTCGATAGCTTCAGCAAAAAGTTTATCTCCATCCTTGAGAAGCGCATCAGCATTTTTCATATTTTCCGAAACAAAATTCGGGGAATGGCATTGGGAACATATTGTGGTAAAACGCGCACGTTCTGCATCAAACGATTCTTTAGTCAACCTGGCAACTTGTCCGGCTTTCACCACATCAAGGCGTGCTGTGGGTTTTCCTTCCGGATCCAGCACTCCTAAGCCCTTCAGAATTGTTGCACGATATCCCATCCATTCCGCATCTTCTTCAGGCAAACGAACCCCAAGAAAACCCCATGCCGAGTAAACACGATGATCACCGCCAGGCATATGGCATGTCTGGCATTTTGGTGCCCGGTCCCTGTTTTCAGGATCAATGTCCCGGTTCATCAGGTAAGTGACACCATGTTTAGAACCGGACCACATTTCCCACTGGGCATGATCAAAACCCATGTGGCAGGTCATGCAGGCTTCCGGCTCAGACGCCTCGGCTTTGGAAAAAGAATGCCGGGTATGACAATTTTGACAATCCATACCATATTTATAATACTGTCGGCCTTCGGTCTGACGTTTTGTTTCATCGGTTAAACCCAGAGTATGACAGCCTCCGCAACCTTTCTGGCCTTCAATAAAAGATTTTGGCTGCATGTGGGTATAGGGCATGGCCTCCAGTGCAATCAAGCCCAAGGCATGCTTTCCGCTTAAATATTGTTCTGCCTGGTCTTCATGGCATTGACCGCAGGTTGCAATAGTTGGCAACACCGCCTTTTCCACATCGTTTTTATTCATGTGGGCTTCACCATGACAGCTCGCACATGTCAATGATTCTGACATTTTACCGCGATGAAAATCTTTCACCATAGCCGGGGAAATTTTTATATGGCAGCTCTCGCAGTCAGGAGATTCGGCAAAGACACCGTTAGCGCATACAAAACCAGAAATTGTTAAAAAAAAGACCAATACAGCTATTTTCATTAACTTCATAGAACACCTCCTCGTAGAAGCTCTAAAGGCCGTAAAAACACGCATGCCCCCGGAGCAAAAAGTTATATGCCCTTAATCTGTTTAAGCGCACATTCTTCAACCCGGAAATTCGAATCAAAAAATCACTATATAATACCCAATTGATTAAATTTGAATATCATACGCTCATATTTGATTCAATATAAAACATACTTATAAAGATTTGCCCCGAAGCCTATTTATACTTCACAGACTTCTTTTTCCCACCAAATTGGAACTGAAAAACTGAACAATTCAATCGAAAACGACAGTCTTGCTAATTTTTTCAGATGTGCAGAATATCGATAACGATCCTTAACATTCTCTACTTTTTTGACATACCATATATTGATTGAGAAGTTTTACAGAATTTATGAAAAAACTTCGGCTGGCTATTGTAAGATGCAATGGAATGAATATTTTAGCGGGGATGACTGTGGCAAGCAGCCTTGATTATTTTCAGTCCTATTTCCTGAACACTGTTTTCAGCAGATTAATTACCCCCTTCATGATATTATCGGAATATCTGATTTATGAATCCTTATATCCAACTTATCTCAAATGATAGATTGCGACAAATTGACCATAACGTTAAGATTTATTAGATATTTCCATAATCTCGAATTAAAAAATATATTGACACATTGCGTCATGATATTTTATATTCCATAGTTTTATTCTATTATTAGCAATATTAATTAACTATGCTTTACTATTGCAAACTTAATAATAATATCAAATTTTTATCGATTCTTTTGATAAATATTTTATTACAATTCAAATCCTTTAAATAATAAAACTTATATATTCCTCATGGATAAGGTCCTCATAATTGACGGAGATGCAGAATATGTTCAGTCCCTAAAATTGAGCCTGGATAAATTGCATCAGTTTGAGGTGCAAACCGTTACCTCTGGTAAAAAGGCCATTGATCTAATCAAAAATAATAATTTTTCTGTATTTGTAATCGAAGTAATTCTCCCTGATATGGACGCTCTGGATCTGCTGGTTTACATGACACAAAAACGACCGAATACGCCCTGCATTGTCATGACGGATCAGGGCAAGCCATGGTTCAAAGAAAAAATGACGCAACAATCGTTCCTTTATCATCTGGAAAAGCCTTTTAAAATCAATGTGCTGGCCTCTGCTATCTTTGTCGGTTTGAATCTCAGGGATGAGGGAAAGAATCTTAAAGGAATGACAATGTCAAGTATTTTGCCGCTGGTCGAAGCTTTGCAAAAGACTGGTCGCATGGAAATTGCATCAAAAGATAAAGGAAAAGGATTCCTTTATTTCAAAGACGGTATAATTATCGATGCACATTATAAAAATTTAAGCAGTGAAACGGCTGCACAGGAAATGGTTTTGTGGGATCGCATTTTTATTAAGTTTGTCAGAATTACCGCAATGTCGCACACGAAAACGCATCAAGACCCATCTCATGGATATGGTGGGCGCAAGCTGGGATAAAGACTGTGATTTTGTATATTGATGAATTAAAACTGACCCCTAATTGTATCAGAAATGTTTTTAAAAAATATCATGAAGAAATTAATCGAATTGCAGGTTATCAGGCTTTGGCTGTAATCAGTGAAAATGGTAAAATGCTGGCTTCTGACCAAAAAAAATCTGAAATAAATTTATCCCAATTGGTCGGCGATATGGATAAATTGTTTTCTTCCCCTGATCGTTATGAATTTCTAAATATCAATAAAGGTGAAGTGGTTACCCTGCATAAGCAGGATAGTATCGTGTTAATTATTAAACCTAAAAAAGAAACAATCCCCCGTATTCGCCTGATAGGTGTTACCTCGGTTAAGGGTAATTGGTTTTATCTGAAAATGAACTTATTAAAAATACTCGACGGAATTTTGATTGCTTAATTTTTTCTCAGATTGTTTTAATGATGAATGGATGAAATCGCCCCTCTTGAAGTCACCCCAGATCTTTTATATGCACCAAAACCAAAGACACTCCCTTTATGGTTAACGTTTAAAGTGCAACATATGTCTATAAAACGACAGTATTGCATAATTTTTCAGAGGTGAAGCATGTCGATAAAAAGTCGTAATTTTTCTATTGTCGTGATTGACACTATATCTTGTGTTATATAAAATATCCAGATGGTCATTTGGGTTTATGAGTAAAATCCCAAACTGTTCTTTTTTTGATACTGAAAACCCAAATATACATAATAGAAACGAATGTAAGGGGTTAATATGAGGGCAACAAAATGTTCTTTGATTTTTCAATAAATATTTTCTAACCTAAGTTTGTATTAAATAATAAAGATCTCTTGAAATACGTTGAATGCTTTAGCGAAATTTATGTTTTTATAGTCTACCGGTATGCTTTATTATAATTTGGTATTTCCGTCGGGTAAATTATGATGAGGATGCCGAATCCTGATAGACAATGTCCTTACATGTTGAAAAAAGCATAACTTAAAATTGTAAAAATTTATAATTAAAGTGGGTATGAATAAATTAATATCGAATCTGATCTGTTACCTTCCAATTTACTGTATAAAACCAGTAGTCATTCATGTCAGAACCACCATGATCTACACCCATACCGTGAAAAGTGTCACGCTCAAAGAAGCCAAAAGCCCGCTTGATTTTTAAGAAGGGAATCCGGTCAAAGTTTATTGACAGCAGGGATAAGATGTCCGAAAATAGCCTCTGATTCAATCTGAGGATTTCAGCTTTTGGATAATACACATCATAATAAATAAGGAGAGACACCATGGTCGTAGTGGCAAAATTAAAGGCAGTCAAAGGCAAAGAGGATGAGATGAAAGACGCGTTGCTGGCTATTATTCCAGAGGTTAAAGAAGAGGAAGGGACGCTGGTGTATACCCTTCACAAGGACCAGAATGATCCGTGCATGTTTTTGTTTTATGAAAAGTACAAAGATACGGATGCGCTGGTGGCGCACAGCTCAACGCCTCATTTTAAAACGCTGTTCAAGACAATAAAACCGCTGCTTGAGGGAAATCCAGAGATTGTTATGTATAATGAGCTGGCCGGCATTAATTAGAAATGAAGCATAGGGAAAAGAACAGATAAGTGCGTTGAAAGAATGTGCGGATCAAATCCATTTGACTGACTTGCATGAAATCGTTAATATTATTGTCAACAGGATCATGTCCGACTGGTAGCTGATTCGTTTCAGCAGATGATTGAAGAGGGAATGGGCGTCAATATCCTAAAAAAAGTCCTAACAGGCTGTTGAAAAACTATTGCGCTTGATAATACTGCGTTAAAATTCGACTCAAAATGCTCATTTATAGGCATAAACTCCTCTTTTTCGTCGAATTTTGCCCTGTCTTCTCTACGCTCATAACGTTTTTCAACAACCTGCTAAAGGTCGATATTGATTTTTTAGGTCTGATGCTCTATTTCTATATAGCATCAAATACCATACAAAAATAAAAAAGCAGGGCCTTTTCGGCCCTGCTTTTTTATTTTGAATGTGTTAAAAAATACAAATCAGTAATATTAAAATAAGGGATTGGATTGTATGCTGGAACTGATTGACTTGGACGTTGCTTCCCTGGGGTATACGCGATTTATTTCCTCCTGGTTATATCAGGGAAAAGAAGGCTCTTTTCTGATTGATCCGGGACCGGCCTGCACGATCAATCATTTGTTTGAAGAACTGGAAAAGCGCAATGTGGACCATCTGGACTGGATTCTGTTAACCCATATTCACATGGACCATGCCGGCGGGATTGGTCACCTGGTTGAACGGTTTTCGGAAGCCAGAATTATCTGTCATGAAAATGCCGTCCGGCATTTGATAGATCCGGCACGCCTGTGGGAAGGTTCGTTGAAAATCCTGGGGGATGTGGCCAGGGTTTACGGAAAGATTAAGCCGGTTCCTTCAGAAAATATTATGACCGTTGAAACAGTCCCTTTTGCGGACGGCATCGCGGTTATTCCCACCCCCGGCCATGCCGCCCATCACCAGTGTTTTATCACAAAAGACAGTTTATTTTGCGGAGAGCTTTTCGGTATTTTTCATCAGCTGGACAATTCAATCTATCTGCGCCCGGCAACGCCGCCGGTCTTTGTACTGGCGGATTTCCTGCAATCCATGGAAGCTGTTTCCCCTTACATGGACCGTCAGGTATGTTTTTCACATTACGGGGTTTGCAATGATGGAACAAAGATTCTGAAGATCGCAAAACAGCAGCTTCTGCTGTGGGTGGATGTGATTGCACGGCATCTGGATGAACCGGATATGAATCATATCATTGCCGATTTATCTGCTATTGATCCGGTATATGCCCGGAAAAAATTATTGCCTCCCCAACTTTATAAGCGCGAGATGCATTTTTCAGCCAATTCCATCAGGGGGATCATTCAATATTTAAACAAGACAGCCGCGTAATTTTTTATGCGTGTTGCAGGAGAACTGAACAGGGCCTGAAAAATTGAGGCGTCTTCCGGTAAGTTTTACCGGGCCGGTGCGTTGAGAATCTTTCGAATGGTCTGGCTCAGTAATTGAATTTTAAATGGTTTTTGAATAAATCCATTGCACCCTTTTTCGAGGATTCTTTCAGTCGGATCGCTCTGACTGTAGCCGCTTGAAAGCAGTACTTTGACATCCGGATTTATTTCAACCAGGCGCTCATAAACTTGTTCTCCGCTCATGCCCGGCATGATCATGTCTAAGAGAATCAGGTTAATTTTGTCTTTATAGCTGGTGTAAAAGTTAATTGCTTCTTGTCCGTTTTGGGCGCAATGCACCTGATAGCCGAGGGCTTCTAACATTTCCTTTCCGATTTCAAGAATATTCGGTTCATCATCTATGATAAGGATTGTTTCAGATCCGGTGGCAATTGACTCATCCGGCGGGTGAATGAGCGGTGTCTGTTTGTGTGATACCGGCAAATAGATATGGAATGTGCTTCCTTTGTCGGGTCGGCTGTCGACACTGATATGTCCGTCATGACTTTTGATAATCCCATAAACAGAAGATAATCCAAGGCCGGTTCCTTCTCCCTTTTTTTTGGTGGTGTAAAACGGGTCAAAAATTTTTGCCGTCAGAGACGGCGCCATCCCGATACCCGAGTCGGAAATGGAAATTTTGATATAGTCTCCTGATGATATTTTATAAAGGGTATTCTCCATATCTTTTATGGTGATATCTTCCGTTACAATATTAATATCGCCGCCGTTGGGCATTGCCTGCCATGCATTCACCAGAAGGTTGATTATTGCCTGACGGATTTGTCCACTGTCAGCTTCGGTCACCTTGTTTGTGTTGTTGTAATATGTATGCAGCACCAGTTCTTTTTTGGTACGGCAGAACATGGACGCCGTATCGTTGATCAGTTGATTGATATCGATTGGTTTCTGGTTACTGGTTTTTGAGCTGGCAAAATCCAAAAGTTGACGGGTGAGTTCCGTCCCGCTTGAAATGTAGGACTCGATGTCATTAAATCTATTATAATGCTCATGTGTCGCGTCGATATTCAACAGCGCCAGGGAGGTATTGCCCTGGATGCCGGACAAGATATTGTTAAAATCATGTGCAATGCCGGCCGCCATGGTTCCGATGGCTTCTATTTTTTGAGCTTGCAATAGTTGTTTTTCCAATTGTTTTCGGTCTGCAATTTCGATTTTTAAGTCGATGTTCGATTTTTTTAATGCGTTTGTGCGTTCATCAACCATGATT